>PJEL010005360.1_pt1 | contig 10360 bp, 3 predicted proteins | sample 1853271 | NCBI WGS metagenome assembly PJEL01 (sample SAMN08108733, study PRJNA415343) | Invertebrate metagenome, whole genome shotgun sequencing project. | host: Globobulimina | place: Sweden: Gullmar Fjord | collected 2015-08 | reverse complement strand
TAAATGGTCTGCCCTTCCAGGGGGTTGGTGATGATTTTGACTCGATTGAGGTCATCATACTCATAGCTGGTTTTGCGACCCAGGGCATCAAAGACCTCTTTTTGATTGCCCACGTCGTCATAAACATAGACCGTTGCCAAATCTTCATCGGGTTGGCTGCTGTAGCTGGCGGGATTGGCCGGGTCGCTACTGACACAGTTGGTCAGCCTGCGTTCCACCCGGTTTAGTTCATCATATACGGTACAACTGGCCCGTTCTTCGCTGCTGCCGGGTAGTTCGATGGTTTTGATGGTGTTGCCATTGGCATCATAGATGTATGCGGTGATGATGTCTTCATCAGGCTGATTTTCATTGTAAAACCCATCTTTGTAGTTAGTAATACTCCGTTTGACCCGGTTAAGGTCATCATATAGGGTCTGGTTTTCGCGGCCCAGAGTATCAATGGTGACGCTTTGATTGCCCGCCTCATCATAGATGTACTCCGTAGTGAGGTTATATTCATCTTGATGATTTTGAGTCGATATGGTGGGGTGGACATTTTGGATGCTGTGGGTCAACCGTCCGGCCTCATTGTAGACATTGCGATTGACTCGGTTCAGGGTGTCGGTGATTAAAGTGCGGCGACCCAGGCCATTATAAGCATATTTTGTAATCAGATTATATTCATTAAGATAATTTTGGGCGCTTTGGCCAGGATGCACATTTTCAATGACCGTGATTAAGTTATCAGCGCCATCATAGGCATTAATCGTCACTTTCCCTTTGGCATCGGTGGTGGTGATGACCCGGCCCACCTTGTCATACTCATAACGGGTGGTATTCTCCAAAGCATTGGTGACAACCGTCCGTTGGCCGATGGCATCGTAGCCATAGCGGGTGGTGTTGCCATTTTCATCGCTGCTGCTCAGGGTTTGGCCCTGAGCGTTGTAGCTGTAATATTGGCTGTACCCCAGATGGTTGGTGGTCGAGATGAGGTTGTTCTGGCTATCATACAGATAATGGGTTGCTTTATCCTGGGCATCAATCAATTTAATGGGATTGTTGTTGGCATCATACGCAATTTGGGTCCGATTATCCAGAGCATCGGTGATGGCGGTGGTCAAGCCCATTTCAGTTTTGGCGTAGGTGGTGGGGTTGCCATTTTTATCCTGGCTGGTGGTGCGGTTGTAGCTATCATCGACGACATAATTGGCGCTATGACCTAAGGCATCGGTTTTGCTTTCAAGGATCAGGTTGCTGTCGTAGGTGTGGGTAATGGTGCGCCCCAGACCATCCTCAATAATCCGCCGCCCATCATCAAAGTATTCAAGGCCGACATACTCACCCCGGAAGGTCTGGCTAATAGCCCGCCCCTGACGGTCAAATTCGGTTTGTTCAACCAGACGATTGTCGGGGTCGGTGACTTTAGACAGCACAAAGATGGAGGCTTGGGGGGTCAAGGGCTGGATTTCGGTGTAGTCGTAGCGCCACTGCTGGTTGCGGGTGTCGGTGATGGTGGTCAGCAAGCTCAAGGTGACTCCATCACTGTTGCTCACCTGTTGATAGCCAAAGTGGGTGGTCCGGCTGGCCGGGTCGGTGACGCTGATTAAATGGCCGTCCCCATTGTAGGCCAGCTCCAGATAACGCTGGCTAACTGGTTCGCTGACGCGGCTCAATAGCTCGTTGGCATCATAGCTGTAGTTAATGACATTGCCCTGGGGATCAATTTGTTGCTCGATGCGGCCACTGTCGCTAAAGATGTATGTAGTCTGATTGGCCGCGGTCAGGGTGTAGATATATTGATTGGTGATAATTTCGGTGCGGGTCAGGGTTGCTCTCACCCCCGGAGCGGCCCGGTAGTGGTCTCGAATAATCTCAAAGTAAAGGGGAGAGCCGTGACCGGCTTTAAACACGACGGTATTGGCCGGGCCGTTTAGGCCCGAAAAGTCCAGACTGGTATCATAGTTGTGAGTCCAACCCGAGCCTAAAGGACTGCCACTGGCCGGTAAATCGGGCCAGGCTCCGCCATTCAGGCTATTGTAGGTCCATTCTAACATTAAGGGGCTGCCCACGGTGGGAATAGAAGGCGTACCCTGCCCATAGATGTAGTTGCCGTTGGCGGTGTTAATCGGGCCGCCCACCTGTTCGTTTAGCCCGCCCAGGCCACAGAAGGGACAGTCGGGGGCCAGGAAAAATTGGTTCATCGGGCCACAAGCGGTTAACAACGATGATAATTCAAGGCCGTTGTAGGGCAGGTGGGTACAGCCCATCTCAAAGCCAGAGATGCGGGGGTTCAGCAACGGTTCGCCGTCGCTGGCCGAAACCTGAATAGTCCATATCCCGGTTTTGCTTTGGTCAGGTTCAAGGTCGCCAAAGTTAAAGACAAAGGCTTTGGGTTGGGGTGCCTCACCGATGATGGTGGTATCTTTCAGGTTAAAGACCAAACTACGGTCATCGCCATCCTCTTCAGTCGCAACATTCATTTCGCCCAAATCAATGCTCAGGCCATAAGCGGTTCCATAGCCCTGGTTTTCAGCCTTGATCCGAATTTCAAAGTCGCCGTTGGCATCGGGTTGGCTATATTCCGGATAAAGGCGTATTCGGGGTTGGGGCCGAATGGTGATTTGTTGGGGGAGGGTCGAAAATTCTTGGATTGTCCCCCCATTAACCCGATACCTGATTTTAGCCCTGACTTCAAACTCTTTTTCTGCAGTCAAACCCAAATCACCAGGGACAAGCAACCAGCTTTGTTCCACAGAATCACCCACCCCGGTTAAGCTGCTCAGTTGGGTGGGTACGGGTGTGTCTATGGCAAAAGCGCCTATATCGGTGGCAACATCACCCAGTACTATACTATAGTGATTGCCCTCATCATCCTCACCACTAACGTTTAAATCTACCTGAATATCGCTGAGGGTGCCACTGGTTTTGTTTTCTAATAGCAAACGGGCGGTAAAGGCTTGGCGGGCCATATCGCCCGTGCCAATCAATTCCAGGCGAGCTTTTTCGTGGTCATTTTCGGCAAAGGGTATTTCATTGACATCAGCAAATGGAAAGGGGGGCGATGAAGCCACTAAAGTGCCATAGACACTGGCCTGACCATCGTTATAGTTCCAACTCCAGCCCCAGCCTTTGGGTCGGGGGTCGGGGTCTTCGGGGTCGGGGTCGGGGTCGTAGCTGTAGACACACTCTTTGGTGGTTTCGCGGCTGTTTTCTAAGGTGGCGGGTAAACCATCGTCATCAGTATAGTCAGCCGTTGCTTTAACAACACCCACCGGAGCTACATTATCCCCGTCGGTGGTGGTAAAGGAACCTTTAAAAACAGCACCCGGGGCCAGGTCGGGGATATCAGTGTAGGTGGTTGGCCCCATAGTTGTGCCGGCATGGGTGGGGGTTAACTGGATATTGGTTAAGGTTAACACGCCGGCATTACCGACCATAAAGTAGGCTTCATCGCTAGGGCAAAAGAAAATGGGGGTCACAAAGAGGTTGGCTGGTTGATGAATATCGGCTTCGTAGGTGATGGCTACCGTAATGGCATATTGATCCACAATATCTGTCTTCACCACTTCCCATTCATAAGTAAAGAGGTCAGCCACCATACCAACCACAACATGGTTACCATTATTCTCAGAGCTACCATTGTCTTGTCCTAAAGGCAGGGTCGCCGGACTGGCTAGTGTACTGACCTGCCCTGTTGAGGCGGAAAAGACCGCCTGTTGAGCATTTTGATAGCGGCGTAGACCATCCTTTCCAGTATACCCAGCGACGCTGATGGTGTAACCAATTGAGGCTTGGGCTTCCTCTTGAGTACCACTCGGTAAGGGTAACACTTCGGTGATACCCTCTTCTACCAAATACCCCTTTGAATGGACCACATAGCTGTATTCGCCAATAGGAATATCTTCAAAGAGAGCCTCGCCATCGTCATCGGTGTGGGCGCTATAATTATCATACTCAACCGTGTTACCATAAGGGGTATGAACCACCCGCCCATTTTTAGCGGTCAAATAGACCGTAGCCTGACTTAGGGGTATGGCCTCGGTTAGGGGCGTGCTTTCAGTCATTTCCAATACTTCCACCACCAAATCACTCACTTTGGTGGTGGTCACATTAATGGCCACCCCCAAAATAGCTTCACCTTCTTCTAAATTGCTGGCGGTCACAGTGATATTATTGCCATAGCTTTGCAAACCTGCTTCCAGGGGCGGTTTGATAAAGAGGCTCAGATACATACTTTCGCCCGCGTCCAGACTGTTTGTGGCGGTCGGCCACCCGCTAGAAACCCAGGCCAGAGAGTCTGGAATTTCAACGCTAAAGTCTTGGGCATGGCCGGGACCACTGTTATAGATTTCAACCAGTTGGGTATGTGACCCGCCAGCCAAGACCCCCACCTGTAAGGTGTTGGGTACAAATTCTAAGGTCGGCAAAGGAACTAACTGCTCACCCAGGTGCAGTTCGGTGGTGCCAGAAGTTATGGTTACGGTATCCGTAATAGAGCGGGGGGTGTGGCGTTGATGGGAAAGGGTATAGCTATAGACCCCGATTTCGACGGGTTGGTTGATGACCACTTCACCATTAGTGGCGGTTTTGTTATTCAGATATTCAATTGGATAATAGCCCTTCAATTCCCCATTTTCATAATGCACGGCGTTGGTGGTTTTTTCTAAACTGATCAGGGCATCCGGCACCGCATCGCTAACGCTGTTTTTGATTACAATTTTCAGGTCATCCACCCGGGGGGGGTGAACTTCAATTTGGGGCTGTACAACGTCGGGAAATAGACCGCTGCCATTGGTGACGGTGATAGCATCCCAATATTCACCCAACGCTTGTGTAAGCGGCGGACTAACAGTTAGGGTAAATATTTTGCTTTGCCCCAAGCCTATAGTCCCCAGACTTCCTGGCTCTATATTTGCCCAAAGTATGTTGGGCAGGGGTTCGGCGACAACATTGCTTAAGGGTGCGGTTCCATCATTGCTTACCCGGACCGTCAGGCTGATACTCTGGCCCACTTCAACGGGTAAATAGACCTCTCCTACTGGCAACAAGACCATTTGTGGCACAGCCTGGATGATGTCGGTGGTCAGGCTGGCGCTATTGTTACTCTGGGTCAAATCCAATTGGTCCATGCTGCTGGTCACGCTACTGGTTAATATGCCCCCTGCCGTGGCTGTGGTCCAAATTTGGGTCTGAATCTGAATATCGGGCAGGTCGGTCGTGCGGCTTATAGAGCCTATGCTCCACACCAGGTTGTTGTTGCTATCGTTGTAGATGACACTATAGTTACTATCCTGACTAATATAACTAACCGAAATAGGCAAGGTCTGGGTTACAAGCACATTGGTTGCGGTTGTCAGACCGGAGTTAGCAATTCTGAGGGTATAATCCAGAGGGAAACCCACAGTTTCTTGCGCTGGCGCACTCAGGTCTACGCTCAAATCCGGCCCTTCAAAGCTAACATAAACCCCATAGCTTATGTCTACAAAGTTGCCCGACTGCGGCTCCATTGTCCCGCTGATGGTAACCCAGGAAGCTATTTGGTTATAGCTAACTTGATAGCGGGCTTCACCATTGCCATCGCTGGTAGCATTGTTGGGGCTAAAGGTTACAGGCTGGTCAGCATGTAAATGGGTGTCGATATTGGGCACGCGGTTGCCATATTTATCGCGCACCGTGATGACAATATCTACTTTGTCCAGACCATCTGCCGCGGCAATACTGTCACCCTCTAGCTGGATGCTGGTCAGGATAGCATCAACAATATCGGGGTCAAAGAAAATTAGTCCGGGTTGACTCAAGGGTACGGCTCCGGCAAAAACAGCCAAGGTTTTGGTTTCTGATTTGGTAGAGGTAATAGTGGCCGTTGCCTGACCGAATTCATTGCTCGGCCCAATGGTGGCGGCCCCATTTGAAAGCTGTTGTCCGTTAATGTAGGTTTGAGCTAAAGAGAAACCGTCATCACTTAGCAGGGTGACAGATACAGCTTCACCGGCGACAATGTCCCCATTTTTATCTTTAAGGGTCACAGTCATTGTGCCGCTGGCTACGGCATTGGCCGGTACTGAGGCGGGTGTGATTTCAACACTTGAGTTGGTGGGGTCTACTCCACCCAGGTAAATGGTGCCCGTACACAGCTTTTCAGCCGGGCAGAGGCTTAAGTCGGTGGCTGTATAATCGGCTTGATAGCTGCCGCTGAAGCTATTGGGATTAGCATAAACCGCAATACGGCCACCGCCGGCATGTTCGGTGCCGCCGTTGGCTTGAATGTGACCAGAGCCAATCAAATCGCCATTGATGATTTCTAACCAGATAGAGCCACCACTGCCATCATTAAGGCCATTGGCGATGGTCAGGTTTTTGGCTCCAATGAGTTGGCCTTTGATGTCAATTGTTGCTAGGCCACCAATATAATTTATTATCCCTATTATTCATTTGACTATAAAGAACGTCTTAACCTGATATTGTTCTTTATGGGTCTGATGTGGTTGGTTGATAATTTTGGTCGGTGGTCAATTGAATTTGATCCAAACGTAGGCCATCTTCACGAGGCCAAATATGCAAGGTATAAAGGCCAGGGGTATCTACCGCCATAGAAATTGTTGACCCGCTCATCGTTCGATTGCTCCAACCCCATTGATTCCGAGAAAATCCAGACACAATCTGGGTATCAACAGGAGTTTGACCCATTTCAACTAAAGAAACATAAACCGAATCACCCGCCCCATTGGCTCCAGAACCGCGTAACCACAAGGTGTAAGTGCCAGTTATAGGTATAGTCAAGTTGTACTGCACTTCTGGGGCGGTAGTCAAGCCATTACTGAGGTATAATTCATCTCGGTCTGGTTCAGTTTTAAGATACCCTGTACCCTGATAATCAGCCAAATAACTTAAGGTTGACCAAGTTTGGTTATTACGATTAAAGACCGCAGCCGTATTCTCGACTTCCCATTCTAAATAACCATTGAGGATGAATGAAACGGTTTGGATTGGACTAATATTGCCAGCCAAATCAACGGCACGATAAGTAAGGGTATGGCTTCCGGCTTGATTGACTGTTACAGCACCCCCTTGCAGCCAACCGCCATTATTCAGATTAGTTTCAACGTAATCAAGGCCCGACAGGGTATCTTCTCCAGTCATGGTGATGATGACGGATGAGGTGTAATCCCCTTCTGTACCCAAGCTACCGTCCAGGGTGTGGGTGGCTGTGGGTGGGGTCAGGTCGATGTTGAGCGTGGTGGTTTGGGTTTGTTCAACATTCAGCAACTTATCAGTAGAACGATAATTGATAGAATGATACCCTTCATCACTAACTATTAATGGGGGATAATAGTACAATTGTTGAAGCCAAGTTGAGTTTCCATCTAATTGATATTCTGTTATGCCTAATCCACTCATATCATCAAGTGTGATAAAACTTACAGTAAGCGGAGAGCTGTACCAATCATGCTCAGTTTTTGTCCCATAAACTGCTATATATGTCTGAGGTGGGGTATCATCAGGTATTTGTGTAGGCGTAGGTGTTGAGGCAGGAGGTGTCAATGAAATGGGTATGACCACCGGAGTTAGAATGATAGGTGTAATATTTGGATTAGGTGTTTCAAATATATAGCCAATAGGTGTAGGATGTTCAGGTGGATTAGTGGATGTATTGTTATTGGGTGGTTGCAGTGGGGATTGGAATAATGGAACGATTACAGGATGATTATCCGCGTTAACGGGTAAAATCCACTGCCCCAATGAGATAACTACTACACTTATCAATGATATTATAATTATGTTTTTATTCTTTTGTTGGTTCATCATCTTGCTCTCTTTACTGGCAATAGGTATATACAAATGTCACATCGTCAATCCAAAAATTTGTATAATTACTTCCATCTGTTATTGCTCTAAAATTAAAACGAAGTGTTTGTTGGGTAAGGTTTTCTAACCCAGGTATTTCAGCAGTTACTTTAGTCCAAGTGTGTTCACTTATTGATTTATTACTGTGAACGATAGCGTTTTGTAAAACACTATACCCGGTACTATCATTCTTTAAATCCCAAATCAACTTATCAAATTCAGCAAAATCATTTTCTGTAGTGACCATATAAAGCCAAAAACTTACTTTTGCTGACACTGTATCGGCTGGCAAGATAATAGGCTGATATAATGTCTCATCAGAATTATCAAGCCCTCCAAGAACAGCACTGTATGTACCGCTCTTGTTTCTAAGGTATGTACGAAATGTGTAAGCCCAAGGGGGTTGAAGCACCTCAATCCAGTGTGTCCCTAGCTGAGATTCAAACCCTGCATTTTGAATAAGATTACCGCCTTCTTGACAAGCAACAGGTGGTGAATAGTTTTTCATTATAATTGGCAGGTAAGTGTCGCACGTACCAACACATACATTATAATCCAAAGTAAACCAAGAGCGACTAGCCTCTCTACTATGGAAGTAACCCCCATTTTCATGAACCATATCAATTTTTAAGATATAAGGGCCAGAATTACTGGGGGTCCGCACAGGCAAAGTAGTCTGAGTAAAATTGCCTTCAGTTAAGGATATGTTGGAAACTGAAGTGGTGCCATTGATAGTTCCGTTTGGCCCTTCCCATTGATATGATAATTCAAATTGATTGTTCCAAGCAGCAGTACCGCTGTTTTGCAGGGCGATAACCACATTATAGGTATTATCGGGATTCATTGATGGTGGGGTGAATGAACCCCCACCCCAATCAACAGTAAGTGGGTTCCATCGGTAGGCTGGAATTTGTACCTGACTATTTATATCACGGATTACAATATCGGTATAGTAGTGAGTAAGGAGTTGGAATGCATCATCCCATTACACACTCCAAAAATCTCCTACTCCATTTGGGTTGTTAGCATCATTATAATTATCGTGTGGGTAATTAGGATGGTCTGGTACAACTGGCCCTCTTGATGAGGTATGACCATAGGCCCAACGGCAAGCTCCTCTTGAAGACATCCCCCCATTAAATGTACCTTCATCTGTTCCTAGATGGCTTATAGGATCATATACACTAATCAAGTAAGCTACATTATTGGAATTAGCGGTTGTTGTATCATCATTATCAGCCCCAAAAAATGAGATAATGGGATCAGTGTTATTAGGTTGAGTCATATAAAAGACATCTTGAACGGCCTCATTAACCCGCTGTTTTTGGGCTGTATTAAGTTGGTCATAACGGTAAGGAATGTAGACCTGATGAGAAGCTGAATTAGTCATTACCTCACCATCAAAAATCTGATAATAAGCATAGGTTCTAGCAGCAATAGCTTGAGCTTTTACACAAGCCAATGGTTTAGGTTCACCGGGGCGACTCACGACAGTCATTGCAATCTCTGTAGGAACAAGATTGTGTAAATATCCTTGTTGAGTATTATTTAGCAACGCATTTTCCATACCAAGAGAATAAGGATTGCTGGGAAAAGGATAACTACGATTTGAATCAGCTGTACACCCGTATCGAGTCTCAAGAGGGCTCACCCTACACGGATTTTGGGGATTAATGATTGCTCCGTCAGCGGAACTAAGTTCATACATTTTTAATGTAACATTATTGTATGGGGGTGTTTGTGCTTTAACAGTGTTTATAGGCAACATACTAAAAAAAAGTAGGAAAAATGTTATTATCCGTACCTTGTTAAAAATTGTCATTATATGCCTCTTTATACATTTTATGGGCTAGGAGTTACTTCAACCAGACATATTTTAGAAATGACTTTACTAAAATCATCAAAATTCACATCATCAACAGATACACAAGACATGGCAATCTTTTGACCATCAGGAGACCAATATATGTTGGGACTAAAGGAGTGAACCAAATCAGTTGAAAAGAGTGATAATGGGTGGTTTTCTAATGAAACTGTATTAAATTGATATAAACCACCGATGCCAAGCCCTGCTTTGGAATATTCATGGACGCGAATTAGTAAATCTTTGCTATTAGGAAACCAACTTATTCCAACATTGAATATGTTTAAATCTTCAACCCGACGATATTTCCAAGTAGTTGTATCTAAGATAGTCAAATTAGAAAAACCTGTAACAGGCTCTCCAACTGTGGTTACAGCAGCTATTTGTTGACCATTTGGACTCCATTTTATATCCAGAGCCCAATATTTTCCTGAAGCACGTTTTGTGTATTCTTCGCCAATATCTAATTCTGTAAATTGACCCGTTCCTAAATCAGCTAACAAAAAATTAAACCGATCGTAAACAATTGCTTGATTAAGGTTAACCGGATTGATAGCAATAGATAGTGGTGGGTTATAACCACTGTCTTGAGAAAATTCTTGTTTAGTGATAAATTGTTCTAAAGATAGAGCGGAAGTATTTGCATGTCTATTTATTTTTAAATCTGAG
>PJEL010005359.1_pt1 | contig 10360 bp, 13 predicted proteins | sample 1853271 | NCBI WGS metagenome assembly PJEL01 (sample SAMN08108733, study PRJNA415343) | Invertebrate metagenome, whole genome shotgun sequencing project. | host: Globobulimina | place: Sweden: Gullmar Fjord | collected 2015-08 | reverse complement strand
GAAGCTATTGCTCCTATATTAAGTTGCCCTTAACTTCAACGTTGAGTCTGTATAGGGTTAATATCTTTGCGATGGAAAATAGGTCATACCCAGCATGTATGTAATTCATCGTTAGGGAGTCATGGGGAGGTGATTTATCATTGCGGTGAAAGCTCGTACCTGGTCACAATTGGTGTGTTTGTGTTGCGCTATTGGCTGATCCCCTTGTGCTTTTTTCGCTTTCCAGCTTAGCACCAGCCACCCCACAATCGTGGCATGTGCTGCCGTTTTAATGCCAAGGTGGTTTGCAACCCCTTTCACTTCTGATGGGTCCAAGATAAGCTGCTGCTGCTGCTGCTGCTGCTGCTGCTGCTGCTGCTGCTGCTGCTGCTGCTTCTTATGACAAAGAACTTCTGTGCATTAATTTTATTGGTAAGCGTGAGAGTGAATTCTCATCTGAAGAGTGAGGGGTCCCTTTCTGACCTTTCAGGCCCTAAAGATTCCCCTAAAATAACATCCGGATGTTATTTTTCGGGTGTTTTACGTAACTGCCCGGTTATATATGGTTACGTTACATTGGCGGGAACGAACTTCTGAACTTACGAGTATATTGAGAGTACAACGGACTCTATAAGGTGATTAAAAATCTTAATCTCAACCCCGTTACCTAGGGTTAGGGTTAGGGTTAGGGTTAGGGTTAGGGTTATTGGGTTTGGAAGTTAAGGCTATTGGGTTTGAGGGTTCGGGTTGTTGATTTTAGCCGTTAGGGATGTGGAGTTTGGGGGTTAGGGTCAGAGTTAGGCTATAGGGTTAGGGTTAGTGTTAGGGTTTAGGGTTAGGATTACGATCCCACAAGTGAAATGTAAGTGTACACCTCCATGAATTGGAAGTAATTTTTCCGCCTTTCTGTGCACTGACTTGAAATCCTTATAATGTGCATTTTTTTTGGTACATCAGTTGTGGATGGATGGATGGAAACATGTGCTTTGTTGTTGAGAGTTTCCGCTCTTTAGTGATTTGTAATCGCAAGAGTGAATATTGGTTCTTGAGCCGTCGATGAATGGAGACTATACGAATACGTATTATAAGAGAAAGCAAAAAACGTCAGCAGGACATTTTTATCGGGAAAGGAGGAATTGAGGACAAAACATATGTTGCTGCAAATCCATGACCTGCTATATATGGCAGGAGAATGGCTGTTGTGCGTAACAGATCTCCAGTCACATCCCGAGCTTTGCGGTTCTGATGATGACTCCAGCTATTGTTTTTCTCGGTCAAAAGAAGACACTTGCAGTGCAGTTGAGCCATTTGTGGGAGTGAGCAATCCGAATGCCCCCCTTACACATATGAGTCTGTGGTATACTACACCGCATCAATTTTTGCTGGAGTTACTGTTCTCTGTGTTTCTAGTGCTCCCTTTAATTGTTTTCGGTATGAGAAAGATCCGAACATTATTGCGCAAGACTACTCTCGAGCCACAGCGCTATCGTTTTTGGCACAAAGTAAGGATACAAATATATATATATGCCATCCTTGCTGCGAATCCTTTCAGGCGCGCTAATACAGCGGTTATATCTCACAGCTTGCTGGAATTAGTTTTATATTCGTTTTAGCCATGCAAGTGTATTACAAGACGTTTGGGAAATCCGCAAACAGAACCGGTCAGCACTGGGCATATCTAGCACAACCATGCCATGTTCTAACGTATGGCATTCATGAATCACATGTATGGCCCATTGTTATAGAGTATCTCTTACACACCCATACTGTAATATGCAGGCTAATCTTTGGGTGCTCATGCTTCAACTTCATTGGCCTGCAATGGGGGGTCCTCATGAAACATTTCTTCGTAGTTTTATCATGGGGGCCATTGCTGGCTCTCGGCGTGCCGGACTTACCAGGTGGGGAGGGGGGTAGGGTATTTAGTATTTTTTTTGGTCTGCGTCATGGTCTGTACTTTCAGCTGCTGACTCAATGCAACTAACCCTTCTGCCTACAGTTGAGAGACATCTTATCGCACTTTTTTTTCTACAACACATACTTTTGCTTGTTGCAGTACCAATTTGTATAGCTTCTATGCCCTCATGGATGTTAAGCAATTTCTGGTCAGGGTTATAATATATCAAACACTCGTTTCGTTTACCTGGCCAACGTGACTGACTGAATTGACTACTCTATATGCATTTTAAATGCATGCCACCCAGGTTTATTTGGACTCCATTCTTCCTATTATTGGGTTACCACTACTGGTTCATGGCGCCCCTTGCGTGCGTGAGAGAGATGTCTATTTCGTCTCAGTTCTTTCTATTTTAAGTGATACCTGATTGTTATCACACTCTGCTACTAATACCCTAACTTCTCAGGATCATGAGTGGTGCTAACGTGGGAACAATGACTCACCCACCTCTTGCTATAACATTTGCAGGGAGGTTCGTGCTGCTCCTATGCTGTGCAATATAAATTTTCATCTTTTACTATTATTCAAATTTTATGCCTAAAATTCTTTTTTTTATATGCACTTCTGCAATCAAAGGTGGTACCGACTCCTTGCCTCGGGCACGTGCATCGCTATCCACTGTATCTGGGTTATAATTTGCCAAATAATTCAAGCCCTGAAAATATACTGCAGTAGCAATATGCTGAAACGCTCAAGGCATGAGTACAATGGTGGCTGGGTTGACAGAGTTCCATGTAGTGCAAAATGTACTGTTGACAGATAGGTCACCGCAGTTGCGGAAACAGCTCAAGTGATAGAAGAACAACCTCACATTGTAATATCATCCAAGGTGGTGTTAGACAATAGTACACATGAGTAATAATGCCATGATCAAAGGGATTTTGCTACATCATTGTTTCATATCGGTAGTTCTCGATAATCTAATGGAGGATCATTATGGTGTGTAGCACAAATCTCACGTGCAAGAACATTCCGTTTGATGCACACGTCTCGCAAGCGAGCCCAAGAGCTTTGCCCTTTGCTTGATGGTAGTGTTGTTCCATCATAAGGTCGTACTTTAACATTACCATAGCCCACAGCAAACCGGTACCGGTGTGTGATCCTTCCCTTGCCTTTTCTGCTAACTATGGGTACCTGTTGCATTCTGAAGCTGTAGCGCAAAGTCATTGGTTTAACATCCGAGTAAGGAGAGTCTGGCACCACATCGGTCTCCACAAGCAAACGTCGATTCGCTGGAGTGAATGTCCAGCCTCTTGGCCACAAACTGGTGGAGTTATGAGTTTTACCACCTGCCTTTAGCTTTCCATTTTTCTTGAGTACAAAGCAACCACATAATTCCCCTTCAATCATCCCATCTGCAGATGATGAAGGACCGTGTACAGATACATTCCAGTAACCAAGCAAAATGCTTGGATGGGAATCCCAACCATGAATGTTACCTTGAGGAGGAGGTGGAGGCCCTGATTTCAGTACATAAGTGATGCTTCTGCCACTCGTTTTTTTGGGAAAAAAACCACCACTAGAAAGCGGTGGCAATAAAAAGGCATTCGCAAATGGAGTTACAAGTGAGCAGCTAGTAGTCAGAACGATTATAGTCCAAGCAGCTATCCAAGCACCACTGATAGCACACCTGAAAATACCCATATGTCTGAACACCACCGCACATCAACGTATCAAGAGAATGGCCATTACAAGTCCCGGGATGGAATCAATCACAGCAAAACCGAGCCTTTCCTGGCGACACAGACACCTTGTACCCCAATAGGGATAAACACTCATACCCAAAGCAACACAACATTTCATAGCTGCTCATTTCTGTCCGTCCATACTACTTCCCACTTCGCCTCTGAAAGTAGTTGTTGGTCCGATGAAGGAGGACGACCATTAGAAAGGCTCAAATCCTCACCCCTGAAAGCCCTGGAGAGTAAGGCGGCCCGTGCACCTAGAATACCAGATCTCTACAATGTCGGGTGGTTGAACAGAAACGACTGAGTCCGGGTAGGGTTTACGACGGCAGCAGACCCCAGAAATCTCTACTAGGGTCAAAATATCTAACATCATTAGATATGAGCGTGGAGAGGTGCATAATAGCCACCACACCAGCAACAGAATAGTATCCGAGGAGATATGATGGTGGCAAACGTCGCCTTCTTGGTATCGGAATTTCTCCTAAGGCTCCAAAGGAGCGTGGTCATGCATCCAAACTCGTTTTAAGCCGCGATTTGAACACCGATTTTCGCGACTAATGAGAGCTTAACCGACAATCTCTTGAACAATACAGCATTTACCATTCATAGGGTTAGGGGGGAAGTTAGGGTTACATCAATGTAGGTGTACATACACATCACGCTCTTAGGGTTAGGGGTAGGTTTAGGGTTAGGGCTAGTGCTAGGGCTAGGGTTTGAAGGACCCTTCTGACGATCTCAACAAATTATACATTTCCTCCTCATGTCCTCAAGCTCGCGTTGAGTCCAGCTTACCTCTTTAATGTGCTTGATGGATTGGGTTTGTAATCCATGATTGTGACAACGTTATGCAATGCTTCAATGTGGAGAAAAAGAATGACATTTTAGACTGATTCTTTGAGCAGTACTGTAACCAAACCCCATAACCCCTTCAAGAATGAAAATACTCTCACGAGCTCATAACCTACTATGGTCAGCGCAATGAAAATGTTGTCACATCAACAACCTACAGGATGTTATTTTCTGCCCCAACAATGAGTCATTATGTAGACGGCGCCAGCAGGTGAGACGTGACACCATCGACCCGCGTGTTTTCCTCCTGAATGAAATCACCAGCCCCAGCAGCAGCAGCACGAAACTTATCTTTCACAACTTCCGCTGAGAAGGAGGATCAAGGACACTGCGCTCCTCTTCCACGAATGTGACATTCTCTAGCACATCCCCGACTTCCCAGTCATGAAACCCAGAAAGGCCAATTCCGCACTCCTGCCCCTTTGTAACTGTTGATACTTTCTGTTTAAAATGTCGTAACGATTCCGCGGATGGTACGGTATACACCTCTTCTCCGCCTCTCACCACACGGAATGGAGTGCCTTGCTTTAACTCGCCTTCAACAACTCGACAGCCTGCAACCTTGGTTGAACCACCATCCTTTGTATGTGCCTTAAATACCTGCATGATTTCTGCCCGTCCACCCACAATATACTTTTCTATTCTGGGAAGGTTGCGACTAAGGGACCCAACAACGTTATCAAAAAAATTGTAAATGATGTTGTGAGTTTGAACAATCACTCCATGTCGCCGAGCGTACATGTCAACAGACTTTGAATCAAACCCTACACCAAATGTATATACAGAAGCCACACCTTCAGCAGCTAGTGCAGTATCTATGTCATTCATAGTAATGGAACCAATACCAGAGTGCAGAAGCTTCAGCTGGATCTCATCAGATGGGATGTCAGATACAACTTCCTTCATAGCATCCAATGTGGCATTTCGATCAGCTTTAAAAATGGCATGGTGAACCAAAGGTCCCTGTGGCTCCTCCTCTTCCTTCGGTTCAGACTTCTTCATCACCACAGCAGAGTGTTTAGCATTGTTGAAGTATCTTCTGGTATTTCTAGGAGAGAAATTAGCAGGTCGCTCCTCGGTCACCACTTTAGCTCGCATTTCTTTATCTCTCTCTTCAATGAGTTTCAGTTCAGCAATTCTATTTCTCCTCTCTGCCACCAATTTAGCTTTCGCTTCACTTTGTACCACAAGCAATTCTTCTCCTACTTTAGGTGCCTCTCGGAGGCCTTGCACACGGACCGGGTGTCCAATACCTGCAGTCTTCATCTGCTTCCCATCACACCCAGTAAGGGCACGAATACGACCTGCTTGAGTCCCAACCACGCAATATTGCCTAGGCATGAGGGATCCCCATGTGATCAGTACGTCCGCTTCCACACCCTTACCTCGACTAATTGAACTGTCAATCACAATTGCCTCCCCTGGTGCATTTGGGTCTGCATGAAGCTCCATAAGCTCCGCTTGTAGTAACAGCGTCTCCAGGAGGGTTTCCAGTCCCTCTTTCGTTTTTGAGCTGACCAGTACCACAGGCACATCCCCACCATGGTCTTCCGTGGTCAAACCGAGCGATAGCAGAGATTCGCATATTGTCTTCCTGGCATTCTCAACCTCCTCAGTGGAACGAGTGTCAACTTTGGTGAGGGCAACGACGGCCTGAAGCTGTGGATTTTCAGATAGCAGACGCAAAACCTCCAGTGTCTGCGATTGGGGGCCTGAATCAATTGAAATGGCAACAACCACAATATCTGTGAGCTTGCTAGTGCTTGTCCGTACACCAGAAAATGCTGCATGACCAGGGGTGTCGAAAAAGGTCACCGGAGTTGAACGGCCTTCCACTGGTACCACAAAAGATCCAAGTTTCTGTGTGATCCCTCGAACCTCACTTTCAGCTGAATTTCCACCTCTTAGAGCATCTAATAAAGTTGTCTTCCCATGATCCACGTGTCCCATAACAGTCACAACTGGCGGCCTTAAAGGCAGAGATGTCAAATCAGCTAAACCCAATCCTCCCTTCCTTTCCACGTCCCACTCTTTTTCAGCTTTAGCTCTGACCACCTTAGTTCCCATATCCAAACATATGAGCTCCACGGTGTCGGGGTCAAGGCAACTCGAGTCAGGGTCACTGGGGAGATCTTCTCCCATTCTTCGCATGTGTTGCCCTATTGTTTGCATTGGAAGAGCTAACAATTTGCTCAAATCCCGGATGGACAGCGCAACTGAAGGAATCATTACTCTGAATTGCTGTTCCTTGGTACTCACACGTTTCCTTCTTGATGTCCCCTTGTTTCTCCCATCGACACCTCCAGCTTGATGCCGTTGTGGCTGTTTAAGTGCAGAAAATCTATCCATGCCACTCACTGCCATATCCACACGGTCTCTCAATTCGCGTTCTTTCCTTCGGAGCTCTCTCAATTTCTGTAAGTCCAAATGGGACATCTCCTCATCCTTCATATCCGTGTGTGGTGGCACGTCTTTACCCGAAACTCTAGGTCCAGCAGAGTCCTTCTGCGGTGTTTTCCTATATGATCCACGGGAACCCTCCCGTTGTAGCTGGCCGTGTTTACTACAATCCTTACTATTCTGTAGATCTAACTCTTCACTGCTTTTCACATCAGATAGGGTTTCACGAAGCGTATTAAACAGTTGATCGTCCTCCTATTCAGTGAAGAGGTCAGTGCTGCTCAGTGCAACGGCAATGGTTAATGACAATGTATATAGACAGAAGACTGTATTTAGGTGGGCAATTTCAGGTGCAGCATGCATGCTCTTACCGTCGGTTTACTAAGCGGATGATCATGTTTAATTAAGCTGGCCCTCTTAGGGCGATTGAACACGGTCGAAAGCTTTGGGACAAGCTTTGGTACATCATCCAATTCTGACACTGAGTCCAACAAATCGTTTCTCTCCTGTTCAACATTCAAGGTTACTGCTCAAACCAACGAGCTGTTCATCAAGAGATGGCGCAATAGGCAAGTGGAAAGAATCGTGCTCACTGTCCAAAGCAGCGACCGACAGGCTCAGAGAGACAGAATAATGGTTGCGGGGAAGCACAAAATAAATATGAAGACAACAGTCGACGTACCTCCCCCCCCTCTCCCTCTCGATTTGCAACATTCACAGCATGCCTCGGACGATGACTGCTCATTGGTCTCTTCTTGCCAACAAATTCTCGCCTGTTAAATGCTTGAGCTCAGGAACGTTTCAACTGGCATATAGAAATAGTGTATGTACTCATCCCCACGAAACAATACGCTTCAACCAATTGTGCAAATACAACTTGAAAAATAGTGAATGATGAAAATGATACTCTTACCTGGTCTGCTGGTGGTTCTTCGGAGGGTGACGTTGATCTTTGCTCGAAATGGGTTTGTCCATATCAGAAAAAAAATCCTCCTCCGCCTTGGCACCCTCTAAAAAATCTGAATTTCCCATCTTCCTGGCACTAGTTTTCCCTTTCCGACCGCTGTCATAGTAGACAGGTAACGAATAGTTAGAGTGAGTTTAATTACATCACGTGCTCATGCAGATATCGATCCAATAATAATCACGTTAGGAGTCATCGTCACTGTCTACCGTAGCTATGCAAGTCAAATGTCAAACTGGGCATTCTTTTGTGACAGGCGATGTACCTCAGAACGCGCTGCCCTGCCTGGGACCCTAACAGCGGCCTACATATTCCCTGCTGCAAGGAGCATCAAAGTGAGATGCTACAAACGAGGAACTTGAGCTACAGCCACTGCTCATGTAAACGTAGAGATATCACTGCTACAAGAGATCGAATGGTAAACCTAACCAGGCAACTTTCATGGCCTTGCGGAAAACCACCACTAACTATTTACATACATTGACCCTAAACCTCAGCCTACCATTTACACTAGAACGACGTGTGCTTCACGCTAACTGCCACCTACAACCTCACTAAAAAGCAATGGTACCATCATAACCCTAGCTCTAACACTCACTCTAACCCTCACAATCACAGGTGCAACTATATCGGTGACAATAACCCCCACAACCATCAATGCAACAATGAGATACTATCAGCTCAACAAAAGCAAGCAGCAAATATCCGTTGGGAACCTTCATCATCTTTATGAGGTGCTGCCTGCTACTGACAGTGCAGTCATGTGGTACAGTTTAGCTCCCTCATTCATTACCTTACCTGGCATATACCTCACCACATGAAATTCGGTCCAAAATAGCAAACAACAAACCCTTAACTCTAAACCTAGCTCTAACCCAAACCCTAACCCTAACCCCAAACCCCTAACCACAAAATCGTTTCCCAAATGCTCAATAGGTCCTGTCCACTACCTATACTGGCATTATGCCAGCATCTTCGTCCCATTATTCATCGTATTACCCTTACCTTATACCTCACGCAAAGCATTTTCTTCACAATGGTACGGTCCACAGAGGTCACAAACCTAAGACTACACCATCAACGCGAAGATAAGCTCCACGCCAAATGAGAGCTAGAATTAAGCAACGGCCATGAACTCCAGCCCTAACCCTAACCCTAACCCTAAAACCCCAACCCTAGCCCTAACCCCGTCTAACCCAATGTACACCTCTATTGATGTAAATACATTCTACCGTATCGCTAACCCTAACCCTAACACTAACCCTAACTCGAACCCTAGCCCTAACCCTAACCCTAAACCCTAACCATAAATCCTGCACCCTAACCATAACCCTAAAATCAACCCTAACCACAATCCTAACCCTAACTCTAACTCTAACTCTAACCCTAAAACCCTAATCCTCACCTTAGCTCTCTGTACACCTCTATTGATGTACTTGCACCTCATCCTAACCCCTAACCAAAGCTGTTACGATATCGTTGCTTTTGTTGTATGCTGGTTTAAAAATAAAATTCAGCCAGCAGCTTACGTGAAGTAGAGATAACGATACTTGGAAAGACATAGGTTTTGTTCAGGGGTTATAAAATGAACAAGATTGGCTTTTCAGGTACGTTTACGAAATATCACAATGGCTTCGAGTGATTGAATAAAATAAAACCTTCCCCCACATTCTAATGTGAGGCTTTAGTTTTGTTTTCCTTGTTTAAAAATGATGTACTACTCTCTTCCGTTTGATTTGACGTCCATCTTGGACCTATACTACCACTTCACCACTTTGGTCGTATTTGTTTTATCTGGTGGCCTAATTTATGCGCCAAGTATTTTTGTTTTTACAAGTTGTTACCGATTTATTGTAAGCACGCCAAGTAATGTGCATTGCGCGGGCGAGATGGGGAAATAAGAAACCCCTAGCCGTAATAACCCTAAATCCTAACCCTAACCCTAACCCTATACCTTATTACTATTTGCCCCAAACAAATTACAATCAATACCACTAATATAGACATTGTGACCCAGTAACTGCGGGGCAAAAGCAAGTAAGGCCAACAGAGAAGTAAAATATGTGGTACACCACGCGGATTTAGAAGTAGAAAACGAATTGAGTTGATGGTGGTCATAAAGATGATGGAAGAAGGTAAATTGAAAACAGAATTCAGGGAATGCCAGCATATATTGCAGCGTGTTGGTGAAATATGGCAGTAGCTAGGCTGCTATCATATTTGCATTAGTTTTTTTGCAGTATGTCAACTGACGCTGCACCACCATCTTCCGGCAATTTGGACAACATGGCTCTATGCAACGTCGTCTGTAAATGAAACTTGACTCCACGACTCGGGAAATACTTAGGATGGATACCAAGTAGTAAAATATGCGCTCGTTTAGTTGAGTTATGCACTGACCATTGATTTCGCTGTACATTCAGTGGCGAGGATTAATATACCGGGTATTGCGCACGTTTGGGCGACAGACAAGGTGTCTCTAGCGGTAAATTTGCTCTATTGAAGGAGGCCATTTAAAGTATC
>PJEL010005358.1_pt1 | contig 10361 bp, 10 predicted proteins | sample 1853271 | NCBI WGS metagenome assembly PJEL01 (sample SAMN08108733, study PRJNA415343) | Invertebrate metagenome, whole genome shotgun sequencing project. | host: Globobulimina | place: Sweden: Gullmar Fjord | collected 2015-08 | reverse complement strand
GGGGCGACGCGCCAGGCGGAGATCGGCGGCAAGCCGGTGACCCTGACGGGGATTGCCAAAGGCTCAGGCATGATCGCGCCCGATATGGCGACCATGCTGGCCTTTGCCTTTACCGATGCACGGCTGCCCGCCGCCGTATTGCAGATCCTGCTGCGTCAGGCGGCCGACAAGACCTTTAACTGCATCACCGTCGACGGCGATACCTCGACCAGCGACACGCTGTTGCTGGGCGCTACCGGTAAGGCGAAGCATCCGCGCATCAGCGAGGCGCGCGACCCGCGTCTCGCCGGTTTCCGCGCCGCGCTGGAGGACTTGCTGCGTGATCTCGCCCAGCAGGTGGTGCGCGATGGCGAGGGGGCCACGAAGTTCGTCACCATCAAGGTGCGCGGGGCCGCTTCGCAGAAGGCCGCCCGGCGCATCGGCCTGGCCATCGGCAACTCGCCCCTGGTCAAGACGGCGATCGCCGGCGAGGACCCCAACTGGGGGCGCATCGTGATGGCTGTCGGCAAGTCGGGCGAGCGGGCCGACCGGGACAACTTGTCGATTGCCATCGGCGGGTTCCTGGTGGCCGAGCAAGGCGAGGTGGTGCCGGGCTACGACGAGACGCCGGTGGCCGCGTACATGAAGGGCAGCGCGATCGATATCGACGTCGATGTCGGCGTTGGCCGCGCGCAGGCGACCGTATGGACCTGCGATCTGACTCACGGCTACATCTCGATCAACGCAGATTACAGGAGTTGAGCCTTTGTCCGGGCCGGTGACACAGGAGCAGGCGGGATGCTGGCAGGCGGACGACCGCACCACTGTCGGCAAGTCCGTTCTCTTGGTGGCCGCCGCGGCGCTGGTGGACAGCGATGGCCGGGTGCTGATCGCCAAGCGCCCCGAAGGTCGTTCCATGGCCGGGCTATGGGAGTTTCCCGGCGGCAAGGTGGCGGCCGGCGAAACCCCGGAGGCGGCGTTGGTCCGCGAACTGCACGAGGAACTGGGGATCGATACCCGGCAGAGCTGCCTCGCGCCGATAGCTTTTGCGTCGCACGATTACGACGATTTTCATCTGCTGATGCCGCTCTTTGCCTGCCGTACCTGGGAGGGTCAGCCCCAAGGCTGCGAAGGGCAGGAACTCGCCTGGGTGCGGCCCGCGCGCCTGGCCGATTATCCGATGCCGCCAGCCGACGTGCCACTGGTTGCGCTGCTACGGGATCTCTTGTAGCGGGCGGCAATTTGCGGCTTTGGCGACGCCTCGCGTCGTTGCCGGGAGCGACGGCAGGAGGCTTGCTACTTTTGGTTGTTGAGAGGTAGAATAAGGAGGCAAATCATTTTTGAAAATTATTTCATGAATACTTCTGTGCCTCGTGTCTACGCTTATTAGCCGCAATATTACACTCGCGGATCGTCGGACGAGTATCCGGCTTGAACCCGAAATGTGGGATGCGTTGAGCGAAATCTGCTCGCGCGAGGGGCGCAGTTTGCATGATATCTGCAGCCAGATCGAAGGGCTGCGCTCCCAATCGGGATTGACCGCCGCGGTCAGGGTTTTCATTCTCAATTACTTCCGCGAGGCGGCGACCGAAGAGGGGCACGTCCTGGCATTGCAGCGCCGCAACAACGGCGCTTAGCTTTCGGGGCCGGCCTTCTCGCCGCCGGAGATCTCCTCGCTGCCCAGGGCCTCGGCAAGGCTGGTCTTGGCGCTTCCGGGCCTCAGCGCCTGGGGCTGGGAAGCATGCGGCGCCCAGCCGGTGAGATAGAGAATCTCGAAGGTGGCGGGGATGCGCCCCTCCCGGTCCGCATGGGTTTCTTCATAGAGCGCGGCAGCACGCAGCAGGGTCGCCCGCCGCGTCATGCCGCGGCGACGGTTGCGGTCGCTGCCGGTTTCTCCCATCCCCCTGAGGTCACGCATCAAGGCCAGGGCCGAGGAATAGGTCACGGTGATGCTGTCGACATCGACCACCGGCAGGGCGAAACCCGCGCGCTGCAGCAGGCCGCCCATGTCGCGAACATCGGCGAGCGGTGAGACCCGCGGGCTGAAGCCGTCCTCGACCTCGATTTCCGCCTGCATCAGCGCGGCCCGCAGTTCCTTCAGGCTTTCGCCGGCGATCATGGCGCCCAGAAACAACCCGTCCGGCTTCAAAGTGCGGCCGATCTGCAGCAAGCTGCCCGGCAGGTCGTTGACCCAATGCAGGCTCAAGACCGACGTCACCAGATCCATGGAGGCTTCGGCGAAGGGCAGGGCTTCCTCGTCGGCAACGACGGCCGGTCTGCCGGGGGCGGCGGCCACGCGGGCCATGGCCGGGGAGATATCGGCCTGGACCAGGCTTTCGACGCCGCCGCGTCCGGCGAGCAGCCCGGCCACTGTGCCGTGATGACAGCCGAGGTCGAGGGCGCGGGGAAAGTCGCGGCGAATGTCGTCCAGGCGCTCCAGCAGGCGCTCGGCGACTTCCCGAATCAGGAAGTCGTGCTGGCCGATCCCAGCGGCGGCGCGGTCGCGGTGGCGGCGCAGCACGCGGCGGTCGAAGATTTCCGGTGTTTCGATCATAGCCGTCAATATGGCCCGCCGCGCGGCGGGCGAAAAGGCCGCTGCGCAGGGCCGCCGCCGAGGCCGATTGACCGCGGCCGCCGGCTCGGCCACCCTTTTCGCCATGCGAGCGAAGTTCGATACCCTGGGGGAGAGGAGCGGCCCCTTGCTGCGTCCCCTGCGCCGTGCCCTCGATCTGGTGCTGCCGCCGCGTTGCCTGGGTTGCGGTCTGCTGGTCGAAGACCAGGGCGCGCTGTGCTCGACCTGTTGGTCGGCGATGACCTTCCTGGCCGATCCCCTGTGCCGGAGCTGCGGACTGCCCTTCGCCTACGACCCGGCCGACAGCCCTACGTCCGGTTCAGGCGGGGATTCCTTCGTCCAGGACTTGGCCTGCGGCGCCTGCCTGGCGCAGCCGCCGCCCTTCGAGCGGGCCCGCGCTGTGATGCGCTACGACGACGGCAGCCGCCCGCTGCTGCTCGGGTTCAAGCACGGCGACCGCACCGAGGCGGCGCCGACCTTCGCGGGCTGGCTGGCGCGCGCCGGCAGGGAACTGCTCGCCGAGGCGGAAATCGTCGCCCCGGTGCCGCTGCATTGGCGGCGCCTCTTCGCACGGCGCTACAACCAGTCGGCCTTGCTCGCCAGCGCCCTGGCGCGACACTGCGGCGCGCGCGATATCCCGGATCTGCTGCAGCGCCGCCGGGCGACGCCGAGCCAGGGCCGGCTGAACCGCGCCGAACGCCACCGCAACGTGGCCGGGGCCTTTGCCGTGCATCCGCGCCGGGCGACGGAACTCGAGGGCCGTCGCCTGCTGCTGGTCGATGACGTCATGACCACCGGGGCCACGGTTTCCGCCTGCAGCCGCGCGGCGCTGAAAGCCGGCGCCGCGGCCGTCGACGTGCTGGTGCTGGCCCGGGTCCTCAACGATTGAGATCGAGGCTCGGGACTGGACAACACCGGGCCGCGACACCAAATAGACGGTTTGGGCAGATGTCAGTCGTTGGGATGGTCAGCTAGTCATGGCGAAAGTCGAAGTCTATTCGAGCATGTTTTGCGGGTTTTGTTACCGGGCGAAGAAACTGCTCGAACAAAAGGGCGTGGCCTTCACGGAAATCAATGTGATGGCGAACCCGGCCCGGCGCGCCGAAATGGTCCAGCGCAGCGGCGGGCGCACCTCGGTGCCGCAGATCTTTATCGACGACCACTGGGTCGGTGGCTGCGACGAGCTTTATGCCCTGGAGTCCAGTAACAAGCTGGATCCCCTGCTGGATCCCGCAACCTGAGTCTAGACAGCCTCCGCCGCCCGGGCACAGATCCGCTGCACGGCGGCCGGGCGCGGCTCTTCAACCTCAACATCTTCGTAGGCAACAATCGAGAGCGGTCCGTCGAAGGCGCTCAGCAGTTCGCCCCGATCGAGCAGGAAATCCGGATTGCTAGGTTTTCCGAAGCGTTCGTTGCCCTTGGCGAAGGTTTCGTAGATCAGCACCCCACCCGGCGCCAGCGCGGCCGCGATTGGCGCAAACAGCGGGCGATGCAGGTAGTTGGTGACCACGATGCCGCCGAAACGGCGCTCGAAGAGCGTTGCCATGGAGCCGTCTTCCAGGTCGCAGGCCAGGATCTCCAGCCTCGCATGGCCGGCCAGATCCCCGAGGCGCGAAGGGTCGCGGTCGACCGCCAGCACCCGGTGGCCCCGCTCCAGGAAGAAACGACTGTGGCGGCCGCTGCCGCAGGCCAGGTCCAGCACCGCGGCGCCGGCGGGCACCAAAGGCGCAAAACGCGCCACCCAGGGCGAAACCGGCGGCGTTGCGGAATTCGGACCGGCGCTGGGCTGCGCTGGCCCTTCCCCCGGCGGTCCGCTTTGACTATCTCTCTGTTTCACCCTATTTCTTTCTGTAGGACGGATTTAGGCCGGATCGATCGGATGCCTTGCTTCAGACTCTGGAATTGAGATGATCGTATACGATCTCAAGTGCCGTAAGGATCATGTCTTCGAGGCATGGTTTCCCGACAGCGCAAGCTTCGCGGAGCAGGCTGAGAGCGGCAAGGTGCTCTGCCCGGTTTGCGGCAGCAGCAAGGTGACCAAGGCGCTGATGGCGCCGAACCTGATGAAGGGCACGCGCGGCGAGGCCGAACGTCCCTGCGAGACCTCCGAGGTCGCGGTCGCCGATACGGAGAAGGCGGCCGAGCTGCGCGGCCTGCTGCGGGGCTTGCGCGAGCAGGTGGAAAGCAACTGCGACTACGTGGGCGAAGATTTCGCCGAGGAAGCGCGCAAGATTCACTACGGCGAGACCGATGCGCGCGGCATCTACGGCGATACCTCCGACGAAGAGGCCAAGGAACTCCAGGACGAAGGCATCGATGTGCAGCGCGTGCCCTGGCTGCGGCGCGACAATTCCTGACTGCTAGATCGGATTGTTGGAGCAGATTCACCGGGTCGGTGGATCGCTAAAGCGATTCCAGCCGGACCGGATCTGCTCTAGGCCTGCCCGGCGCTCTCTTCCTTCACCGCCACCAGCATATAGTTGACGTCGAGATCGCGCGGCGCCAGCCGCCAGCTGTCGGCCAGCGGGTTGTAGGAGACGCCGGTCATCTCCTCGATCGCCATCCCCGCACCACGCAGCGCCGCGGCGAGTTCCGACGGGCGGACGAAACGCCGCCAGTCGTGGGTGCCCCGGGGGAGCCAGCGCAGCAGGTATTCCGCCCCGACGATGGCGAGCATGAAGGATTTCGGCGTGCGGTTGAGGGTCGCCAGGATCATCAGGCCGCCGGGCCGCACGAGCGCCGCGCTGGCGTCCAGAAAGGAACTCACGTCGGCGACGTGCTCGACCACCTCCATGTTCAACACCGCGTCGAAGCGGGCCGGGCCCAGGGCGAGTTCCTCGACACTGCTGTGCCGGTAGTCGATCTTCAGTCCTGAATCTGCGGCATGCAGGGAGGCCACGGAGATGTTCCGCTCGGCCGCGTCGAGGCCGGTGACCTCGGCGCCGAGGCGTGCCAGAGGCTCGCAGAGCAGGCCCCCACCGCAGCCGACGTCGAGCAATTTCAGGCCTTTCAAGGGCCTGTCCTGCAGCGGGTCGCGTCCAAAGCGCGCGCAGAGGCGGTCGCGGATAAAGGCGAGGCGAACCGGATTGAAGCGGTGCAGCGGGCGGAATTTGCCCTCGGGGTCCCACCAGGCCTCCGCCATGGCGGCGAACTTGGCGATCTCCTGCGAATCGACGCTGGCCGCGGTTTCCGGCCTCGGGCTGTCAGCTTGTTCCATGGCACTCTGCCCCATCTTTGGCTTCACTTGCGGCCTGTTCGCCGGCTGCCGGGCTCTTGCACTGCGGCATGGCTAAGAGTATGGATAGCCGCCGCTTTCCGGGCAACCGCCCAGGCTCGGGTGGCGGACAGTTAAGTAAGCTAAACGACCACACCACATCAAGAACCACCCCATATAAATCAGGGGCAACAAGGCTGGGACGTCGATGGCCCGCATCGTAATGAAATTCGGGGGCACTTCGGTTGCCGACCTGGAGCGGATCCGCGCCGCCGCCGTGCGGGTCAAGGCTGAAGCCGACCGGGGCCACGACGTGGCCGTGGTGGTTTCCGCCATGTCCGGGGTGACCAATTCGATGGTCCAGCTGGTCGGCGACGCGGCGCGCTTGGCGGATCTGCGCGAATACGATGTGGTGGTGTCCTCCGGTGAGCAGGTGACATCGGGCCTTATGTCCATTGTCCTGCAGTCCCTGGGGGTGCAGGCGCGCTCCTGGATGGGCTGGCAGATCCCGATCCGGACCGACGATGCGCACGGTTCGGCCCGTATCGAGGATATCGAGGTCGATGAGATGCTGCGCCGCTTCGGCGAGGGGCAGGTCGCCGTGGTTGCGGGTTTCCAAGGCGTCGATTCCCAGGGACGCATCACCACCTTGGGACGCGGCGGTTCCGACACCTCCGCGGTGGCGCTTGCCGCCGCCTTGGGCGCGGAGCGCTGTGACATCTATACCGATGTGGACGGGGTCTACACCAGCGATCCGCGCATCGTTGCCAAGGCCCGCAAGCTGGATAGAATTACCTACGAGGAAATGCTGGAAATGGCCTCTCAGGGGGCCAAGGTTCTGCAGACCCGCTCGGTCGAGATGGCCATGAAGCATCGCGTGCGGATCCAGGTGCGCTCCAGCTTTGAAGATACCCCCGGAACCCTAGTCGTCGACGAGGATGAGATCGTGGAACAAGCCGTCGTCAGTGGCATCGCCTACAGCCGCGATGAAGCCAAGATCACGCTGCTGCGCGTGCTCGACCAGCCGGGCGTTGCGGCCAAGATCTTCGGCCCCTTGGCCGACGCGGCCATCAACGTCGATATGATCGTGCAGAACGTCTCCGCCGAGACCGATCGCACCGACCTGACCTTCACGGTCGGCAAGGCCGACCTGGAGCGTGCCGAGACGGTGCTGAGAAGCCACCAGAAAGAGCTCGGCTTCGACGAGCTGCTGTCGGACTCCAACGTGGTCAAGGTTTCGGTCATCGGCGTGGGCATGCGAAGCCACGCCGGTGTCGCCAAGCAGATGTTCACCGCCCTGGCGGAGCGCGGTATCAACATCCAGGTGATCTCCACCTCGGAGATCAAGGTCTCGGTGCTGATCGCCGAGGAATACACTGAATTGGCCCTGCGCGGCCTGCATACGGCCTATGGCCTGGACGCGGCCTAGGGGCAATGTGACGTGAGGCGCAGGATCCGACTGAGGTTCGGGGCGTGAGCGTCCCTCCAGGCACGGATCACGGCTGGGCGGGATCGCGCCGCCTGCTGCGTCTGCTGCGCGATTTGATGAAGGGCAGCGGCTCCAGCCAGGACCGGCTGGATCGGGTCGCCGACCTGATCGCCCAGGACATCGTCGCCGAGGTCTGCTCGATCTACGTGATGCGCAGCGGCGACTTGCTGGAGCTTTTCGCCACCAAGGGTTTGAAGCCGGCCGCCGTGCACAAGACGCGCATCCGGTTCAACCAGGGCCTGGTCGGCCTGATCGCCGCACAGGCCCGGCCCTTCGCCCTGGCGGACGCCCAGAGCCATCCCAACTTCGCCTACTTTCCGGAAACCGGCGAGGAGGTCTACCAATCCCTCATGGGTGTGCCGATCATGCGCGGCGGGCGCATTCTGGGCGTGCTCGTGGTGCAGAACCGCACGCAGCGCAACTACAACGAAGAAGAAGTCGAGGCGCTGGAAACAGTCGCCATGGTGCTGGCGGAACTGCTCGCCGGCGACCGCCTTCTCGATCTGACCGCCGCCGGCACGCCGGGCAAAGAGGACGGGGCCATGCCGGCGCGCCTCAGCGGCATCGTCCTGAACGAGGGGCTCGCCATCGGCACCGTCGTGCCGCACAACCGCGGCATCGTGATAACCCAGGTGGTGGCCGAGGACCCGGAAGCCGAACTGCAGCGGTTGGACGAAGCGCTCGGCAAGATGCGCGATGCCCTCGACGTCATGCTGGCGCGCAGCGAGGTTGCGCGCGCCGGAGAGCATCGCGAGGTGCTGGAGACCTATCGCATGTTCGCCGACGACCGGGGCTGGCTGCGCCGCATGCACGATGCGGTCCACGGCGGCCTGACGGCGGAAGCCGCGGTCCAGAAAATCCAGAATGAAACCCGCGCCCGCATGACCGGCATCAAGGACCCCTATCTGCGTGCCCGCCTGGCCGACCTCGAGGACCTTGGCAACCGGTTGCTGCACCATCTTCTGGGCCTTGAAGAAAAGGGCGAGGAAGACCTGCCGCAAGACATGGTGCTGATTGCCAGCGATCTCGGGCCGGCGGAATTGCTCGACTACGACCCGAGCCGACTGCGCGCGGTGGTGCTGGAACAGGGCGCGCCGACGTCACATGTCGCCATCGTCGCCCGTGCCCTGCAGATTCCCATGATCGGATGCTGCACCGGCGTGGAAACGGAGGTGCGCGAGGGCGACACCCTGATCGTCGATGGCGAAACCGGCCAGGTGCTGCTGCGACCCAGCGCCTCCGTGCTCGCCGGTTTTGTCGAAAGCATGGCCGCCAAGGAGCGCGAGAAGGCAGCCTACCGGGCGGTGCGCGATCTGCCGTCGGTCAGCTGCGACGGCAAGCCGGTCACCCTGCTGATCAATGCCGGGCTGATGATCGATCTGCCGCACCTGAAAGAGGAGAACGCCGAGGGTATCGGGCTGTACCGCACCGAGGTGCCCTTCATGATTCGCGACAGTTTTCCAGACGTGGCAACCCAAACCGAGATCTACAGCAGCATTTTGGACGCTGCCGAAGGCAAGCCGGTGGTCTTCCGTACCCTGGATGTCGGCGGCGACAAGGTGCTGCCCTACTGGCGCGGCAGTGTCGAAGAAAACCCCGCCATGGGCTGGCGCGCCATCCGCATCGGCCTCGACCGGCCGGCGCTGCTGCGCCGCCAGTTGCGTGCCCTGTTGCATGCCGCCGCCGGGCGCAGCCTGGCGGTCATGTTCCCCATGGTCAGCGACGTGGCCGAGTTCGAGGCCGCCAAAGCCCTGCTACAGCGCGAGATCGACCGCGAGAAGGCTTTCGGCGACCGCCTTCCGGCCGAAATAAAGGTCGGCGCCATGCTGGAAGTCCCGGCCCTGGCGATGCAGCTGCCGCAGTTGCTGCCGCGCTGCGACTTCGTTTCGCTGGGCACCAACGACATGGTGCAGTTTCTCTTCGCCGCCGATCGCAACAATCCGCGCCTGGCGCGGCGCTATGATGTGCTGGCGCCGGCGGTATTGAGTTTCATCCAGCAGATTGCCCGGCAGGCCGCTGCCCACAACGTGCCGCTGACCGCCTGTGGCGAGATGGCCGGCCATCCGCTGGAGGCCATGGCGCTGATCGGTTGCGGCCTGCGGCGGCTCTCCATGGCGCCGCAGGCGGTGGATCAGGTCAAGACTATGGTTCGCAGCCTCGAAGTTGACCCACTGGAAGACTTCATCAATCAATTATTAACTTTACCGGATCACAGTATTCGCGAAGAGTTAAGGTCGTATGCGTCGGATCGTGACATTCCAATCTAACGCGTTGCTGCGGCAGAGAGAAAATTGTTAAATGTGCATGCAGTACCGGCGAACATGGCTGCGAAGCGCGTCGACAGGTCGATGCGTGGAGTTTTTGCAGCTGACCACGACTTGACGTAGTCCTCGTTCCGGAACTTGTGAGAGCCTGTGGCAAACCCGTTGAAGAAGATCGAACGCAAGCGCGAGGAACCCAAACTCGGGGAGCCTAAGCTCGTGGATACCGAGAGCGCTCCCGAGATCGTTATCGCGCAGGAACTGCAGGGTGAAAACGTAGCCGATACGCTGATCCGGGCGCGCCAACAGTTCGGTCAGGACCTTCGGTCGATCGCCGATGTCCTCTGCATCCGCTTTGCCTATCTCGATGCGATCGAGCGCGGCCAGTACGAGAACCTTCCCGGGGCGACCTATGCGGTAGGTTTCGTGCGGACCTATGCCGAATATCTTGGGCTCGACGGCGACAAGGTGGTCGAGCGCTTCAAGACCGAGGTCGAAGGCCTCGACAATCAGACCAAGCTGCATTTCCCCACGCCGACGCCCGAGGGCAAGATGCCCGGCGGCGCGGTCTTCCTGGTGGCGGCCCTGCTGTTCGCCGGGGCTTACGGTGTCTGGTTCTATCTTTCCAACCAGGGCGAAAGCCTGAGTGATCTCGTCTCGCCGGTTCCTGAGCGACTTCAGGAAATGGTCGGCGGGGGTGCGTCCCCCGAGGTCGCCGAGAGCGGCACTGCAGTGACAATCGCACCGACAGAGGCGCCGGCTACCGAGGCCGCGGTCCTGCCGGAAGTCCAGGCCACCGTCGAGAGCGCGGAGCAGACCGGCAGCAGCCCGTCGCCGGTTGCCGAG
>PJEL010005357.1_pt1 | contig 10361 bp, 5 predicted proteins | sample 1853271 | NCBI WGS metagenome assembly PJEL01 (sample SAMN08108733, study PRJNA415343) | Invertebrate metagenome, whole genome shotgun sequencing project. | host: Globobulimina | place: Sweden: Gullmar Fjord | collected 2015-08 | reverse complement strand
TCAAAACAACGGTGCCAAACAACATCGCGCCCATGCGAGTTGGCCCCTGGTCTTTGCAATTGTCGATCGAATTGGTGAAGATATTTGACATATGATCTCTGCTCCGTTCACTCTTCTTTTTATTGTGGTGCTTTCCAGTCGTCGATTTGCCCCGCCGACCCGTCAAAGAATAGGCCGTTGGAAATCCCAATATGCCAGTCGCGCTCTGCGTCTGCCATGACCGGCGTCTTGCCCGGGTTGAGCTCATACGATTTTGTTACCGTTCGCGCGACCGTTTCTTTGTCCGCGCCTTTAAGGATTTCCTCAACCCACATGAGCAAGCCCGCGATGTATTCATAGCTCGTGCCATACTCTTCTGCAACGCCAGTATCATCAGAAGGGCATGTGAATACGCCGGTGCTGGACATGAATTCATCAAGCTCTGCAAGCAGAGATTCGTCGCCCTCAACTTTGTCCAACGGCAACACGTACGGCAGATCACCATTGTTGTCATCGCAATAGGAACGCAACGACAAACCGATCTGATGTAGATTGGACAAACAGGCTGTCTTTTGTGCGCTCTCCCGCGCCCAGCTTAAGGCCGGCAACAACAGACCAACCAAAAGCGCGATGATGGAAATCACCACCAGCAATTCGATGAGCGTGAAGCCTCGACCGAGGCTCTTGCGTGACATTGTGACGGAAGAATATTGAATCCTCATGAGACGAACCCTCTCATTCATAGGCGATCACCGCTGTTTGTGGTAGATGCAGCGACAGATGCTCGCCCACAATCCTTTTATTGGTACTCCGAACAAACGGATTCCACGTGGTAGACCAACCCAAACCCCGCCCACCTTATTCCACAAGCCGTATCAAGCACGGCCGGGGGGTGATCATGATGTTGCGGGCATCCATCCTTGATGTACCAATCATATCGGATCAGGTCGCCCGTTGACCTTGATAACTGCCGAAGAAGGCGGTTTTGGGTGTGATCGGAGGCCTGATTCGCCCCTATCTGGGGAATTGTGCGGCCAGAAATCCCCGCCTGAGGAGCTGCCGACGCTTTCAATCACCCTTTGACAGCTCCGAGCTGGATGCCGCGGACGAGGTATTTCTGGAAGAGGACGAATATCACGACCAGCGGGATCATGGCAAGCAAACTCGCGGCCATGAGAAGTGGAATGTCCGTTCCATAATCATCCGAGAACGCGAGTAAGCCGACCGGTAGGGTCCGGAGGTTCTCATCTTTGATAAGAATGAGGGGCCAGAAGAAGGATTGGTAGTTTCCAATGAAGGTGAAGATCGCGAGGGTGATGAGGCCCGGCCGCGTGAGCGGGAGGATCACTTCCCAGAACACTTGCCAATACCCCGCCCCGTCGATCGTCGCTGCTTCGTCCAGACTTTTTGGAATTGTCAACATGAATTGGCGCAATAGGAATGTCCCAAAAGCGCTGAAAGCGGCTGGGATGATCAGCCCAGAATATGAATTGTACATGCCAAGCTTGAGGATGATCGCGAAATTCGGCACCATGAGCACCGCACCAGGGATCATCATCGTTGACAAATACAACAGGAAGACCTTGTCCCTGCCCTTCCACTCAATACGGCTAAACGCAAACGCTGCCATCGCGCTCGTCAGCACTTGTAGAATCGTCACCCAGCCCGCAATCAAAATCGAATTGAAGAAATACTTCGCCAGCGGGACTTTGGAAAACGTGTTCTTGTAGTTGGCGGGGATATTGGTTTCAACGCCGGGCAACACTTCGATCGATTCGGTTTGATATGTCGCTGGGTCAGGCCAAAATGTGCGCGACACCAGATCAATATCTGCATTCGTGGTCAAGCTTGCCGCCACCTGCCATAAGAACGGCAGCAAGAACGTCATGCCCAACATCGTCAACAGCGCAAACACCACCACGCGCCCGACCACGCGCGAGCGGGTGGCCGATTTGACTGATGAGGTTGTGCGCGATTCTCGTGTCATGTGTTTAGTCGTTGACCATGCGGTTCCCGAACCGGTAGTTCATAAGTGTCATCAGGAAAATCATGCCAAACATAACCCACGCCACTGCGGACGCTAAGCCAAGTTGAAATTCATCCGTGAACGCGAGTTTGTAAAGGTAATACGTCAACACTTCCGTTCCGTACTTGCCGCCGGTCATTGCGCGAGCTTGATCGAACCCGCCTTGTAGCCCACCGATGGTGGACATGATGACAATAAAGAAGGTTGTCGGAGCGAGTTGGGGCCACGTCACATTCCAGAACCGCGTCCAGGGTCCCGCGCCGTCGATCTGCGCCGCCTCGTACAGTTCCTCAGGAATGTTGGAAAGACCCGCAAGATACAGCAACATGTTCGCTCCGCCAACTGCGGTCCATACACCCATCAGAATGAGTGCGGGTTTGGCCCAACTTTCATCAACCAACCATTTCGGAGGTTGTAATCCATCGCCTGAGGAAAGCCCTGTATAAACCGGCTCTGCGTGGCCCATCACAACCGTACGAATTGAATCAACGATTGAGCCGGCGACATCGGCGGGCAACATGTCGGTAAGCGCAACGATCAATGTGTTTGGCCGAATGTTGGAACCGAGTGCGACCAGCGTGATCTCAATTTCTTTCGCATCCACGGGAAGCGATGCGTTGAGTAATTGCCCCTGGATGGATTGCATCGCATCGGGGGCAAGGACAGCATATCCCGTTGCGAATTGCGCCACCGGTGGAAGCTGACACAGGAAGTAACCAACTCCTGCACCAAGGGCAAGTACAACCGAGAGCGCAAGCAATGACCCGACGGCGGACCCGCCACCAAAATCGCCTTCCATGAATTTGCGCAACGTGATGAAGATCAACCAACCACAGACTCCGATGGTAACCACCCAAGTGATGTAGCCGAGCGCATACCACAACCCTGCGGGCGTTGAGGTGACTACTGATTGTAATGTGTCGCAGACCGGCTGCAATCCTTCATTAATTGCGCCGCCGGTCGGTTTGTAGAGTGATTTCCACAACAAAAACATCGCGATCCCCGCAAGCAAACTGGGGAGATAAAAGAGTGTGCGAAAAAACACCACGCCAGTGAGCAACCCTGCTGCGACGACCAATCCAAGTATGAGAAACGCTGCGCTAACTGATCGACTTCGCCGAGCTTGTATGGAATGGTTCTGGATTGCTTGATTCACTACATTGGGTGATGTGTCCAACTGATCTGCTTGTAGTGAAGCGGTCATCTCCGAAGTGGTGGGGATCGGGCCGGGATCAGTGAGGACAAAAGAAGAGCCTGCCGCCAACACACCGATGACCAAAGCAACTGTTGCGGACAACACTTTAGAGGTCACCCGCTTGGGTCCGATCGGTCGATTCAACATCAGTGCGACGATGAGCGAGCCCGCAATCCCGATAGGGATGCCGATCATCATGTATGAAGTGTTGTAGAACGATTCCCAAAACAAACGGGATTCATCGCCCCATAGAATGCGCTGAAAATTTTGTAGGCCTATAAAAGATGGCGGTGTTTCCGTCAGTTCGTTGTGCTTTGTGAGCGACCAATCGGTAAACGCCATATACAAACTGAACAACACCGGGCCAGCGGTGAAGATCGCAAAGCCGATGAAGTTTGGCAATAAGAACGCCCACGCAATCAGCATCCGCCTGCGCTTCGCTTGACGCGCGGTCACAATCGTGGTTGTGGGTGTTGAATCAGCCATTACCGAAAACTCTTTTCGGGATCGAATGACGTTTCAGTAAGTGCTTCCCAGTGTGATCGCAATGCGTCATCACGAATGAGGTTCGCGCGTATTTGTTCGTTGACCCTATTCTCAATAAGGCGGGCAGCTTCGCTGGCAGTCAATCGATTACTCGTCAGCTGATCCATCACCTGCCCCGCAAGATATCCTAATCGCTCAGGCCCGATGAACGGACTAAGTTGTTGACTCTCTGCGCCGTTCATTGCCTGCACAAACACGGGCGAATCAAACTCTTCCATACCGGGCAGCGCATCAGGCATTCCCGAAATGCCATCTTCATCAACGCAATATTCAACCACTCCACAGATCGAATCATATGTCTGGTTGATCTGCTCGTTGTATGCTTCGGAGCCAAGGAACTCGAGAAACCGAAGGGCATACTTCTGCAATTTGGACTTGCGATTAACGAGCGCTACACGTGCTCCGACATCGGTGTATTTAATATTGCCATGCACCGTGGGGACATGCGCGACGCCGACCTGCATGAGCTTGTGTCGATCTTCCTCTGTGAGGATTTGTTGGATGAACGCATAGTCTTCTGTCTTAAGTGGAAGCAACAAATCGCGGTCAAGGCGCTGCATGATTTGATCAATGCGCTCTTTGCCGTCTACAGATTCCGCTTGTTCAAGCGCGCGGATCAAAGCGGGGCGAATAACTTTATTGTAATTCGATTCGGCGTACGTTACATATTCCCAACGTCCGCCGATCGTCATCGCGGTTAGTTTGGCGGCGAAATAAAGGCCGTTGTTCCCACCACCCGTAAACCCGCCCGCCGCAGCCATGCTCGCTGTATCTGCCGGCGTGGGCATGACTTTATCCGTATACATCAAATCGAGATACGCTTGAAATGCGCCAACCGTTTCGGGTGAGTTGAATGTACACCGTGTTCCATCTGGCGTAAAAAATGATGCGCCCGCAGACAAACTCATCGGCCACGGATGCATTCCCACGACGCCCCATCGCTTGCCGCCCGGGATATCTGCTGACTCGATCGACAACGTGTTACACACATCAGCAAAGGCGTCGATCGTCCAACCGCCGTCAGGGATATTAATGTTCGCTTCTTCAAAAAGATCGCGGTGGTATAGAAGCACAACATACCCGACGTTGGCAGGAAAACCATATTGACGATCGTTGTAGACAAAGCTCGACCAACCGGCGTCGAAGCATCGTTTGTAGTTGAATCCAAGTTCGTTTGCTTGGTCGGTGACATCCATCGCAATACCCGAGCGAACCATCGCTTCAAGCTGCTTGGGGCCATACGTTTCAAGAATGTCCGCCCCTGCGCCACCAATAGATTGGATCACGGGCTTGGTCACGCTTGCTCCGTCGCGCGTATCACGACTGGCGGGGTCAGTGATAACATCCACAAGCTCGCCGTACTTTTCAAGATGCCACTTGCGGAACAGTTGGATTTGAATACGACGAGCGGGGTTGTCATCCGTCGCCCACACAAGGCGCGGAATATTGTTTAATGAAACGTCGTGTGTGCTGTCATACCAATGGCGAAACGCATCTTCGATCGCGACCCGCGCGGGATCTGATTCGTTAAGTCTAAGCAGGGTTGCAAAGGCCGGTGGCGCATCCGACTGTGGGTGCTCCTGCTGATACCACACTCGAAAATCCATTTCCGTACTCTCGAGCACACCGCGGTCAGCCAGATCCCACACCGCCTCAATCATTCCCCGGTCCGCATTCGTCGCCGGACGAACAAACACCAGGCCCACCACGGTAAGGGCGGACCAAATCAGGATGAAAATGATTGTCAGTTGTCGCATAAGATCTGTTGAATTGACTGCCGCCTCGTTGATTTACTCAACATCCATTCTAAGAAATGCGGGGCGATTCGTCGCTTAGTCTAGGCGTGAACGTTGGTTAGCTGCGTTCGAGATGGTCGAACTACGCTTGTTTTCTGTAAGTAAACACATGGTAAACAGGACATTTTCGGCTATGGGACCACTTATGATTCAACCTAGATTCAGGCGCATCGTATGATATCAAATCGGATTGACATCTCGCCCATTGCCTTCGCCTCGAATGTTTCTTCAATGTATTAACCATAAGGTCACGCTGCCATGATTCGCCAATCTTCTATTGCTCGCCATTCATTCATACAATTCGTATTGATGAGCGTGGTGATGTCCGTTGGCTTTGTCGCTTCATGTGCTACCGCAAATGCACAGGACAACAACGCTCACACAGAGGTGTGGCGGCTGGCGGGTACATTCAACGGTTGGAATACCGCAGACGATAGCTACCGCTGTTCGCCGTTGCCCGACGGAACATATTGGATTCAATGCCGACTACCTGCAGGAATTCACCATTTCAAATTTGTCCGCAATGGTGATTGGTCGTACGGCCACTTTGGTCTGCAAAGCGGTAGTACCAATTCGCTTTCCACGCCCGGCGACAACATCACCCTTCGACTCACAACCGAGCAACCGATTGCAATACTCCTTGACCCGTCTGCTAAAAAGTGGTGGCAGCGCATGCCCGAGGTCGCAGAACCTATTGTGGTGAGTACGTTTGCACAACTGCCGCGTGTGAGTTTGCCGGTGGTCGTTGATTTTTCGGCGTCACTTTTGCCCAAGGGCGCCTCTTTGGAAGAGATTCGAGTGCGAGTGGGCGAGGGATCATCGGTCGAGATTCGCAAAGCCGACCGTGATAACAAATCGTCCTGTACTCTTGTGCCGCTTCAAACTGGCCGGCATTCGATCGTTGTACAAATAAAGGCGGCGGGAAAATGGTCGGGTGAATCCCGTGTAGAATTTGACGTGCACGATCGTGTATATGCAATGCTGCCGAATCGCGCGGATGAAGGCGTCTTTGATTTTGTCCCTATTGACGGGACGCAAGTGTGGGCATTGCTTCATACCGCGACATCAACCCACGCAGAAGCGGTGAAAGTGCAAGATGTGAGCCGTCGCAGATATATCACCGCGATGATAAAGCCACAATTTGAAGGTGAACAATTTGCGATTGTGTATTCCCGATACACCGATACGTTGCGCGCGATTCCCGGCCAATTTCAGCTTCAATCCGCCAACCAGCAATACACCTTGATTGAAGAGGTGGATGTACCAACGAATAGTATTTTTCATGACCCTCGTCGTCCCGATCATTTCACCGCAATCAGTGAAGATCTCCAACTTGTCGAATTGACTGCCTTTACAAATGCTGCTGCCCCGGTGGAATTGAGCGTCATGCTCGGGACAAATGGTCAAGCCGGCCGCGTTCCGATGGTCAAACAGCGCATCAACCAAAATGGACACGCTGTATGGAATGCGCGTATTCGAGGCGATTGGAACTTCACCACGCAAAGCAATTGGATGACGTATTCCATTCAACAGACGTCAACCGGCCCGACGGATGAAGCTCGAATGCATGGCCCATTTGAAGTGCAAATCAAACCAACATACGAAACGCCCGATTGGGCGAAACAGGCGGTCTGGTATCAAATCTTCCCCGAACGTTTTCGAAATGGTAATCCGAACAACGATCCGCACGGCGATGGTGTCTTCTTCAAGCCATGGACATCCGAATGGCAAGCCTTGGAGCCGGGCGAATTTGAAGCGTGGCAATCGCGCGTGCGCGCCGCAGGCGAAGACCCGGATGCCTTTGACCGTAACAACACGGGCGAACCGGGTGGGCGATTTTATAACGCGGTTTGGGATCGCAGGTATGGAGGAGACTTGCAGGGGATCATTGATGCGCTCGATGAATTACAGGATCTTGGTGTAACCGCTCTCTATCTCAACCCGATTTTTGAGGGGTTGAGTATGCACAAATACGACACCTCAGATTTTCGCCACGTCGATGATAACTTTGGGAATGTGGACACCATACCGCCTGCGACATGGGCACCCGATCCGGATGAGGACTATGCAGACCCCGCAACCTGGAAATGGAACGAAGCGGACCGGACATTTCTACAACTTATCGAAGAAGTTCATGCGCGGAACATGCGCATCATTATTGATGGCGTGTTCAATCATGTTGGCCGCTTTCATCCTGTCTTTCAAGATGTTGTACAGCATGGCATCGAATCACCATACGCGAAGTGGTTCACCGCAGAATTTAATGCGGACGGCGATTTGCAATCATGGGTCGCGTGGGATGGTCCGAGCGGTTGGCTCCCCAAACTGAAGCAACAAGACAATCGTGATCTCGTGTGGCCGGTACGCCAGCATATTTTTGACATTACTACCCGCTGGATGGACCCGAATGGCGACGGCGATCCGTCAGATGGAATTGATGGATGGCGACTGGATGTACCGCTCGATGTTGGTGATCCGTTCTGGCGAGATTGGTGCAGCCACGTACGACGTTTGAATGAAGACGCATTCATCTCCGGCGAAATTTGGACCGACTGGGAATCAGTCTCCCGCCTTCGCGGCGATATGTTTGATGCGCAAATGCACTATCCCTTTGCGCGGGCAGTCATTGATTGGTTGGTCATGCGTCCAGCCATGAACGCTGATGACTTGGCAAACGCGCTTAATGCTGCATTTCTCAATGATGGGATCGCGACGCAATTGGTTCAACAGAATCTTTACGCCAGCCATGACACCGACCGCATGGTGTCAGGCTTGTTCAACCACGTACCACCTCGAACCTACGACAGTGGCAATCGGCCACAACAAGGCGAGGGGTACAGCGAAGATCAACCAGACGCGCGGTCGTTTGAATTGCTCAAATTAGCTGTGGTTATCCAAGCAACATACCCCGGCGCGCCAATGATTTACTACGGTCAAGAGGTCGGCGTGTACGGCGCGGATGACCCGTCTTGCCGCAAGCCATACCCCTGGCCTCATCTCGGTCCGATGGACAATCGAAACGAAAATGCAGACTTGAAGCTCCGCGATCACTTCAAACATTGGATGACGTTGCGGGCAAGCCACCCCGTCTTACAGCTTGGCCTCGTGCACCATCTTGATTCCGGCAATCCCGACGTCTTTGCATTTGAACGGAGGCTTAATGATCGGCGCCTCGTGGTTGTCATCAACCGATCTGGTCGGCCCTATGCGCTTGACAATTTGGCCGGTTCCTCGTCATCATCGACTGATACGCTTCCTCCAATGTCCGCAATCATGTATGAAAAATAGGATCGCACGATTTTAACTGATTACTGCGTTTGTTGGTGTGCGCACAAAATGTGCACACGCGGGCCCATTTTGTGTTATGGGCCAATTTTTCTTTCCCTTCTTTTTGGTAACCTCCGCCAACATTCGCGCCCATCCCTCGCAGCCGATGGCTGTAAACGCGCGCACAATTTCTCCTGATGGCTTATTGGATTGACCGGCGACGACAACGATCGCCTTGATCACTTCATGACCTGATACGGAGTGTCCATTGTGCCCTATTCCCTCACCCCATTTGCTGATGTCGAATTAGATACTCCGCTGCTACAGACGTTAATCGATGAGCATGAGAGAACCGCAATTCCTGAATACAGCCGACTCTGGTCTTACTACCGCAATCCCAGTCGTAGTCACACATATATGGATCGTGGTGTGAATCGCAACCGCTGGCTGCCTGCGCAAGCAGACGGATTGCCTGCTCGCCTCATGCAATCGCAACCAGGCTCACCTCACACCAAAGAGATTGTCATCGAGAACGACATTGCGTGGCGGATTGAAACGCTCACCAACTACGTTGCGCATGGCGATGTTCACATTCTCAGTCGCGCTAACGATCCAACAAAACGCGAAGGACTCGAACAGATCGCCACTGCATTTCTCGATGCTCAGGGGGGTGCGCGGTACATCTTAGACGCGGTGCTTCTCGCCAGTATTTATGGACATGTTGATCTGTTTCTTCGCCCAGAGTCATTACAAAACACAACGGAATCGCCCGACGGGAATGCCCCATCTAAACCCCGCCTTCCACTTGATCGCGCTTGTAGTGCGGCCAAGTTATTGCAACTTGAGATGGTCGAGGCTCCTCGGGCGATTCCCGTTTTGAATCCGTCGAATTACACGGCATTTGATGCGTACATCATTCACTATCAACAGCAACAGAACGCAGTTCGATCCGTCGGCTTGCTACAAAAAGCGCTCGCGAGAACCGGGTTGTTTGGTTCGAACGCGACCCACGAACAATCGTCGATTACCAAAACCGAGATTATCAGCGCCCATCATCAGCAAACGTATGAGAACCAATTGCTGGTACGAGATGAGCCGAACCCCTTGGGAATCCTACCGATCGTACATATTCAAAACATGTCCCAACCGTTCTTTTACGCGGGGCAAAGTGATGTCGAACCGCTCATTCCACTCCAAGATGAACTGAATATTCGCTTGAGTGATCGGGCAAATCGTGTCACCATGCAGAGTTTTAAAATGTACTTAGGTAAGAACATTGAGGGGTTCGGCGAGTCTCCGGTGGGCCCTGGGCAAATGTGGCTAACCGATAATCCTGAAGCATCGATCGAAGCATTTGGCGGCGATGCGGCTAGCCCCAGCGAAGAGAAACACATTGAAGATATTCGCAGTGCTATGGATAAGACCTCAACCGTCAGCCCATTGGCGGCCGGCTTGATCCGCGCCAAGGTCGGCACGCTCTCCAGTGAGAACGCTTTGCGTATCTCCTTGCTAGGAAGCTTGGCAAAGACGGAAGAAGAATCGAATGTGGGTA
>PJEL010005356.1_pt1 | contig 10362 bp, 9 predicted proteins | sample 1853271 | NCBI WGS metagenome assembly PJEL01 (sample SAMN08108733, study PRJNA415343) | Invertebrate metagenome, whole genome shotgun sequencing project. | host: Globobulimina | place: Sweden: Gullmar Fjord | collected 2015-08 | reverse complement strand
TCCAACTCAACACATTCATCATCACCTTGCCAGTTAATACCTACAATAATGTTATCTTCATTTAAGTCTTCAAGCCAAAATTCAAACCAATCAGCAAGAGTAATTTCGCAAGGAACATAGTCACTCCATTCATCAATGCAATGTTGCTGCGCTAACTCGGCATTTGACCAAAGTGGCATCACGTCGGTATTTTCAAAGCTTGGTGAATCGAGTACCACCCAATCTTCACTCGTCTTCTCTTGTAGTGCCCAAAGTACTTGGGTAGGTTTAGTTTCAGATAAAAAGGCTTTTAGTATATTATTGCTATCGCTCATGAGGTTATTTCTTCTATATGACTGCTGATTAGTAAATTACGTCGATTATAGCGGAGTTGCCATCAATGGTCATATTATTGTGAAGAGTGGATAGTTAAATAACAAATGCAGGCTTATTAAATTAAATACTTTTTATTTTCCCGCTTAATCGATAGACTTGTCGGCTTTTTTAAACAGAGACCTGCCTATGCTTTTTCGAGTTACCTATATCTTTTTCATATTCATTTTTATAGCTCTTTCATCGGTGAGCAACGCGAGCACTCATGTTAATGCTGAAGTTAATCTGTTCAAGAAAAACTTTTCTGCTCAAGTAAAAAAACAACTCAATCAAAAGAGTATCCCTGGTGGTGCTTACGCCATAGTACAAAATAACAATATTATTGCTCTAGAAAGTTTTGGCCACACTGATAAAGCTAAATCTCATCAAATAGATAACAATACCGTATTTCGTTTAGCCTCAGTATCTAAAACATTTGCCGCTACGATTACCACCATGTTAGCCCAAGAACAGCAATTAAAGCTATCTGATCCTATTACCAAGTATGTGCCCCACTTTTCTCTCGCCACAGAAGGGGCAGCTGAAAAAATTCAACTTAAACATCTATTGAGTCACTCAAGTGGCTTAATGCCAAATGCGTATGATAATTTGCTGCATGAGAATTGGAGCATGGATAAGATAATCAACCGTTTTGATCGCATTACCCCTATTTGTCAGCCAGAAAAGTGTTATGGCTATCAAAATATTGCTTATGGTTTATTACAGCCCGCTATCGAAGCAAGTCAGGACAAAACCTATACTCATTTATTGCAAGAGCGTGTATTTCAGCCACTTAACATGACACATGCCTCTGTTGGTATTAATGTTTATAAAGAGCAACAAAACACCGCAAAACCTCACATCCTGAGAAAACGTATTAAAACAGGACTAAAAGACAAACAAGGTCGCGACATAAAAAGATACGTTTGGAGAACCGTGAAAGTAGAGCCAGACTATTATAAGGTTGCCCCTGCCGCGGGTATTAACGCCAGCATTACCGACCTAGCAAAATGGTTGATTGCCAATTTAGGGCACAAGCCAGAAATATTATCCCCTGCTCTGTTAGCTGAATTAACGACCCCAAGAATTAGAACGAAAAAAGATTTGCGCCGACGCTTTTGGCGTGATTATTTAACCGATGCCCACTATGGTTATGGCTGGAGAATTTACCAATTTCAGGGACATTCCATTATCTACCATTCAGGTTGGGTTGCAGGATTTCGTGCTGATATTGGTTACTCTCCTGACTTAGATATTGGCTTTGCCATGGTCATCAACGCCGAGTCTAATACTATTAATAACATATCGAGTCAGTTTTGGTCACAAGCTCAAAGTATCTTTAGCAAAGCAGCTGAAACCAAGACAAAAAGCTAAATAGATAGAGGTTAGTGCTATTAACACTTACTTCTAAAAAGCGCTTTTCTTTCAGGCTAATACCCTACTCATTAAAATTAAATAAACCAAGCATACTACGACACAAGTCGTAGTATGCTTGACTATACAAGCAAAGAATATTCAAACACCACTCTTTAGTTACATATTGTTACATCTAGAAACAAACCGTTTCTCTCTTTCAAGCGACAATTACCTTAATAAAAATAACTAAAACGCTTTATAATCTTCATGAAAAAAAATAACAAACTGACTAAATCTTTATTACTTTTTGCTATCACTATTATTCCCTTTAGCCTTTCGGTTAAAGCAGCAGAGCGAGAACGTTTTCAATTAACCCACAATAAAGCCGATATCAAGGTCGATGGTCGTATGGATGAAGCGGTATGGAAAACCGCAACAAAAATGGAATTGAAATATGAAAAAAATCCCGGCGATGGCACCCCTTCCCCAGTAAAAACTGAAGTATTCTTTTATGAAAACGGTAGCACCTTTAATGTTGCCTTTATTGCCTACGACCCTAACCCTGAAAAGATCAGAGCATCACTACGCGACAGAGATAGCTTATGGGCTGATGATAACGTCGCCATAATCATAGATACATTTAATGATGAAAGAAGTGGTTACGAATTTTTTGTTAATCCACTAGGCGCGCAAGCCGATGTTCGTATGGATGACTCAGATGGTTGGGATGAAGATAGCTCATGGGATGCTATTTGGGACAGTGCCGGACAAATAACAGACTTTGGTTATGTTGTTGAAATGAGCATTCCTTTTAGCGCTCTTCGTTTCCCTGACTCAGATGAAAAGTTAATTTGGAATGTTACCGGTTGGCGAAACTACCCTCGTGACGTCAATATTCAAATGGCGACCAATTTATTTGATCGTGATGTTAAGTGTAATTTATGTCAGTTTCACCAACTAGAAGGTTTTGAGGATATTAAGCCAGGTAAAAACTTCCAGTTAACTCCAACACTAACAGTGTCACGTCGAGATGAAAAACCAGAAGTACCTGGTGAATGGGATAATGGTGATATAGAAGTAGATCCAGGACTAGATGTTCGTTGGGGACTTACCCAAGATATAGTATTAAATGCCACGTTAAACCCTGATTTTTCACAGGTTGAAGCTGATGCGGGTCAACTTGATGTCAACAATACTTACTCACTATTTTACCCTGAAAAGCGACCATTTTTCTTAGATGGAGCGTCGTACTTTGATACGACTAACTTTAACTTTGTTCATACTCGTAATATTGCTGACCCCGATGGTGGCGTTAAATTAACAGGTAAAACAAATGAACACAGTTATGGTTTAATGCTTGCTAATGACAATAACACCACTTTTTTAATGCCCGGAAACCAAGGCTCTGACCTGGCTGAACTTGAAGAATCTTCAAATGTCGCTATCGCCCGTTATAAAATGGATGTTGGTGAAAGAAATAACGTGGGTGTATTAATGACACACCGTCAAGCGGATAACTACCGCAACAGTTTAGTATCCCTTGATGGTACTTACTGGTTTAGCAAAACAGATAATATTCAGTACCAAGTTGCCCAATCTGACAGTAAAAATCCACAAGAAGTAATGGAAGATTTTGACGTGGCGGAAGAACAGCGAGATACCGCTTTGAGTGTAAATTACGAACATAGTACTCGTGATTACAACTTAAAAGCTGGCTATACCAATATTGGCGAAGACTTTCGTGCCGATTTAGGCTTTCAATCACGCTCGAATATTGAACGTGTTGTCTTAGGTGGCCGCAGAACCTACTACGGTGAAAGTGATGATACCCTAACTCAATGGGGCTACTTTGGTGATTGGGATAAAACCTATGATCAAGCAGGTAAGGTGCTTGAACAAGAATATGAAATTCACGGAAACTTACAGGGACAAAAGCAGTTTTTCACCAACTTTGGTGTTGTGCATAGAGAGAAGCTTTACGATGATGTGTACTTCAACGAAACACAGTTTATGATGTACGCACAAATGAAGCCGGTAGCAAATACTCAAATAGGTAGTTTTTTCCGCATTGGTAAGCAAATTGATTACGCGAATACACAGCTGGGTGATGGGGTTTTAGTCGAAGCTTTTACTGAGTGGGATGTTAACAAACATATTAACGCCAGCATAAACTACAACTATTCACACCTTGATGTTGATGATGGTCGCTTATTTACCGCCCATCAATCTGATGTTCGCTTTAGTTATCAATTTAGTATGCGCAGCCGATTAAAGCTTGTAGTGCAGTACACAGATATTGCGCGAAATGCTGACATTTATACTTATGATGATATTGAAGACCGTCCAGAGGAAAAGGAACGTTTCTTCTCTAGTCAGTTAATTTATTCATATAAAATAAACCCACAGACCTTATTTTTCCTAGGCTATTCAGACGGTGGTTATCAAGACGATAGCTTAGCTGAAATTACTCGAGATGAACGTTCGGTATTTACCAAATTTAGCTATGCTTGGCAGATGTAACTGCTTGTAGAGGTAACTTTCTCCACGGCATGAGCATTATAAATTTGTTGATATTATTGTCATGCAAGGACGCTCGGTAATTTTTGAAACCTTTGTCGCGGTGGCGACAACACCCAAAAGGGGCTAAACGACGAGCCCCCTTTGGAATCCCGCGTCGCTGCCACACAAAACGTAATCTTGCACTCTTTCAAGTGCTACGAGCTAACAGCACTGAAGGGGCATCCATGCCCAACATCGCTTTTTTCATCATCCATGATGAAAATAGCTGGCACTTTCTTTCATTCCAGCGTTTTGACAGGCAAATTTGTGCTTGTTTCATTGCAACCTGAGTTAACGCTTTGCGGTATATTTTCAAAAAAGTCAGTAAATGTTAATTGACTACTCGGGCTAAAAATACTTATTCCCATCTCAGCAACGAAAGCTGAGTTTAGGCCAAGAAAAAGCAAAGCTGAGACAGGACGTCGAAGGCTGCCGTTGTTCAGGGACGATAAACCGGCAGGTATTGGCTTTTTCTCTAAACACAACTGTAGTGCTCTGCTGAGTTGGGCTCCGTAGGATTGTTAAGGGAGGCCGGAGGAAGCTTCCCTTAACCTGTTGTCGCCAGCGCGACGCGGAAGACAAATAGGAATCAAACTCTTTTTGTTAGCTAAGTCAGTAGCGGAAAGGGATTAAAAGGCACTAGCCGTATAACGTTCTCCCCTAATAAGCGACTATAAAAACGATGTTTAACATCGTTTTTTTTATTGCTTTAATATGCTAAAAACCTCTGCCAAGGTATGGTGATAATCACCGTAATCAACAGGGATTTGATGGTGTTTGCCATGATGTTCAAGGACTAATGAAGGAAAACCTTGCTGACTTAACACCCTTGCTAAGTTAACCTGCCTAATGAGCTCTTGCTCAGTTTCAGCTGAATTTAAATCAACAGCGAACTGTTCGCTATCAAAATGCCCCGTATATTGCTGATGTAACTCTTTAGCTAAGCTAACCAACACTGATAAATCCGAGGGATTCAAAGCGCGAAGATAATACCCTTGTTGGATAGCATCTATCATTGCAAGTTGGTAGCCTTGCTTTTGCGCCGCAATAGCAGCCCGACAAGCATTATAAGTAGAACGTCTTGGCGTATTCTCAGCCCAGAAATCATAGTTAAAGCGAGTGCCGAGTTTGTTTTCAATAGAGCGCCAATGATTTTTGATCATTTGCTGTTGTGCTAATGGCATCGGTGTATGCGAATCAGGCGCTAAACCGCCAGCAACATACTCAAGGTTTATTGAAGCAGGTAGTTGTTGCTGCAGCTTATCCCACACAGGACGATAGCCCCAGCACCAACTACACATAGGATCATGGATATAATATAAGGTACTACTCATTTATGCTCAATTTTTATGTATGTAAAGCCATGATAAGACTAAAACCTAGAATCTAGAACCAAAGTGCATAGAAGCCCCAAAGCGCGCCAAAAGCAAAGATAAAGCCAGTCATATATTCTGCTATGGCTGGGTAATTTGGATTATGAGATTTTTTATCTGCCCTTTTTACACCAACCAGCAAACAAATCAGCAGTAAAAAAGAGCCGAAGACCTTTAAAATTATCATTGGCTCCCCTTCATTTGCTGAGTTGTTAGTTGAGTTATAAACAAGAGCTTATAGTTTTCTGATTGCTCGTTGTGCATTGTCCTGATTTTTTCTCATTAAACGTAGCAAAGCGTTCCTTATGACACCTCGAGTTAACTCTTCTTTTGTTTTAGCTACTTTCATACCTAATGCTCGCATTATTTTATGCATGAATCGCATCACCCAATAACTGATGTTATCAGCTAAGTTAACGCCTTTAGCAAGAATATAAGCGAGTTTATCTGCTAGAGTAGAGATGCCCATTGCTGCGCCCTGCAATACTACAGCTACGCCCATAAGTAACTTCTTCATGATATATATCAAGGCTGATTCTGCCCAACGCAAAAAGCTATGTGAATCTGCACTAGTAAATCGATTCGAGTTTAGCCATTGCTCAATAGCCCAATCAACATCATAAGATTGCTCAGGAATATTGTTTAAAGCATTCCAACTTTTGCTGCCTACTGATTCAAGGTACTTGCCCATTTTATGGGCTGCACCACTTAAAACTAACTCAGATGATGAAATGTAGTGCCCAGATGTATTATATGGGGCTTGCATATAAGGGAACATAGCCACCATAGGTACGGGATCAGTTTGATGATAAACCCTATGAATGTTTTCTACCTTAAGACTGTCTGTGGTACTTTTAGCGAAGAAATAAGTGCCTACTCTAGGGGCGCCAAAAGTATATAGCTTAACACTTTTACCTGCTTTTTTCTTTAGCCAATCTGCAGCTAGTGAGGCAACCGCGCCACCTAGACTATGACCTATACAATGCACTGTACCGGTAACTTTATTTTTTGCTAGAAACGAGCGAATCTGCGGCAACATACTAGTAAAAGTATGATTAAAACCAACATGCACCATATGACCGGTACTTGAGCGAGTTAAACCTATATGTCCATCAGTAACAAAATCGGCTTTGTTATTCGCTGTAGTGGTACCTCGGAATATCAAAAAAACATCCCCCTCATAACCCTTGCCCCCCATGGCACATACACCAAAACCATCACTAGCTGAGAGAAAAAATTTCCCTCCTACATTCGCGGTTAGTGTTGAGTGGTTTCCCTAGGCGAATAATTTATTTTTCAAAAATAGCTTATAACTAAATAGATCTTCATTTACGGTGTAAACGTCCAACGCCAATTTAGCAGCACCCAATGGATTTAATTCATTTGTCATATTATTTCCTTATAATTAGTTTAGAGCACAGCTTTATTCCACAGGCATATTTTTCCAACGGCATCTTGTAAGTATTCCATGACTCGTTGCATCCACTCGTTCTTCTTCGTTGTCTAAGTCACAAATCATTCCCCCCAACTCCCCTCCGGTATCAGAGTGCATATCACCATCAGTTTTAGGGCTATACCAAATAAAGTTGTCGTCTGTTTCAGTGTGAGCAAATATAGTTACCGATCCAACAAATTGCGTCATAGTATTCAACGATAATGTTTTTTCATAAGCTGGTAGTGAAAAGTATCCAGTGTCATCTGTAATAAATTCATCAACAATACCTTCCTCATTACCATTCCAACGTAAACGACGAATGATTTTAGTATTCGCGAGTGGTTCTCCGCCTTTTACCAAGATTCCCTCAAGAGGAGAAGAAATAACATAGTTTTTGTCTTCTTTTTTACCAAATAATCCCAACACGCTTGACTCCTTGTTTGCAGCTTTTTTTTCAGTAATTTTATCTTGAGAACTACTCTCTCCCGAGCAACCCAACAGTATGATAAAACTCAATAAGCTGATCAGTATTCTCATTATTTATCATCACTTAATCACTTAAAACAGTAGAAGAAAAGAGTAATGGTTTTACATTATATTTACAACTAATTCTTAATTAAACAATGTGTTGTTTTGAACTTATGACAAATGCTTTATGTAAAATGCTGGTTTGAAATCATACATATTACTGCACTCTAGCTATATCCATCCCTAGCCAACATTGAGCTTGATAAAGCGTTTAAATGATAATTTAACTGATGATTTAACTGTAATAGTCAACTAATTTTGACTAAGAACTTGTATTCAAGCCGTAACTTTTCTCAGACTCATTTGGTGATACTTCCTTTAAACCGTTAAGGCATATCTTTCCATTTGCATCTTGAGTAAATAGCACCATGTTTAAGTTCAACACGAATCTCTTTTTCATCTAATTGGCAAGTTAACCCTTCAATTGGACTTTCAAAGTCAGAAAATAACTCACCACTGAACTTATTGCTGTACCAAAAAAAATTATCGTCAGTCTCTGACTCCGAAAATAACTCTATATTACTAACAAACTGTGCCAACTTTCCTATTGATAACAATTCTTCATGAGCTGGTATTGAAAAGTACCCCTTGTCATCGGTAATAAACTCATCAACAACTCCTTCGTCATTGCCACTCCAACTTAAACGACGAATAATTTTAGTATTAGCAAGTGGTTTACCATCTCGTACTAAAATCCCGTCTAGTGGCGACGAAATCACATATCTCTCTTTTTCATCTTTTCCAAATAATCCCAACACGCTTGGCTCCTTGTTTGCCGTTTTATTTATTGCCTGATTTGATTTACCGTCACTTGAAGTACTCTCACCTGAGCACCCCATAAGGATAATAAAAGACAATAAACCTATGGTTAACTTCATGAATTTCTGCCAGATACTTTTAAATAAGCGAAAACCAAGCTTAAACATTTTACATGCTATTTACAATTAATGATTCTTTGCTATTGGTAGCTAAAATCTAGGTATTTAATACCTAATTAAATTAAATAAAATAAAACAGAATAATTAGTGACTGTTAACAAAAGCGAGCAATGAAATGATTGGACTTACTATATTTTGTTAGATTCCCAATGAATTAAAATGTAACTTCAGAAGGAGGGGGTTATGAGCAATGCCTTATACCCCCAAGTTTAAAATAGCAGCAGTTAAACAAACCACAGAGTGTGGTTATTCAATCACTGAAGTATATGAATGACTAGGTATGTGTATTAAATGGTGGTGTCTGACTAATCAATAGCTTAAATTAGCAAGCTATCTTCTTGCCTCAATTAATTTTTTTATTATATTCTTATCATATCGGTATATATGATTTTCAAATTCCCGATGTAATTGTGAAGCAACGGTTAGAATATTATCCGATGATAAAGTTATTTTTAACAGCTTCAAGCTATCATCTAGGTAACGAAGCTCTCTTTGGTGCAATAATGCATGCTCTTCTACTATTTTTATAGGTAGATATTGCTGAAGTAGTTGCTCTTCTTTGATTGTATGCTCCAAAAAAAAAGTAATAAACCTTTCTAAAATAATAATGGCATATTCATAGTTTTGCGGTTGTTCGGCAAGGCCTTGTAACTGCTCGATATAGTTAAAGATAGCTTTATGATCTTCATTTATATATTTAATACCCGCATCATTTTTCACATCCAATTCAGCTTGTTTCATGCTCCATCACTCCACATTAACAATCATCAGGTAAATATATTCCCACCACAAATAATAGCACCAAAGTACAATTTTATTTAGGTAATGATTAATAAATAGGATTAAGAAAAGCGACTACATTACTATCAAGCATGATGGACATTAATACTTGTATTATACCGGCAGCCCTTTTAATGAGATTTTGTCTCCACTCATACTTTTCACTTCTCTTAACTGATGAAAAGAACCAATAAAGACAAACACATAGCCAAATAGCTCTAAACCTTCTTGAATAATAGTTTTGTAAATATGATGGTAATCATCATTCATCACATCTTTCCATAACGTACCCGAACCAAACAACCGACTAAAAACCATGATAATAACTAAGCCAACTAGAATATTGAAATAAGCATTAGTTTGGCTAAATTCACGTACTGATTTTATGAAATTTTCGCTATGTTTAACTGCATAGGTGATCACTAAACTCGCGAGTAAAACAGTTGGATAAACCCAAAAGCCATGCACTATCATGTCAAAATAATAATCAAGCTCTCGCAAAAACATGCAAGCAAAAAAACCTGCAATTAAAATATATAATGTACGTGACTGCTCTATTTTTGCTGCGGACCAGGTAAAGATTGCGACACTAGCAAGCAACAGCAGCTGTTGAAATAATTCAGTTAGAGAGCGCTCAGAAAGATTATTCTCTAAGAAAAAATAATCTATGTTAATCGCAGTAATAACCCCCACAGATAACAGTGAAATTAAGATGAAAGGCAATATCAAGATTTTAAATAATTGAAACACAACAAACTCCGTTTGCGATAAATAAAAGTGAAAAAAATTACTTAGCGAGAGCCGCTAATTCTAAGGTAACGTGGTCTATCCCCTGTCTGGCTATTTTTTTATTAAGCTCTGCTTGTTTAGTGCTTAATAACGAAATTCCCTCAACAGTGAGATCAAACACCTTCCATTGCTTTGTTTTTTTGTTTTGTCGCATTTGAAAAACCACATTAATGGTTGGTGCACCTTGTTCAATAATTTGCGTTTTAACACCTATAATTCTTTTGCCTTTGGTTGGCTTTTCCGGCTCAAAAAC
>PJEL010005354.1_pt1 | contig 10362 bp, 11 predicted proteins | sample 1853271 | NCBI WGS metagenome assembly PJEL01 (sample SAMN08108733, study PRJNA415343) | Invertebrate metagenome, whole genome shotgun sequencing project. | host: Globobulimina | place: Sweden: Gullmar Fjord | collected 2015-08 | reverse complement strand
TATTACAAAATAATATTATATGAAGATTAAAATTCATCAATTATTTTACTTCGCATTAACCATTTTTCTTTACTTTAGTGTAGCTAATAATATTTTAATAGCTACTAGCTATCCGATTAAAGATAAAGGTCAGCAACTATTAACACAATCATACCTTGGAAACCATGCGAAAGTTAAATCATTAATAAAAGCTGGTGCTGATTTAGATACTAAAGACACAAACAAAGACACAGCATTAATAATTGCAACATACAAAGGTTTTTATAGTATAGCGGATTTACTAGTAAGAAACGGTGCTTAGTTAGATGAGAAAAACAAAAAAGGTGACACAGCATTAATAATTACAGCATACAAAGATTTTTATAATATAGCGTATTTACTAGTAAGCAACGGTGCTAAATTAGATGAGAAAAACAAAAAACAAAGACACAGCATTAATAATTGCACAGCAAACAACTTCAACTATATAGCAACATTATTGATAGACAGAGATGCTAAATTGGATGAGAAAAACAATCTTAATCAAACAGCACTATCAATTGCAAAAATTACTAAAAACAAAAGACTAGAAACCTTACTGATTAATAAAAAAAGCAGGTAAAAATAAATCAATCAAAAAGATTTCCCTCATACTTGATTTTATTGTATAATTATAACAAGCATCAGTGCAATGAAGAAAATATTGATTTACCCCAAAAAAAACAAAATCACCCCCTATTGCCTCAGGGACTTTGAAGAGGTTTTATTAAGTTTTTTATAAAAATAAATAACCCAAAGAATCTGCTCTTTTTTGTTTACTTATATTAAGCAATAGCCTTATATTTTATCTTCAAATAAGCAACATTCTACTTTCATTAAACCTATAAGAATAGAACAGTTAATAAAAGAGTATTTTTTTATTAACTAAAACACTAGTATACAAAGTTTTTTATTATACAAATGATTTCATTGATAATCTTTTCTTCTTGAGTAAAACTCAAGATGTAGCAGTAGGTTATGAGCTTTGTGTTTTTTTGCAGTTGCTCATACTTCTTATAGATATTGCGCAACCTACACCTACCATCACTTCTACCATTTAGATATTTTCTTTTGGAAAGAACTCTTTTTTCAGCACTACAATATACACTTGCCCCTGCATTAAGAAGTAGCTCAACCATCTCCATATCTATTCTAAGGTTAGGATCAAACAAAAAATAAGAGGTAGTAATAAATAAAGCATTCCTTCCTTTAATATCTTCTTCCCTAAAATTTGCTTTTGAGTTATTAAAAAATAAGCCCAAAATATTTTTTCTTTTTTCTTCTTTTTCTTTATCAATATTCTCTGCTCTTATTTGACCATATAAATCCCAATATTTTTTCACTATATCACGTGAGTCAAGCCCTTTGTTAACAAGTGAACAAATTGGAACATATTTGTCTCTTTGAAACGTATAGCTATTAATTTTTAGACTTGGATGACTAAATAAGAGTTTCGCTGAACAAACACATAAATTATCACAAGCAACTCGAAGTGCAGAGATATCATCATTGTATCCTCCTTTTTTATTAACATCTATCTCTGGATGATCTACCAAAAGAGCTAACATTGCTAAATTCTGATTGTTAACAGAGCTTACAATAGGAACTTCTTTATATTCTACATATCGCTTATTATAATAACCATCTAAAAAACATGGTTTATTTACATCCAACTGTTTGTTACCAAATATTAGATCTAATATACTACTATAGCAACCATGTATACAACAAGCGATTAATGGATTAAGGTTGCCATTTACCTTACTACATTTGTTGATATCTTTCTCTGGGAGTTGAATGTATATTTTTTCAATTGTTAATCTACTATATCCTTTAACTATTGCATAAACCAAGTCATCCACCGAACTGTTTTCTACAACATAATTAACATTAGTAGTGCATTCTGTATTTGAACAAAACAAAAAGGCTTTCAGCAGAAGTAATTTTTTCATATCCATAAGAAGCTGTCTTATTTATAAGGGAAAAGTAAATTTAAAACTCTAATATCAATATTGCAATAAACGAAATTGGTTTTTTGCATAAGTAAAAGAATTTATTCTCTAATAACATATATTTATCTCATATAATTCTTGCAACTAGCTAATTATGTCAATATATTTACTAAAAATAGTTTTTTACTTATAAATAATTCAATATGAACAAGATATATACAAAATTACTCATCTTTATTATGGGGCTTAATGTGTCACAAATAATAGATGCAACTAATATATACAATGAGATGGACATAAATATTGGTAATAATGGAATAAAATCAACCCAAATAAAAGCTGAAAAAAAATGGTGTGATTTTTTAAGAAAAGCAATAAATATGCTAAAAAACAATAACATAAAGATTGGAAGTGGATACTTTAATAAAAAAGAAGATATTGATGAAAAGCTTTCAAAAGAACTAAAAATAATAATTCTAGATAATCCTAATCTTGAATTAATAAACAGTCCTATTCCTATTGAAATTGAAAATAACTTTTATATCCCATATCTAACAAAAGATTGTTTCATTCATTGTGCAACGAAGTTTCAATTAGAGAAATGTATTAAAGAGCTTCTAAAGATAGATATTGATATTAATGTAAGAAATAGTGAAGGGTATGCTTCTATTCATTATTCTACTTTATTATCATATCCCAATATAGTTATTATGCTTATAGGGAAAGGAGCTAGGCTTGATATAAAAGATAAATTAGGGGAGACAGCTCTCCACTATTCTATTTTGTTAAGCAACCTTGAAGTATTTTATTTGCTCAGATTAAATGGTGCTGATATTAGAAGTAAGAATACTGAGGGAGAAAACATTATTGATTCTGCTAAGAAGTATTGTGATAAAAGCTTTTATAACAAATTAAAAAAGCTAATTAAGATAGAAACCTTGGTTTTGTCTGCTTTATCTAACAATAATGGTGATAATGATCAAGTAAATAATGATTTAAAAAAACTCGCTATTTTGATATTATCAATGACCATAAATCACTCTATTGAATTTAAACTGGTCTAAATTTAGATATTATAAACAAATCTTAATAGCGAATTAAGTTTTTTGTCATTTAAATAATGAAACTCTACACTATAGCTAAATTAGTTGCAATACATTATAATCTTGATATTACAAAAAATGATTTTTATAACTTCTATACTCTCTCCACAGACCAGAAGTTATTTATTAGTATGGGAAGCCTAATTTTATTTTTTTTTGTAGTTGCTATTATTAATTATTGAGTTTTTAAAAATGCTATTTACAATATATCTAAAACTTTAATAGTTAAAACCATTCTGTATAGAGATTATTTTGTTGCCCTTAGCTATATTTAGGTTGATTTTTTTATTAGCTCTCGTATTTTTGGCAACACTTTTTCTGTTGCTTTTTTACCTAATTCATAGAATCTCAAAGTGGTTTCCTCATTAATTACTAAATGAGCTTCATTGCTAAAGTCTAGTTTTATAAGAATATCTTCCTTGCAAGCTCTTTTTTCTATATTATCTCCAATTATAATCTGAGGAATACGTCTTAAGATACTTGTTTTTTTTAAAGGGTATGCTCTACTATTAGAAACATCTACTCCAACTATAACTTTTGCACCTAGATTTTTTGCTACCGAGGTAGGTAAACATTCTAAAACTCCTCCATCTACATAATAATCATCGTCAATATTTACTGGCTGAAAAACAAATGGGATAGAGCAAGATGCACAAATAGCTTCTATCAATGAACCTGTAGAAAAAGTTTTTAATATTCCCCTGTTTAAGCTTGTAGCAACTAAAACTAGTTTTAGTTTTAGATCTTCAAAAATTCTTGAATCTATATTTTGCTAAGAAATTTATGAACTCTATCCATAGGGAAAAGTCCTCCTTTACTATTAAATAATCCTAGTATTGATGGTAGTCCAAAGAAATGATATTTTTCTGATAATGCTGTCATCTCTAGAACTGTTTTTTTTGCTCTTCCCAGGTTCAGACCGTCAGCATAAAGTGCACCACAAATAGCTCCCGAGCTACAACCTACTATCAGGTCTGGGATAATACCTGCTTCTTCTAATGCTTCTAGTATCCCTAGATATGCTACACCCCTTGGCCCTCCGCTGCCAAGTACAATAGCTAGCTTTGGAGCAGAAGTAGTCTCTGAAAGATTATTTTTATTCATTTAAGTTGTTTTTTCTCTTCACATACATAGCTTCACAAATATTAACAAAGTAGTTTTGCCTAACATCTTCATTAATTTCAAGCACTTTTGGGTCATATAGCAGCTCTTTGCCATTTTCATTACATTCAGAAATAATTCTCACCTGTTGAGTTGTCATAATATAGGGATTTAAACCCTGCTCCCTTATGGCTTTAAAGGCTATTTCCAATATAGTAAATAGCTTTAGAAATTTTATAAAAAAACTCTGAATATTAAGAGCAGGGTCTACTAGAAAGCGCTTACTCTCTATATACTCTATTCTTAATTTCATATTTCTATACACTTATACATTTTTTAAAATTTAATAAAAAAACTATCATTTTTATTCACATAATTCTATGAGTATTTATTGATTCCAACAACTATAGGCTGTATTATTCATTTTATTTACTAGAAAGTCACCTTAGTTCATTTTTATCTTTAATGAACTTAAAAATAGTATAGGTTAAATTAATACTTTGCTATAACCTAACTTCATTTATTTTATGGTGGCAAAACGTTTTTTGAAAAAGTTATGGCTGTTATAATACCAACTAATGAGATTGTTACCAAGGTTTTTTATTATCATTGCTCTAACTAAGTATTGAGATTTTAAAATACGACTTACAATATATCTATATATCTACAATTTTAATAGTTAAAGCCCTTCTGTGTAGAGATTATTTTGTAGCCCTTAACTATATTTAGATTGATTTTTTTATTAGTTCTCGTATTTTCGGCAATACTTTTTCAGTTGCTTCTCTACCAGCTTGATAAAGCCTCAAAGAGTTTTTACTATTAATTAATAGGTGGGCTTCATCCTTAAAGTCTAATTCTATGAGTAGATCCTCTCTACATTGTCTACTTGTTAGACGATCTCTAATAATAATATTTGATATACGTCGAAGTATATTTGATTCTTCAAGAGGTTCACTAATACTGTTAGATACATCTACCCCAATTATAACTTTAGCACCTAGATTCTTTGCTACTGAAGTAGGTAGAACTTCGACTATACCACCATCTACATAATAATCATCTTCAATATGTACTGGTTGGAAAAACCCTGGGATAGAGCAAGAAGCACAAACAGCTTCTATTAATGGTCCTGAAGAAAGTGTTTTGAGTTTCCCGCTTTTTAAACTTACTGCAACTACAGCTAAAGGTATTTTTAACTCTTCAAAAGTTTTTGATTCTATGTTTTTACTAAGAAATTTATGAACTCGATTCATAGAAAAGATTCCACCTTTATTAAATAGCCTTAATATTGATGGTAGGCCAAAAAGATGATAATTTTTTGTAAATGGAGTCATTTCTAGTCCTGCTATTTCAGCTTTTTTTATATTCATCCTATCTGCATATAATGCACCACAAATAGACCCTGCACTACAACCTACTATCAGATCTGGGACAATTCCTGCATTATCTAGTGCTTCTAATACTCCTAAGTGTGCTATTCCTCTAGCCCCTCCGCTTCCAAGTACAATAGCTAGCTTTGGAGCAGAAGTAGTTTCTGAAAGATTATTTTTATTCATTTAAGGTTTTTTTTTTGAGTCTACTGAGATATTTTTACTCATTAAGTTCGGTTTTGGTTTTTGTTATCTGGGACTTTACGAATATTAATCCAATACTCTTCTCTTATATCTTCATCAATTTCAACATCATCTCCACCATATAGCCGATCTCCACCATTTTTTTTACATCCTGATATCCAATAATTCACACCCGTTGCTAAATTATAGTAATTAGCCTTAAACCCTGCTCCTTTAAGGCTTTGAAAACTCATCCCCTTGTAATAAATGGTTTTACCAGTCTTAGAAAAAAAAACTCGACCTATACGAGCTGACCCCGATAAAAAAGTTTTATTCTCTATATACATTATTTTTGACTTCATCTCTTTATCTAATATATATTATTCTGCAATATTAATAAAAAATTTACTATTTTTACTAAAAAAGTTTTATTGGCCTTCATTTCATATAGTTTTAGTTTGGGTTTTCTTTTTGCATTTACTAATAATGAAATGGCTGGCATATATTTACATATCCCTTTTTGCAGACAAGCATGCTTTTACTGTGACTTTCACTTTAGCACAAACATAAATTGCAAAGCTCCCCTACTAAGAGCATTAAGAGATGAGATAACTCTTAGAAAAAACTATTTAGGTGACGCAACTATTGAAACTATTTATTTTGGAGGCGGTACTCCCTCTATTTTAAGTGAGAAAGAAGTAAGTAGGTTGTTAGGTCATATAAAAGATACTTTCCACTGCTCTTCTAATTTAGAAATTAGCTTAGAGGCTAATCCAGAAGACTTAAATTTAGAAAAACTCAAACATCTACACTCTAGTGGCATTAATAGATTAAGCATCGGAGTTCAATCTTTTAATAACAAGACACTAGAATTTCTTAATAGAGGACACACCTCCCAGCAATCATTATCGTCTATAAATAATGCACGTAAGGCTGGGTTTTCACAACTCAACATAGATCTTATGTACGGAGTAGCAAAAGTAAGCTTAGATAACTGGCAAAAAGATTTGGATATTGCAATCAAACTTCGAGCAAAGCATATTTCTGCCTATTGCCTTAATATAGAAAAAAATACAGTTTTTGGATATCAAAAACAAAAAGGTAGTTTCACCTCAGCAACAGATGACCAAATTTCCCAACAATTTGAAATGCTTGTAAGCTCACTTGAGGAAAATGGATACATACATTATGAGCTTTCAAATTTTTGCCTCCCTTCACAGCAGTCAAAGCACAATACAAACTACTGGAGAAATATACCCTATCTAGGAATAGGACCCAGTGCTCACTCATACAACATCCTCTCAAGGTCCTACAATGTGAGTGATAACAAGCAGTACATAAAAAGCTTAAAAAAAGGTAAATTACCCTATAAAGTAGAGAGTCTAACACCTCAAGACAAAATAAATGAATACATTACAACAAGCCTAGCTACTATGTGGGGGTGTGATTTAAACTATTTGTTGAAAAGCTATAATTACGATTTGTACCAAAAAAGTAAGAATGATATTTACCTATTTATTAATCAAGGTTTGATAATAAAACAAAAGTCTACTCTTTTACTAACAAGAAAGGGCAAGTTGCTTTTTGATAGTATTGCATCTACACTTTTTACAATATAATTACTGAGTTGATTTATTGATGGTTGTTTGATTAGGTTCATCAAGTATTTCATCTAATAATATGTCATCTTCTTGGTTCTCTAATTCTTTTTATATGTCACTTTTGTTGCTAAAATATTCAGCAACAAAGTAAATTATTAATGGTAGAGTTATAATAGCAACAACAGTCAAAAAAATATAACCTTTATTGCTACTTGGCTGTGGCTGAGAGCTTTCTGACTTTATTGAATCTTGTTTTTCTTTTTGGTAGAGGACTTTTTTAAATCTAATTTGTGTGTTAGTTTTAGAGCTTGTATCTGAATTCTCTGTTGCAGTATTACTATAGTTACCTATTTTGATTGGTGGAGCAAAAAGGTTTTCACATTCATCTTTATATTCACCTTTATCTTCATCTTCACTAAAATCAATATTTTTTGGAGGATATTGGTCATAACTAGTAACTTTTTCTACATCTATTAACTGCATTAATAATCCTTCTTCCTTAAGCTCTTCCTCAGCCTTTGGAAATCGTTTTTTAACAGCCTCATTAAACCTAGAACTGATAGAAATAAGCATCAGTAAGGGCAATTGAGCTAAGCCATATTCTGGAGACTCTGTAACAATTTTTAGGGGAGATAGTTTGAGACAATTATTAAAATGATTTATTGCATCATAGGCACTGTTAATAGCAACTTCTCCTTCTCTTGCACTACCTATAAAGCGTCTACGTTTTGCATGATTGTTATTTTTAGGTTCTATGTAAGTTTTACTTGCACAAATTTCTTCAATTAGCTCCTCATCTTTTTGGTTATATTTATATAATATAGGGCTAATTTGTTTTACTATTGCTCTTAAAGTAGTTTCTTTCTCGTCTAAGCTTAAGTTACATTTATCAAGTTGTTTAAATTTTTCATATAATTCTATCATAAGAGTTCTTATATTGTATTTGGATTCGTGTATTTTGCCTTTTTGCTCTATAGGATCAACGGTATGCAGCCTGGTTCTTTCTTTTCTAATATTACCCAACTCCCAATAACCTAAGGTACGCCCACAATCAATGAGAGTTAATTTCATTTCGGAATCATCTACAATAATATTAGCAATGCTTGGATCTGCATGGGCTTTTTTTTTATTAAAAAGATTATAAAAAACCCCTTCTTTAAATGCCTCAAAGTGTTCTTTAAATTTTTTTAGTTGAGCTTTACTATAAGGTCCTTTTTCGATATTATTTATAAAGCTACCTAGTTCCTGCCCAGGAGCTAATTCCATTATTAAGGTATTTATTATAGTAGGAACATTTTCTGTCTTCTCCTTATTAGATAAGTTAGAACTTAAGATATTATCATAACCTGAAGCTATTTCTACGATCTTTAAGCCAGGAATATCTTTGTAAAGTCTTTTCATTAAGTCTATCTTATTTCTTTCAAAGCTTAAGTGATGATCCTTTTCTATGAGAAGATCACCAATTCTAAGTAACAACTTAATCGTATTCTCAAGGGTTGGTAGTTGATTAAGCCTATTGTTAAGCATTTTTAAAGAATCCATGTCTTTATTTGCTTCTTTTTTATACTCATTATAATTACTAAATCCCTTAAGATATTTAACTATCAACTCTCTACCACCTGAGATTGTAACTTTTACAACTCTAGCTACAGAACCTTGCTTTATTGGTTCTATTGTTACAGTTTCTTTTTCACCAAATATTGATTTTATTAATTCTTTTTCTTTTTTGCTAATCTCAAAAGTAGAGCTAAATGCGAGATCCAAAATTTCTCTAATTTCGGGGGTTTTGCTAACTGGTTCAATATCTCTAATTATATGTTGTAGTACTTTTGTCTCAAAAGTGGTTAGGTTTTCAACAAACGCCCTCCACCAAACTGCTTCTACTTCTTTTTCTTCTACTTGGCTCTCATTAAATTTTTGCAATTTATCTATGCCACCAAAACTAATAAAGTCTCTTAGTAACTTTATGCAGTTTTGCGTTCTTCTTACATTTTCGCTAGCTAGTAAGTAACCTGATAAAATTATTGCACTTTCTTTATTGAGACCTATTCTTTCAATCATTTTATTTCTTTTCAAAGCTTCTTCTGCTACCTTGTTATATTGTTTCTGATCTTCCCATACTAAGATTTCCTTCAAGTAATTATTCTTTAATGAACTCAAGAAATCTGCAGCCAAACCTGTCCTTAAAAAATTGTTAAGAGCTTCTTTAGTTTTATTTATTTCTACTGTTTTCGAAACAACCAGATTGACGTGATTATCAATACCGATGCTTTGGAGGTAATAACTAAGTAAATTTGTAACTTCATTAATATTCTCTTTATGCTTATTATAAAATTCATTAGCCTCACTAAAGTCACCAGGTTTAACACTATAACCAGACTCAACCAAATCTAAATATTCTATAAAAGTACTTTTGTTGTCATGTTGATTAATCTGTAATGTTGAGTGTAATGATCTAGTTATTGATAAAATAATATTCAATAACCAAATTTTAGATATTTTCATAGTAATTATTTTTTATGTGTAGATACTTAATATCGCTACTCGATATAACCACACAGGTATATAGTATTTAAGGTTAAGTCTAAGTACCATTAATATAAATAGGGAGATATCTATAAAAAACGTATATCCTATATCCTACAAAAAAGTCTGAAGGAAAAGCTAAACAAAGAATTCATTTTCCAACAACTCTTTTATCTCACCTTTCAGTAATTTTTTCTCATTATTTTTTTTACTAAAATATTTAATAGCAAAATAAGAGAGCATTAAAACTATCGCAATAATCGCTAATACTATAAAACCTGTTTTTTTTACATTTTCGGAGTCATTGATGTTAGTTTCTTTTTTTGATTCTTGATCAACAATTTCGGTGATTGGATTTACAATGCTTCTATTTGCTTGTGAGGTAGTCTTTGCATAGCTTCTTTGAAACTCAAAATCATCTTCACTGCTTGAACTTGCAGGTTGTTTTTTATTGCCACCATCAAGGGTTTCATTAAGATTTTTAGGGCTTGTACTTGGGTGCTCTTTC
>PJEL010005353.1_pt1 | contig 10362 bp, 8 predicted proteins | sample 1853271 | NCBI WGS metagenome assembly PJEL01 (sample SAMN08108733, study PRJNA415343) | Invertebrate metagenome, whole genome shotgun sequencing project. | host: Globobulimina | place: Sweden: Gullmar Fjord | collected 2015-08 | reverse complement strand
GTGCGCCACACCTGAAATGATTCCGACATGTCCGCTGCACAAGCACCGTAGAAACTTCGTTCCTACGGTACGTTGTGGTCGACCATGCTCGGAATCGACGCGCCCAACCGTCGCAGGCTTCGGTTGTGCCCGTCGAAACTTCACTTTAAGTGAAGCGCTGCGTGCGCCACACCTGAAATGATTCTGACCCGTTCGCTGCACAAGCACCGTCTAAACTGCGTTTAGACGGTACGTTGTGGTCGACCGGGCGCAGAATCGATGCGCCCAGCCGTCGCAGGCTCCGGTTGTGCCCATCGAAACTTCACTTCAAGTGACGCACTGCGTGCGCCACACCTGAAATGATTCCGACCCAGCCGCTGCACAAGTACCGTCTAAACTGCGTTTAGACGGTACGTTGTGGTCGACCGGGCGCAGGGGCGCGATCCGGATTAGTCGCGCTGGACGGGTAGTCGACCGCAATTGGAGCGGGGCGAGGGTCGTCATCCGAAATCAGCGTCTCACGATACACAGGGTTTGAAGCGAAGTAAGTCGGGCCCGTCGTGGTCGTGGCCCAGTTGCTGGGATCGCGGTCGCTTATGGTCTCCGAGTTCCAGATCTCCTGCTTCCTCACCTCAAGGGACTCCAGAGCATCGCCGACGCCATTCGCCCACCAGACCCAACTGCGGCCGGCGCCAGCGAGTTGGCTCGCGAGCCCTTCGAGGTCCACGTGCGGGAGCTCACCGCGTGAGATCTACGATGTCGACGTCGACACCTTCGTCGAGGGTCTGCAGGTCGAGGCCAAGCCGCTGCTGTCAACTCTATTGGGCGCCGGCCGGGTGAAGGGTGGAGCCGGAGACGGCGGCGCGATCGACTACCTGTGTCGCCCCGTTCCAGGGGGATCTGCCGTGCTGCACCTGGAACCTGGGCTCTGGGTGCATGCGCTCTACGAGAGCGAGACGCAGACCCTCGGCCGTGTCCGGATCCCGGAGAGCTGCTCGGGCATCGGCCGCAGCGAGATCGCGCGAGATCTCAGCGCGCTCCGGCTCGGTTCCTAGATCTCCACCACTCGAGGGACGAGCCTCGGTTCGAGCCGTGCTAGTGTGCCCCAAGGGCACGGCATCACGAAGGAACCAACATGCGAGTTGCACTCCTCTGCGCACTGCTCCTCGGCTGCGGTCCGTCGTCCTCGAGGAAAAGCCAGCATGAACCCGACGATCACGCGGTTCTGACCGACACCTCCACGAACACCGACACCGTCGACACCACCACCCCACCGGCCTGTGGAACCCTCCACTCGGCGGCCGTCATCGGTGGGCCGAACTTCGAGGGCGCCCCCCACTTGGCGGAGGCTCCGGACGGGTCGATGTACGTGACCGGGAGCTTCATCGGGGAGCTCACCTTCGATCCGGGTGGGCCGAACGAGACCATCCTGAACACCCCCGCCAACAACATGGGCGGCATGCTCATCAGGTACTCCCCGAACGGCGACTTCGAGTGGGCGCGAGCGCTCGAGAGCCCGAGCGACATCATGTACCACATGATCGCGGCCACCTCGGACGGAGACGCGATCCTCGCCGGTCTGTTCTACTCGTCGATCACCCTTGGGGCTGGCAATGCCGACGCTCAAGTCCTGCAGGCCGTGGGCGGCGCGGACGGCTGGCTCGTCAGGTTCGACGCCGACGGCGACGTGCTGTGGTCGACGGGCTTTGGCTCTACGGCAGACGACAGCTTCGGCAGGCTCGACCTGCTCGACGACGACTCCATCGTGGTCGCGGGCGTCCACCAGGCCGATGTCGCCATCGGACTCGGCGAAGCCAACCAGACCTGGCTGCGCCTCCCGCCAGGTAACGCAACAGCGGCGTTCCTCGCCCGCTATTCCTCGGGTGACGGGCAGCTGACCTGGGCACAGCCGATCAGCGGAGCGCTGGTCTCGATGGTCAACGGGCTCGCGACCCAAGGTCAGGAGATCTCGGTAACGGGCATCGGCAGCCAGCCCGGCGTGCTGACCCTGGGCGCGGGCCAGCCCAACGAAGCCACCCACGTCGCCCAGTGGGTGGACGGCTTCCTGGCCCACTACGACGATAGTGGCATGCTCCAGTGGGCGACCTTCGATGTTGGCCCCACCCCCACAGCCCTCGCGATCGCCCCCGACGGCAGCAAGCTGGTGACGGGGACCTTCCAGGAGGCGATGACCCTCGGCACCGGGCTCCCGACCGAGGTGACCCTGAGCGCCACCGGTTTCATGGAGGGCTACCAGGCCAAGTACGACTCCGCCGGAGATCTGCTCTGGGCCCTGGCCACGCGTTCCGAGCCCAACCGTTGGACCATCCCCGCAGACATCGGAGCGCGCCCCGACGGCGGCTTGATCGTGGTGGGAACCTACGATGCGGCGCTGACTGTCGCACCGGGTCAGACACTCCCGGCGCGGGGAAGCTCCGACATCTTCGTCGCCGCCTACAACGCAGACGGGACCCTGGACTGCGCGCGCCAGATCGCTGGGATCGACGCCGACGTCGCAACGCAGGTGCTGCCTCTCCGAGACGGCAGTTGGGTGGTAGCGGGGTACTTCGAAACCGGCGCAGCGGTCTCGGCGGCCAGTCCCGACGAGATCCAACTGGTGGGTGGCGGGATGGACATCGTCACGGCGAGCTACGCGTTCTGACGCCCAGCCCGCGCCCCATCTTCGCGCCTCGCCAAGCTCCCGCGTGATACGCACACGCGGTTCCCGGCTTCGAGGCTTGCCTGGCAAATTGAGCACACTCACGCCTCCAACCAGCTAGAAACTCGGAGGCCACGCCAAGGGGGTTCATCGTGGGGTATTCGTTCCGGTTCTATGGACGCGCGCCGGCTGACTGGCGTGAAGGCGCAGCCCTCGGTCACGCCTACGAGGTCCAATTCGCCCGTCCGCTGGACGACGCCCAGCGAGTCCGTCTGGCAGAGCTCTACGAGCGCACGCTGCGGTCCGGCGCCGCCGAGCCTAGCCCGGCGCCGTGGTTGTGGTCCGACGCCAGGTTCGCCATGTTCCACGTCGGCGAACGCTTTGTCTGCTCGGCGCCGATGCTCTTCGCCCGGGTCACGGACTTTCTGATGGAGGCGCGGGCGATCTGTCCAATTCGGGACGTCGTCTACCTCAACGCCGCCGAGCCGGGTAACGCGCGCTGGGATCTCTGGACCGTCCAGACCCAGCCGCTGCCGGATGCAGGGCCGCGCTACCCGATGGCGCTCGACAGCTCTGTGATCCTCTACCCGCGCGACCGCTCCGGTGACCTCCCCGTCGCCGCTCCAGACGATGAGTTCGAGGCGGCGCGCAAGGCGGCGCGGGCTTCACACGTTCGACAGAGCGCTGCGCAAGCCGGGGCGGCCGGGGGCTTGGCGCTCGAGCCGGACACGCGACCGGAGCCGACCCAGTGGCCAGAGGCGGTCCGCAGCAAGTTCGAACTCCACGATCCCCGCGACCTGCTGCGGGTCGGGCCTCGACCCTGCGCCTATACCCGCAACGAGCGCGGCGAAGTCACCGGCTTCGTGTTTCTCGACGACGAAGGCGAGCGGAGCCCCGTCACCCTCCCGGTCCCGCAAAACCCCCAGATGGCGTTCGCGGTGCACCCCGACGGTACGCGCGGTCTGTGTTGCGTCTACAACACCGTCTACGAGATCGACTTCGCGACGGGTGAGGCGACGGAGCGGTGGCAGGCGCCGGGCGAGAAGCAGGGCATCCAAGGGCTCGGATACCTCGCTGGCGGCGAGCTCTGGGCGGTGAAATCCTATGCCATGCTGTACGTCGTCAATCCCACCGGTGACGAACCCACGCCCATCGTGACCACGAAGTCCAAAGGTACCTGCCTCCACATCGGGCGCCAGGGAACCATCCTGTTCACCTCCGAGTGGGGCAAGAAACCGCAGGTCTTCGGCTTCTCGCACAACAAGCTCAAGAAGCTGTCGACGTTCAAGCTCAGGCTCCACTTTCAGGAGACCGACGGCGTCATCTACCTGTTCTGTGGCGACGACACCTTCCGGCTCGACAACGTCGACGCCACCTACGAATCATTCGCCGGCAAGCAGCGAAAGAAGGCGGAGAAGGCCAGACTCGCGGCACTGGGTCTCGAGCCGGCCCGGAACACCAAGGGCAGGTCTGCGAAGAAGGCCAAGCCCGCGCTCGCCATCCGCTGGGGCGCCGAGTTTCCGCCCGACGTCCTCCGCGCACACGAGCGAGTGGAGATCACCGCGAACCACGAGGCTTCGGGCGCGAGCGCCGTGTACACCTGCATGCAACACCCAGGCGATCCGCGGTTCGGCTACGATCACATCCGTTGGACCGACGCGGCCTGTGACGAAGTGGCCATCGAGTTCGGAGCGGGGCGCCACCTCTGTTTCGCCCCGGGCGGCGGGAGCCTGGTCGTCGCAACCCACGGTGCGCTCTACCGCATCGAACGCAGTGGCGACTCGAAGGTGATCCTGCCCGCTGGCAAAAGCGAGTTCTTCCGGCAGGTGCGGCTCATGGGCGACCGGCTGCTGACGCTGACCAACAAGCGCCTCTACCTCGTCGACGCGAACTCGCAAGGCGACGCAGCCATCGTGCACAAACTAGGTGCGACACACGGATTCCAGGTACTCCTCGTCCCCGGCTACGACGCCGCCACGGTCACACGGGACAACAAGGGTCTCGATGTAGTGAGCATCGTCGGCGACAAGCTGAAGAAACTCGGGAAGGTCGACGACTCCTTGAGAGAAGTCGCCTGGAAGGACAGCGCCCTCTATGTCTGGGACCAGATGGGCGCCCGCGCCGGAGTCGTCGACAACATCATGGAGCTCTTGGAGGCGTAGGCGCACACCGCTCGAGATCGTAGCTTGCTCGGCATCCCGAGCCCAAGAACGACGACTGCTGCTGACCTGCTGCCCTCTCTTCGTAATCAAACCGGCGTCGCCCAGCTGTCAAGTCCGCCAATTCTTGGCATTGAACCTACCTACTGGGGGCATATCGGCCGGACGCGCCATTTCCTGTGTTTGTTTTTGAGGGGAATCACAGCCGGCAGACGTTGAGGTCCCAGGAGGTAAAGATGAACCTGAAAAAAGCAACCCTGTTTCGATCTGCTCTGCTCTTGGCCCTACCCATCGTGGTGGTATCTGCGTGCCTGATCGTCGACGAATTCCACTACCTGTCCGGGCAGAACACATCCCCGGGTTTCGCGGCCACCGCCGACGGTGACTTCTACGCCGTGAACCAAGGCAGCTCGCTCGGTTGCTACACAAACGACACCCTGAACGGCACCATCACCACAAACGGCGCCGTGTTCCGCTCGTTCGAGCGGCTCGCGACGTCCTATCAGGCCTCGCCAGACGCGGTGTGGGCGGTGGCGTCCCTCGGTACCAACTACCAGGACAACTGGAGCTCGGGGTACAACATCCTGTACAGCCTCAAAAACGACTGCAAGGCCCTCAGCGCCGCTTGGATGCCGTTCCCTCCGGCAGGGGACCACTACTGGGTCTACGACATCGCGGTGTCGGATTCCGGAGCCGTGTTCGTGCTCGTGGACGACACCACCGCGGTCGGCAACGACGTGTACAAGGTCTTCGAGACGTCGAACGGCGGAGCGAACTGGACCACCCACACCATCGCGCCCACCGAGCACGCCGTGCTCTCGGGATCCTGCTACAACGCCAGCGAGACCGGCATGGCCAGCATGGCCTACGATCGCTACAACGACGAGATCGTGCTCCTCGCCTGCGACACCCAGATCCGCTACGACGCGAGCACCTTCGCCTATCTCGGGCAGCGCTCTACCGGGCTCGCGATCGGGAGTGGCGATCTCAATGACTTCGACGTCTTCCTCTCCACATCAGCGATCTCCTGGGACGGACCAAGCGGTTCCGAGCTCACGGTGGTGAGCTCCTGGGGAGCCGTCCTCGCGGAGTACGAGGGCGTGTACGCCATGGACGTGCAGATCCAGCAGCCCACGGCCGCCGCAATCGATGCCAATCCCTGGGGGGCGCGCGGCTGGGTCAACGGCTACGACGCCGCCCATTCGGGAAGGATCCATCGGTACAAGTTCCAGTAGCGCCGAGCTTGCCCAATTCGCGCGGATGCGGTGCTACCCTGGCTGTTGGAGCTTTCGGTGCGCCGCATTCTCATCCCACTACTGACCCTGGTCGCCTTCAGTGCCTGTCGAAAGATCGAACCGGTGCCGGAGGACCTCGACGAACTGATGCACTTTGTCTGGCAGGAGATCGACGAGGGCAGCGACGAGATCCTGGCCGAGGCCGTGAACAACCTGCACAAGGCTCTCGATGGCAACCACTTCGATGAGCTCATCGAGGGAGAGGTCAGCGATCTGGGCGAAAACGAGGTCGCCTTCGTCGGACGCAGCGTGGATCCGTCCACCGCGACCGGCATGTTCATCGCCGACCGCATCGGCTGCACCATCCCGGAGCTGAATGCGGTGGTCGCCTACGAGCACCAAGACGAGCTCTACACCGGGATCTACGACAGCTACGACCGGGTCTCGACCAGCTCGGTGCAGGACTACCTCGACCGACGCACCGACACGGTGACCTGGGACATTGTCTACTCCACCTCGATGCTCGGCACGGGCTACACCGTGGAGTCGCGAACCCTGATGCGGCGGGTCCGGGATCTGCAGACCCGGAGCGGAGCTGCGGTGCTCATCCGAGCCAACCTGCTTGGGCCTGCGGTGTTCGACAATCCAGATAGCAACGGCTTTCTGGAGCAGGACTACCACCTGGAGGTGTATTGGCCGCACAACGGCGGCCTGCTGCACGCCTATGCCTTGTGGAAGGACACCCGGCTGCTGGGCTTCGAGGACGAAGAAGAAGCCACCCAGAGGGTTACCTTGAACAACCTTGCGGATTGGGACGAGGACACAACGCAGCTCTGCGAGGAAGGCCGTCCGTAGCGAGGATGACTCACGCCTGCCCGCGAAGCCTGGTGGCGAGCGCGACCAAGAGCACGACCGATGCTGGCAGGATGCCGTAGACGGTGACGTCGGCTCCGTTCCAGGGCAGAGCAGCGTGGAAGTTGTAGGCCATGTAGAGCAGCAGCGTCGGGGCCAGCCAGGAACCGGCACGGCGAGCCAGGTCGCAGAGCACGACTCCGAAGACCGCGAACACCAAGGCGAATCCCGGAGTGTGCCACGGATAGCACAGGCCGAAAGTGGCGCCAGTGACCAGATAGGCGGCCGTGGAGCCCCACCGGGCACCAAACATCGGCAGCCCCCAACCGAAGAAGAACACACACACAGCAGAGAGCTGGAAGAGCTTGGTCACCAGATAAAAGAAGACGATGCTCGGGGCGAACAGCACACAACAGTGCCACAAACACGACCAGAGCCCGTAGCCGAATGCGACCACCACAAGGATGGGCAGCATGCTGGGGGTGTGGCCTGGAAGTGTGGCCAGGCCATCGCCCGGGATGCCGAAGAAGCGTCTCGCGAGGATGGGCAACACGCCGAGCACGGCCAGCGAAGCGATGGAGTGCGGAAAGAGAGGCCCCATGCCCAGGAAGGCCTGCGGGTCCCACCAGCTGTAGCCGATGGCCATGTTGACGACGCCAAAAGTCACCGCCGCGGCGGCCCAACAGACGACCTCGACGTTGGCCACCTCTCGCTCGCTCCAAGGGGCGGGCTGCCACCGGCGGAGGTCGACCAGCCCCAGCCCCATGATCCAGAGCCCGACAATGCCAACCCACCGCATGCCCCACGGACCTCCGGTGGCGTGCATGCCTTCGGCCCAGGTCTTGCCGTTGATCGGCGGCTCTCCGACCACGTGCAGCGACAGGTACTCCAGGGTCGATTCGGGCACCAGGAGCATCAGTACCGACAACGCGGCCGCGGTCAAGAGCCAGGCAGCGGTGGAACTCATCGGCTCAAGTATAGCGACCTGACTCAGCGCGAGCGGCTGTCGACCAACGTTCCGGCGCGATCTCGCAGCTCCACGGTGAGGGGCATCTCCCCTGGCAGCGCGTGGGTAGAGCACGAAAGACAAGGATCATAAGCCCTAAACGCCATCTCGACCATATTGAGCAGTCCCTCGTCGACCACCCCGCCCTTGATCACCTTCTTCGCCGCCCGCTCGATGGACATGCAGATGGCGGCGGAGTTGCCCACCGTCGCGACGATCAGGTTGCAGGCAGTGAGGATTCCGTTGGGATCGGACTCGTAGTGGTGGATGAGAGTGCCCCGCGGCGCCTCGATGACGCCGATCCCCTCTTTCGGGGTGCAGAAGTCCATGTTGCGCACGTTGGGATCGGTGAGCTCTGGCAGGTTGGAGACCTCGACCATGCGCTCGCCCATGTAGAGCATCTCGATGAGGCGCGCCCAGTGGTTGGCCAACGTGTGATGAATCGGCTTTCCACCGAAGGTTTCGTACATGCGCTCATACTCGAGCTGGGCTAGAGGCGTGGCCATTCCATCGGCGACGTTGAGCCGCGCCAGGGGAGCCACGCGATAGACGCCGCTGTCCTTTCCGTCGACAAAGCCCTTCCAACCTGGATCTCGCAGGTAGGGGAACTTGATGTAGGTCCAGTCCTCGACGTGCTCGCCGATGTGCGTGGCGTAGTCGCGAACCGGGAACCTCACCCGCTCGGCACCGCTCGGATCGACGACCTTGATATCGCCATCGTAGAGGTTCACCTTGTTGTTTTTGTCGACCAATCCCATGTAGTTGGTCTCGTGCACATAGATGTCGCCGGTGACGAGCTTGGCGTTCTCGGCGTTCCCGAGGACCAAGTCGTGGAAAACCTGGAGGCTAAACTCAGCAAAGGCCTGGGCGTTGCGCGCGACCTCCTGCACGTGGGCTCGATCCGACTCGCGCAGGGGCTTGGCGACGCCCCCGGGAAGCCCGAGCACCGGGTGGATGGCCTTGCCGCCGAGCAGCGCCATCAGCTCGCGCAGCTCCTTGCGGGCACCGACCACCTTGTGCGCGACGGCCTCGCCTACGGCCGCTACGACGCCGAGGATGTTCCGCTCTGCCGCGGCGGCTTTCGGCCCCACGACGAAGTCCGGTCCACCCAGGAAGTAGAAATGCAGGGCGTGGTCCTCGCACAGAAACGCGCAGTTCATCAGCTGACGAATGGCCAGCGCAGCCGGCGGCGGCGCGACCCCGAAAAGATCGTCCAGGGCCTTGGTGGAGGCCAGGTGATGGGTGGTCGGACAGACCCCACAGATACGCGAGGTGATCTGCGGCATCTGCTCGGCCGGTCGCCCAACCGCGAAAGCTTCGAAGCCGCGCAGCTCTGGAACCTGGAAGACAGCTTTCTCCACCTCGCCATCATCGTCGAGGAAGATGGTGATCTTTCCGTGACCTTCGAGCCGAGTGATTGGATCGATTGTGACAGTTCTCATCCGGAACTCCTCAGAGCTTGCGCCCAACCAGCGAGGCAGGGACGGCGTACCGATAGAAAGTGCCCGCGGGATCGACGATCTCTCGGGCGCGGGCTTCCGCCTCTTCGCGGGTGTCTGCGTCGATGAGCGAGGCGAGGGCAGACAGCATCTTCGCCCCTTGGTCCACGACACCGGGACCCGGTCCCATGCAGCCCGTACAGGGCATGTTGCCATCGATGCACGTCTCGCCACAGCCGGAGCGTGTGGCCGGTCCGACGCACACAACTCCCTGATCGAGGAAGCACTTGTCGGGGTCGATGATGATCTCGTGGGGGCGATAGATCTTCGACACCTTGGCGTCGGGATCCTTGGTCTCCCGGCGCGGACAGGTGTCGCACAGGGTCTTGTCGGGCGCGATCACGGAACCCCTGGGCGGCAGCTTGCCCTCCAGAAACGCGGTGACGCCGGCGACGATGAGGTCCACGGGTGGCGGACATCCCGGCAGGTAGAAGTCCACCTCGACGACCTGATCGAGCGAGTGGACCTGCTCCCAGATGCTGGGAAGGTCGACCTCGTGCACCTTGCTCTGGATCGAGGGCACCGTACCTTCGGGATTCACGTTGGTGGGGCTGTCGCCATATGCGGCCTCGAAGACGTGCTCGCGGGTGGTCAGGTTTGCCAGGCCGGGGATCCCACCCAGGTGGGCACATGCGCCAAAAGCCACCATATACTGGGACTTCTGACGGAGGAGCTTGGCCATCTCCGCTTGCTCGGACGTGCGAATCGCGCCGTTGAGCATGGTGAAGACGAGCTCTTTGTCTTCGAGCGCCTCGACGTGGCTGTACTTGAAGTCCAGGGCCACCGGCCACAGGACGATGTCCACCAGGTCGGCGACGGCGAGCAGGGTCTCGTTCAGATCGACGGTTGCCTCTTCGCAGCCTCCGCACGAGCTGCACCAATAGAATGCGACTTTGGGTTTGCTCATGGGTGATGCTCCTCTTCAACTACGCGGCTGTGCAGCTTCAAGGGTCCCAACGCCACGACCGCCTCA
>PJEL010005352.1_pt1 | contig 10365 bp, 9 predicted proteins | sample 1853271 | NCBI WGS metagenome assembly PJEL01 (sample SAMN08108733, study PRJNA415343) | Invertebrate metagenome, whole genome shotgun sequencing project. | host: Globobulimina | place: Sweden: Gullmar Fjord | collected 2015-08 | reverse complement strand
AGACAGGCTTTCACGCAAAGTATCGTACATTGCAGACCTGCTGGATGATAAGGGGTTGCAGTTTAAGGTTGCCCAAATGCCGAATGCCGACAAGTTCCAGTTGCACATATACGCTGCACTAGCCGAGCAGGAGCGCGAATTTATTAGCAAGCGTACTAAGGCTGCGTTAGCCGAGGCTAAAGCAAGAGGCGTGGTGCTGGGCGGTTTAAGGGACAAAACAAATGCACGCAACAAGGCAAAAAAAGCATTGGCGGTAGAGCGTGCAGAAACATTACGTACAATTGTAATGCCACTGGTATCGGCTGGCTTGTCACTACGTGAAGTGGCTTCCAGTTTAAATGCTGCAGGCCTGCGTACAAGTAGTGGTTCTATGTATCAAGCAACAACAATATCGCGTGTGATTAAGCGATTAAGAAATTAATGAATTTTAAGTTTTGATCTAGGAACTTTTTTTAGTGTGTGATAGCGGTTATGCCATTGTAGGGCTAATTTTTTCTAAATAGTAAATATTTTTTAGAAAGACAGTTTTAGTATTTGTTTTATAAAAATAATGTGTTTATATTCGCTTTGAATATTCTGAATGCAGGAGGGGGTATGTAAAATAGATTGTAAAAATAGAAAAGTGTTAGAAGTTTGTTACTACAGGTTTTATGCCTGGGATTACTGCTGCCTTTTTTAAAGGCTGGTACTTTCTGGTTGAAAGTTCGGTGTCTGATTTTAAGCTTTTATGTGGTGTTTAAGCTATTACAGAGTACTGTATTTGAAGTCATTATAGTGTCCTGTATTCCAAAGTCAAACTTAAATTATCCTTTATGCTAGCAAAGTGATTGTTCGGTATGGGGAAGTATTAAATTAATTTTATTGAGTAAGAATATGAAAAAAATGACTAAAAAAAATGAATGCGTAGACCTGATAGCTAAGGTGAAAAAATTACCGAAAGTAAGTGGAATACATCACTATATAAACAACATTATGGATGTTCAATGGAATCTGGTGCTGGAATATTCTATTAAAAATAAAAAGATTACAGACCCAGAAAAAATGGACTTTATAGTTGATCACTTTACTAATGATGTACATGGTGCGATTTTTGATATAGACGTTCCTGTGACATTTCTACCAATTATTTCCGTGAATGAATATGGTAGCTTTAAAATGTTGTTATTGATTCATGTTAGTTCAACTGGTCCAAATGTACGCGGGAGTGAAAATGTAAGATGTGATAGTTATAAACAGCATTGCATTTTTAAGAAAAATAAAGAAAGTTTTAGGTGTGAGAACGCTCAAGGTGAAGTAAGAAAATCTGTTGATGCTAGTGGCCTTAAGAAAATTATTGGTGAATATGAGTTTGATGGAGAGTTTTACTATTTGCCATACGTCACAAAAATTATTCCAAGTTATGCATATGCGAGTTAATGCATCTGTCTTAGAGCTCCCATGTGCCTATTCAAACTGGCTTTCTAATACCGAATGGAAATATCTGGTTACATTACACTTCAAGGTCGGGCGCAAGCCCAGCGTTGAAATAGCAACACGGGCAGTCAAGCATATGACTGGTCGTCTTCACTGCGCTCTAAACGGGCGTAGGGGGAAAGTCAGGCTTAGTGTGTTCCCAGTGCTTGAAACGAGTAAAGGTGGCGTGCCTCACGTGCATATGCTGCTAGGGGCTGAAAACGAGAAGCGGCTATCTAGTGGTGCTATTGCCGAAGAGGTTGCTAGGCTATGGTCTAAACAAGAATGCGCAGTTAATCCTTTGCAGTTGGGTGTTAATAACAGTGGGTGGTTTAAGCCAGTTACTTCTACGCCTGATAAGGTTGTTGAGTATTTATGCAAAGAGCTTAAGTTTGGTGGTGATCCTGTATTGATCGGTGCCTTGAATTTTAACATTACTAAATAGGTTGTATGTGCTGCTTCACTGGATTTTTGGTGGGGTGGCACTAAGGGCTTGTTATTAGTGTGTAACACCTAGAACGTTCTATTATAGAAAGCCTAAAATCTGGACTTAATTGTCTAGGTTAGAGTGTGTATGTTAATTAATAATACGCCTTATGGAATAGCCTAAGGGCTAACTGTGCTGTCTTAGATATTAAGCTTAAGCCTTATATTAAATACCAGCTTTAATGTAGCTACGCTATGGATAGGCTAAGCACTATAAGTAACCCTACCTGAATATTAGCATTACGTATACGGTAACAAATTAATGCAATACAAAATTTAACACCATGTTTTGTTTGGTTCCTTACTACTGTATTAGCAAAATAAATATTACATTGTGGATGTAATAAATGACTGTAAATATGAAGAATTACATTAAGGATGTAATCTATACAAGGATGTTAAATTAATATTTATTTTAAGGCCTAAATGGATTGATTATGTTTATGGAAACTGTATTGTTTATATAGCGTCATGAGTAGACGTGACATGGTCACATGCAACCCAGCTCAGTAATACACTTCTATGAGGATCATATTATGATCATTGAATTACTGAATAATAAATGCAAGTTACAAGAAGCTTTCCAACGTTACTATTCAAGTGACGACAAATACCAATGCAAATTGCACGTTATAGCTACGCGTACAGGTTTTAAAAACTGGGAACAGTTCAAGCAGTGTATTGATGGCGAGAAAACCCAAAAAGCATTAGAAGTCGTAGAGTCCTTTTTATGTACTAATGACATTACTATGGAAGCCCAACAAGAAGGCTTGCATGAGTGGGTTGAGTATATGATGGAGCTTAATGACACTAATGAATGTTACTGTTCGGAAGAAATCATAAAACTGTTGTTGTTATACCACTATGTCTTAAATGCAGATTACTTTAATGCTGTTTTCGATATGGTTGTAAGTGAAAGGTATGCACTTGCTGCGGGCAGTTCGGTATTAACATGCTTTAACTTAGCTGATGTTGAGACTAAAGAACTGTACCGCACCTTCGAAAGGTATGTTGCTGATGAAGAAAATCTTATTAAATATATGGCCAATAGGAAAAGCGTATATCTACATTTACAGCAATTTAATACAAGGTTAGAGTCAGGTGTTCGATTGTTAGTGGAAGGTTGTAAGAGAGGTTTTAAGCGTAACCAGCATATCTATTTTTCTAAGGATGATAGGGAGTATTACCTAAAAGTTTATGGGGGAAAGCCAACATTTTTAATGTGTGATGATGATTATCCTGAAGGCTTAAAAGAAATATGCGATGAGTTGGGGATTGTCTATATCGAGGATTATCCGCTAAACATTGTTGCTGCTTTGAATGCTGGCTATAAAGCAGGTGTTTATACAGGTCCACGACATGTCTAGTGTAAGTGAGGGTAAGCGCTGAAATCATTAAATGGACTTAATACTATGTGCTCGGGTTGATCGTTGATTGTAGCTCGATACAGGCGCTTTTAGATAGAAAAAGCCCACTTGGTTATACAATTAAGTGGGCTTTTTAATGCTTGCTTAAATATCGCCGACAAATTTAGCTGCGGCATTAGACTGCTTGGCAGGTTTCCTTGAGTAATATGTGAGGAAATGGAGAGGCTATATTTTAGTAGTTTTCGTATATGTGGTTGATACCTGCTTGAAGGTATTGCCCAGTATTTTTGGTGCATTCTTCAAGTGTTTCACGTAATAAGGGTACTTTCTTTTTAACGAACTGGGTTTTACCAGAGTCGTACGCTTTAATTACTTTTTCAATTTGCTTAGGGCTTGCTGAAGTTATGAAGCTGCTTTCCCAGCATTGCGTGATTTTAGCTCTAATTATCGATACAACCTCCATTGCTTGGGTGTATGTAAAGCCATTTTTTTGTGCGATGCCAGCAGTTAATCTATTTGCTTCGTCGATTTTATCGAACATAAGCTCTACTTCTTGCTGCATGTGCGTTGCATGAATAGCTTTGTATTTAGTGATTAATTCGCTGTTCGCTGCTGCATTAAAGCTAATTAATACTGAGAGTAGTGAAATAGCCATTGTTTTTACTAGTGGGTGGGTGAGCTTCATAACTGTCCTTTAGATGACACACTAAATTTTGTTTAGTAATACTAAATATTCTTTAGTATACGGTCAAGCGAATATGGCGAGAATTTGTGATCTCTATTGATTTCCGAGATTATTAAATTGTCTGTTACTGGTAAGCGTATAAAGCAAGCTCGAGAGTACATTGGTGTATCGCAAACTCAATTTGGTGAGCTGGCTGGATTAAACAAGCGGGATGCTAATATTAAAATGAACCAGTACGAAGTTGGCGGCACTGTGCCTAAATACAACTTTGTATTGAAGCTATCAGCAGCATCTGGATTACCTGAGTACTTCTTTTATATAAATGATGACGCAATTGCTAATAGCTTGATTGAAGCGGTTAAAGCTAAAACTAATTGGGTTGTAGATTTGGTTTAGTATTGTTGGTGTGTTGATCATTAATCGTTTGTATTGTACCGTGGCGCCTTTCAATGGACGAAACCGCACTACATATCATGAAAAACCTTTCTCTAATATTTTTTATATTTCTGTTTACTCAGACCTCGTTTGCTCTAGAAAAAAAATGCGAAGTATATTCCAGGGACGTCGTGTATTCGGAAGGGGAGCATACTGGAACATTTATTGGTGACACTACTAAAGTTACCATCCATTTGCATGATCCCTTTGGAAATCGAGATGAATATGAAACTGCCCCTCTCCCTGTAATTAAAGGAGTTTATTCTTCTGCGACTGCACTGAGGCAAAGGGTTGAATCTCAGCTTCGCAGTTTTTATTCGGCGATGTATGTTGGACGGACGTATAAGCGGCAAATCTCCGATAGGCCTGCTGAGTTTCAAGACCTTACGATTGCATTAGTAGATATTCGTAGGTATAAAACGCATGAAACGGACGGCTATTTTGTAAAACTTTTGGGACCTCTTAGTGATGGCCTGGATCGTATAATCATTGGTGGTACACCTCTCATTCGTTATAACGCTGATCGTATACCGATATGTAAGCCAGGTTATTCACCCTTTAATGTAGATTATTGCATTATAGAAAAAATTGACTATGTTGAATGCCCTAAAGAGCCTAGAAAGGATAAGGCCAAGGGGGAGCCAAGGAGTTGCAGAAGTTTAGTGGGAAACCCTATCAATTTAGAGTCTGGTGCCAAATACTTAAAGGAAGATTACCCTCAGTTTAAAGGGTTTGATTTTCACTTTACATACAATGGACCTATGGTAGGGAGTGATGAGACGCAGGCTAATGGTGCAGAAGGTGAGTGGACGAATAGTTATCAGAGAAGAATTGAGGTTGCTCTAAATTCGTTGGGAGAACCTGAGGAAGGTGGCAATTATTTAGAGCTTCATCAGGCTGATGGCAAAGTTCTAGTTTTTATCAATAAAGAAGAAGGCATCGTTCCTTTAGATGTAGATGTTGTCGAAAGAGTCGAGCTTGATTCGGCTAACGGCCAATGGGTAGTTCTTAAAAAGAACAATGAAACCGAACGATACGATTCTTCAGGGCGATTAATTTCTATTACAACTCGAACGGGTGAGAAAAGAACACTTGCCTATGACGATGTTGCTTTAACAGCAACAATTTCAAACTTAGCAACGGGTAGAACACTAACCCTTCAATATTCGAGCTCAGAATTTTCACAGTTAACGGCTGTTACTGGTCCGATGGGCCACCTATATCAATATTGGTATGCAGACAATGGAATGCTGGAGCAGGTAACTTATCCCAGTGATTCAAGTGATCCGGTAACCATTACGTATCATTATGATCCACAATACACTACACGATTAACCAGTATCACTGATGAATCAGGACTTAACTATACCCGTTGGGGCTATGACGCTGATGGCCGAGCAAACCTGTCGGAACTGGGCAACGAAGGGCTGGGTATTGAAAAAGAAAGTCTAGACTATACGTTTCTTAATGATTCAGATTCTCCTCGTATAACGATTACTAATGCGTTGGGTAAGAAAACTGTATATCACTATAAAGTTCTGCAGGGTACTAGGAAATTGGTACACCTTGAAGGTGAGGCCTTAGGTTCTTGTGCAGCCAGCGATAGTTACTATTCCTATGATGATTATGGCTTTGAGCTAACCGTAACCGATAACAAGGGGGTTGTTACGGAGACGGTTAGAAACAGTCGTGGTCTTGTTGAGGAAATGAGAAATGCCCTTGTATGGTCGAATGGCGTAAATACTGAATTAGTTGAGACGGCTGATACTCAGAAAATCGTAACCGAATGGCATGAAGTTTTATCGTTGCCAAAGTCACGCACCTATTACAGCAAGGATGATGGCAACGTGCTTCAGGCCTATAAGCGTGAAGACTGGACGTACACGCCTGAAAATCGAGTATTCGAGTTAACGGTCACTGACTTAACGACTTACACTGAACCTTACTCAACTTATGGCCGAACGAGAGTGGTTACGAATCAGTATGAGTATCATGATGCTGAAAAAACGCAATTGAGAACTCACACAGTCAACGGCCCTCTTGATCCGAGTACGCAGAGTGATGGAGTAGACGATGTCACTATTACTCATTTTGATGAGATAGGCCAAGTAACAGAGGTTGTTAACGCGTATGGCCACAGCACTACTTACAGTGACTATGATGCCGCAGGAAAAGCGCAGACGATAACTGATCCTAATGGTGTTGTTCGAAGACTGCACTATACACCAAGAGGGTGGCTGAAGAGTGTAACGGTAGAAACTGCTCAAGGTCACTCTGTCACTCTGTACGATTATTACCCTAACGGTATGCTTGAAAAGACGACTTACGCTGACGGCTCTTTTATTTCTTATGAATACGATGAGGCAAGGCATGTGTCTGCGATTACCAATAACTTTGGTGAACGAATAGAGTATCCAGATCGTAGTCTGTTAGATGGCCAGTGGCTAAAAGAGACCGTTAAAAGCAGTTCGGGTGATGTTGTTCGTCAAAGCGAAAGGGCCTTCGATGAGATGGGGCGCCTTAAGAAGCTGCTTGGTAATAATGGGCAGGAAACTGAATTTAATTACGACCTGAATGATAACGTAGAGTTTGATAATAAAGCAGGTTATGAGGAAAGTCAGGGGTCAGGGGGTATTGAGACACTGCAAACTCAATACGGCTACGATGGATTGAACAGAAAGACATCAACACTGGATGCTTTGGGCAATAACACCAAGTTGAAATACGATATAAATGGTTCTGTATTGTCCGTTGAAGATCCTAATGGCAACATAACTAACTATATCTATGATGGTTTTGGTCAGTTGATTCAAAGAGAAAGTCCAGATACTGGAATTACCTCTTTCTATTATGATAATGCCGGTAACAATACTGGAATCCATAATGCTAAGGGAATTCACTTTAACCAGACCTTCGATGCCTTAAGCAGACCTTTGATCAGAGTTCAGAACCTGACAGCGGATGATATCGAGCGTGTGTATGACAACGAACAAGCGAAAGCTATAGGCCGTCTCTATCAACTAATTGATAATACGGGTGTCAATCAATACGCATATGATGAGTTTGGAAATGTTGTTGTTCATGCTCAGAACCTGAAAGTAGATGCCAGTAACTCAATTAGCCTGAATACAACCTACGGTTACAACTTGAAAGGTGTCTTAACTTCTATCCAATATCCAGGTGGTAGAACGGTTAATTACAACTCGGCTAATGGTCGCATTAATAATGTCGGTAGTGATCAAGGTTTAATCTTGTCTGACGTCCAGTATGAGCCATTTGGTACCATTGATAACCTGACGTATTCGAACGGCGTGGTGCAAAGTAGTGATTTCGACATCGATGGTCGTTTATCTGAATTAGCTGTGGTGCATAGTAATAATGATATCTTCCGTTTAAATTATCGTTTTGATTCCTTCAATAACATTGTTGGTATTGATTCTTCTACAGCGAAAGAAGCGAATCAGACTTTTGCTTACGATAAAGGGCTTCGCTTGAAATCAGCCACGGGTCAATACGGCGCGATTTCATACGGATATGACCCTGTAGGCAATAGACTTTCGAGAAATATCACACGAAACGAATACTCAAAGGCAGAGACATACCATTACCCTTGGTTAAACAATCGTGTTGAGGGTGTGACTGTTGTAGAAAATGGAAAAACCTTAGAGCGTAGTTTCTCTTATGATGATTTAGGCAGCATCACTGGTGATGAGGTCTCTGCTCAAAATAAAGAGCTTATATATAATGCAGAAGGGCGCTTAGAAAGCGTTCGTCATCAGGATTAATTGGGTTAAAGCAATAGGAAGCTTATACGATGTTTATTAACAAGATTATCCCAATTTTTTTATGGGTTTTGATTCTTCAGGGTTGTAAGGATGTTGAAGTTATCGTGGAAGGTAATGGCCGAGTCTACGATGTTGTAAGTGAAGAAAATATTAATTGTGGCTCGGGTGCGGGAGAAAATAAGTGCGAGAACTCTTACGGTACGGGGGTCGATTCAGTAACGTTTAAAGCGGAGCCAGATCCGGGCTATAGGCTTAAAACTTGGGGCAATAGCTGTAAGGGCGATGTTTGTAGTTCGACTTTTTTGGAAGACATACCTGAATTACTGAAGGTTGCTTTTGAGAAGGTGCCTACTGAAATACTCTATACCTACAATGCCAGTGGGCAGAGGGTAACAAAAACAATTGATGGTATTACGACCTTCTATGTTTATCAGCTGGATGGATCATTGCTTGCTGAGCTTGATGCGAATGGCAATACGTTAGTGGATTACATCTATCTGGAAGGGAAGCCAATAGCACAAGTAAGGACTCAAAGTAGCGGCACTGATCAAACAGCTTACATACATGCTGATCATATTGGAGCACCTAAAGCTGCTACTAATCAATCGGGTGAGGTTATCTGGCAAGTAAAGACAACCCCGTTCGGCGAGGTTTATAGCGAAACAGGCACTTTAGATCTGAATCAAAGGTTTCCGGGGCAGTATTCAGATCAAGAGAGCGGTTATTCTTACAACTACTTCCGGGATTATGATTCAAGTACTGGGCGATACATTCAGAGTGATCCTATTGGGCTAGAAGGCGGATTGAATACGTTTGCATACGCGGGTAGTAACCCTGTTATCTATGTTGATCCTATGGGGCTCGACTTCGCGCTAGGTGTTGACCCCGCAGGCGCTGGTGGGAATGGCCATACAACACTGTATTTTCAAGACCCGAATGGAGAGTGGTATTCATTTGACCAAGGAGCAGCTGGTAACGCGTCCTCAGGTGGAAATTACGGTTTTCTAACGGGGTCTGATGCCCAAGGTGGGGTTGGAATAAACCCTATTTCTGCTCCTCCAGGTAATGCAATTACCTATCCTTCATCTCCTGCCCGCGACAGTAGAATCGCCGCATGTGCTTCGGCGTCGCAACGAAGTCACAATAATGGTGGGTCTGAGTATAATTTGTACAGCAATAATTGTACTGATGCTGCGGTTGGAGTTTTGTCATGTGCTCAAATCCGTACTCATAACCCTTCGTTTACTATTAGGCCCAATTCTTGGTTTTCTGAACTTAAAAATAATCCGCCACGCACATGTAGGCAAACAAGAAGGGGATTGAGATGTTAATTAAGGGGACTCTAAAATACCTGTCATTGTTGGTTATTGTTTTAACGGTAATAGGGTGCACTGAAGAAGAAAGTGTTACTCAGTCCATTAGTTGGAATGACTATAGTATTGGCGTTGCGTTTAACAAATTAAAATATGACAAGATTAATCAAATGACACTGGTTTATGGAGAGGTGTCGTTTACCCCAATTATGGATAGTGGAGTAGTTGTCAATTTGCCTTGTCTTGTTCTTAGACTGGGTGAAGCAAAGAGTGAAAAAGTTTATGTTAATAGTGTTGCACATATCTTAACTGACGGGTTTGAAATTAGCTCTGAATCGGATTCAGTTCGCTTATATTGGAAGTTTTTGGGAGATCATACTACTCATCAGTTAAAAGAAATTAAGGTTGAAATCAAACAAGGATGTATAGTTGTAAGCTGAGTTGTATATGAAAACCCCCTCCTCTGCTTTCGGTTAGCTACAGAATATGACTGCGTCTGGAAGAAGGTCAAGTCCTCTCCTCAATAACCTGGTGCGAAATTTACAGACAATTCGGAATTTGGGGGAGCTTGAACCTTATGATTCGAATAAATTTGGTCATTACCTACAGTGTCATGAGCAAGTCGGTGAAGTTATAGGTGCGTTGGAAAGCTTAGAATTAGATGATAAATGGGAATTTTATATCCAGGAAGACTACAACTACTTTAATTTTGGCCATACTACGGGTGTTGCATTCCCATATAATAACAATGACCCGATCATTCATTTCGATCGATTCAATAAGAGGTTTAGTAATAATGGTTTTGAATAACAAAATTATATATGTAGCGGCCTTTTTTCTCG
>PJEL010005351.1_pt1 | contig 10366 bp, 10 predicted proteins | sample 1853271 | NCBI WGS metagenome assembly PJEL01 (sample SAMN08108733, study PRJNA415343) | Invertebrate metagenome, whole genome shotgun sequencing project. | host: Globobulimina | place: Sweden: Gullmar Fjord | collected 2015-08 | reverse complement strand
GTGGATCAAACAGCAGGGCGGCAGGGTCAGGATCAACACAAACGGACATGGTAATTTAATTCATAAAAGAAACATCGTTCCTGAATTGAAGGGACTTGTAGACAGCATCTCCATCAGCCTTGATGCTGATGATGAAGAGAAGTATAAGGCGATATGTAAGCCAGCATTCGTTGACGCATTCAGCGGCCTTTTAACTTTCATAAAAGAAGCAAAGAAAGTGGTCCCCGAAGTCATAGTCACTGTAGTGAAGATACCCCAGGTCGATATCGACAAATGTCAGGCCCTTGCAAATGAGCTTGATGTGGAGTTGAGGGTCAGGGATTTTAATGTTGTTGGGTGACGGTGAAAGTATATTTGTTATGAGTTAGACGTATTGACTAGTCCTCTATAAAAAAATCAATTTCTAAAAATCTATCTTTTCCAGAAACAGTCCGCTGGCTGGTGCTGTTGGGCCCGCAGCTTGCCTGTCTTTTGCCTCCAGTATATCCAGTATTTTATCAGATGATATTTTGTTCCTGCCGATTGATACAAGAGTTCCTGCGATGTTTCTGACCATGTGTCTTAGGAAGGCATTTCCCGTTACCCTGATCATTATTACGGGCGTGTTAAATGAAATGTTCATGAAATCAAGTCTGTCATTATTTAACATTTCAATATCCATGATTTCTCTGAGAGGATTATTAGCGCCGCAGCCTGAAGCCCGGAAACTGGAAAAATCGTGTTTGCCGATCAGGTGCTTTGCAGCGCTTTCCATCGCATCGAAATTCAATTTGTAACGCATGCTCCAGGAATATTTATGGAGGAATACGGAGTATGAACCAGACCGTGTGATCAGGTATACATAAGTTTTATTTTGTGCACTATATCGCGGGTGAAATCCATCTACTGCTTCTTCAGCATTAACCACGCGAATATCCTGTGGTAGGTTGGCATTTATTGCATTAAGAAGGATCCCGGGCTCCAGCCTTGAGTGTGTCGAGAATGATGCGATCTGGTCAATGGCATGCACTCCTGCATCTGTTCTGGCAGCTCCGATGACTTTTGAGTGTTCACCAGTTACGGAATGCACTGCATTCTGCAAGAGGCCCTGGATAGTTATTCCATGCTTCTGTATCTGCCAGCCGGAATAACCAGTGCCTTCATACTGCAGTGTTAGTTTTATCTTTTTCATTTATCGAGTGTCGGTGCCTTACTTGTTGACGGAAATAATCTGGTATATCGAATGTGAAGAGATATTATACCCTCTATTACCATCTAAATATACTGACTCTATCTGTCTAGATCAAGCATAGGTCGGCTTAAGAAAAGGTCGGAACTATCCGATGATAAAGATATTAATGCTCGAGAGGGGTGAAGAACCTGGCAGGTTTAGCTTCTCGATTGTAAAAAAAATAATGGGGGCTTGGCATGATAATTAACCATCGTGAGAAACGAATGACAGATAGGTATCCTTATAACGAGGAGATTCTTATAAATGGGAAGATTCCCGTTGAGCCAGTTGATATAGGACTCGGGGGACTGTACGTTTTGTCGGATCGAAGTTTTATTCTTGGAGGAGAATTTACGATATCACTTCCTTTAAAAAGGGAGAGATTTGAAGTAAGGGTACGTATTCAACATAAGCAGGAAGGTGTTGGTGTGGGGCTTTTGTTTATTGATCTTACAGATGCAGTAAAAAGTAAAATCTACGAGCTTATTTTTGAAGTGAAAAAGAGAATTGATGTAACCAGGGCAGAAGGGTGCAGGGTTCTGTTGATTGACGATGATGCCGTGTTAAGAAAAATATGCAAATGCAGATTGCTGAGCGAAGGGTTTGTGCCGTTTGAGGTTGCTGACGGGTTTGAAGCAAAAGAAGTTCTTCTTAAAGAGCAGATCGATATGATAGTACTAAATATGGGGCCAAAGGGTACGGGTAAATTTAATGTGCTCGGAATGTTTAAACGCAGTATGGAGTTTAAAAAGATTCCCCTTATAGCATTTAGTTTTAATGCGACGGAGGAAATTGGGGAGAGGGCACTAAGCAATGGTGCTGATGAATTTGTATCTTTTACGATAACGTCAATGACCAGCTTTATTAAGACAGTGAAAAAGCTCTTCGAGTGTAGCAGTGTTAAAAGCTATTGAAGTATGATGTTAATCTTATTTCTTTAAGCCCATTGCTTTTCTGACATGCTCCATAGTCTCAATCGCCTTTTCCCTCGCTTTATTAGAGCCTGCTGAGATTATATCTTCAAGCAGATCCGGCTTTTCAAGGAAGTTCTGACGTTTCTCCCAAATCGGCTCTAAGATTGTGAGAAGGTTTTTAATCAGGACTTTTTTGCAATCAATGCATCCAATCCCAGCAGTGCGGCAGCCTTCAGCGACTTCGTCCTGCTCTTCTTTTGAAGAGAAGACCTTATGCAACTGGAATACCGGCGAAAGTTCCGGGTCGCCTTTATCAGTACGCTTAATTCTTTGCGGGTCGGTTGTCATTGTCCGAACCTTCTGCTCAACTTCCTTGGCAGAGTCTGAGAGGAAGATGCAGTTATCGTAAGTCTTGCTCATTTTTCTTCCGTCTGTGCCCACTACTTTTGGGAACTTCGTCAGCAGACCGTCAGGCTCCGGGAATACTTCTCCGTAAAAGTTGTTGAACCTCCGCGAAATTTCACGGGTGATTTCAAGGTGGGGCATCTGGTCTACGCCTACAGGGACGAAGTTCGCTCTGTATATCATAATGTCTGCTGACTGCAGCAGTGGATATCCGAGGAATCCGTATGTGTTGAGGTCCTTGTCCTTGACCTCCATCTGTTTTTCTTTATATGAAGGCACACGTTCGAGCCAGCTTAAAGGGGTCATCATTGACAGAAGTACATGGAGTTCACCGTGCTCCGGTACCCGTGACTGCTGAAATATAGTAGATTTATCAGGATCAAGCCCTGCAGCAAGACAATTGACGAGGACGTCCTGCACATAATCTTTTAACCGAGTTGTATCAGCGTACTGAGAAGTGAGGGCATGCCAGTCCGCTATGAAATAATGACAGTCATAATCGTCCTGAATCTTTACCCAGTTTTGCAATGCTCCAATAAGATTACCGACATGCATCATACCGCTCGGCTGCATTCCACTGAGAACTATTTTCTTTGCCACTGATACTTCTCCTTTCAATTAAACAAACGGAACAAACATGTAGAGTATTTTTACAAGTGGAGAAATAAACTGCCATGCTATTCCGGTGAATATTAGAGCTATTAGAATAAAAAATCCGTAAGGTTCAATTTTACTATATGCTTCGGCCTGCCTATGCGGCAGAAGACCTACAAGGACCCTCCCTCCATCAAGAGGAAGTATTGGAATTAAATTAAGAGCCGCAAGGAAAATGTTAATCCTTATACTAAACTGAAACATTAATGCGATGGGGGTAAGGACTGCATTTGCCAAACTGCTTTGAAGTAAATTCATGACAGGTATAATGATGAGCATAAGAATGACCGAACTCGCAATGGCAAGTAGCACGTTTGTTATAGGACCCGCGGCAGCCGAGATGGCCATCCCCTTTTTCGGGTTCTGAAAATTTGCCGGATTGATCGGGACAGGCTTTGCATAGCCGAAGATAACGCCTCCAAGCATAGTAAGCACAAGCGGCATAATTACGGTCCCGACCGGGTCAATATGTTTAATTGGGTTCAGAGTAAGCCTTCCAAGGAGCCGGGCTGTAGGATCACCGAGTCTATTGGCAACATATCCGTGAGAAACTTCGTGGATCGTTATTGCCATCACCAGAGGCGGGACTGAAATTATGAGTTGTCTGATAGTATCTGCGTCCATAAGCGTAGTATTGTAACTTATATTAATTGATAATTTCAGGGCATAAGCGGTAGGTATTTATTAATTGTAATATAGAATGAAACTGCGGTCTGATGTCTATTAAGATAACAGGCTGAGTGCTTTATGAATGCTTATGAAAAAACAATGTTCTGGACTATCAGTATTTGACTGTGAGAAAATACTAATTCGAATCATCACGTTAGCCTGAAGATTTATGGAACTTTTACATCATTTAAACTGACTATAATATGAGAAAATAAATGAGCACTTACCGGATGAAACATAAAGGTCAGATATTTGATGGCGAGTCCCCTGATGACTGCCTCCATAAAGCTGTTCTGTACCTATGTGAGTTGGACAGCAGTCAGTCTTATTGGGAGAATCTTTCCGACATTCTCACCGTAAAGAGGCGCTGGCTACGAAAGAACGGAGATGCGTGGGTATTGGATGGAGTGTGCAGACTGCATGTACTGCCGGAGAACAAATTTTATTATGGCTACTCATGGGAAGAGTGTCTTCATGAAGCGGGGCTCCCGATAGACTACGAAGAGCGGATGCAGCAACGGGACGGGATGAAGTGGTCGCTGAGTCTTGGATTTGGCTGGGAGGATGAGTGGTCCAGAATCCGTATGCAGATTATGTCGACGCCTGATAGTATGGAAGGGTTTGCGGAGGGACTTTTAAAGAAAAGCTATGAAGGCGGCACTATGAAGGAGTGCATTTATCTTGCTACTAGAGATATAACATTGCGTTCCGACAGGATGGACTACTTTGAGCACGAGGAAGAAATAGCTCAGTGTGATGTTAAATGGTTTACGGACTATGGGAACGGCTGGGTCTCATACGATGCGCCCAGATACCGGATGCACCTGCTATCGAATAATCAGTATTACTACGGGGATTCAGTTGAGCTGTGCTGTCATGAAGCGGCCCGGGAGATGGGCAGTGGGCGGCAGTATTGGGCTAATTTCTATGATATTAAATTTTCAGAAGTAGAATGGTCAGTTGATGCGGGTGATGGTTGGGAACCAAAGTTGGAAAAGTGGCGAATGTACCTGCCTGAATCAAGTAAATACTATCATGGAAAATCAAAGAGGCGCTGTATCAATGTGGCCGCCCTTGCACGTTCGAAAAAAGACAGGAGCGATTTTCATGAACAGCTTATTCAGATAGAGCAGGAAGTCAAGGAGTGGTTTGTCAGAGAGGGGAATGAATGGCGGACTATGGAGTGAGGAGAGAAGTTATTGGTTTGCATACTTCTTAGACGGTTTAAAGAGTAAATGAAAAGTGGGAGCAATAACAAAAGTTATGCTCCCACTTAATAATTCTAGTGAAAATCTGCTGTGATTACATCAGGATCATCCCAGACGTTGCTTGAATTCCTCAAGCTGCTTTGTAAGTCTTTCTGGAAGACGATCACCAAATATAGAGAAGTGCTTTTCTATATCCGGAATTTCAGCCTTCCATGCATCGTTATCAACTTTCATTATTTCTTTCATGTCATCTGCATTTACATTGAGACCGCTAGTATCAAGATCGCCTTCATTAGGCAATAATCCGACCGCTGTTTCCAGTGCACCTACCGTGCCGTCAACTCGTTCGCACATCCACTTCAAGACACGGCTGTTGTCGCTGAAACCCGGCCAAAGGAACTTGCCGTTTTCATTCTTTCTAAACCAGTTGACATAGAATATTTTAGGGGCTTTGTCTCCAAGATTGTCTCCCATGTTGAGCCAGTGCTGGAAGTAGTCTCCCATGTTATATCCGCAGAACGGTTTCATTGCAAAGGGGTCACGTCTCAGGTTACCGACTGAGCCAATGTTTGCAGCTGTTGTTTCGGATGCAGCGGTTGAACCGAGGAACACTCCGTGGTCCCAGCTCAGGGCCTCAGTCACCAGGGGTGCGACCGTGCTCCGTCGTCCGCCAAATATGAAAATATCGATTGGAACACCTTCGGGTTTCTCCCAGTCTTCGCAGATTACCGGGCACTGAGAAGCGGGTGCGGTAAATCTTGCATTAGGATGTGCTGCATCTGTCGTGCTTTCGGGCGTCCAGTCATTGCCTTTCCAGTCAATGGCATGCGCAGGGGCATCACCGTCCATACCTTCCCACCATATATCGCTGTCATCGGTGAGGGCACAATTTGTGAAAAGTGCATTCTCCTTTATTGAATCCATTGCCATAGGATTTGTTTCGTATGATGTGCCGGGTGCAACTCCAAAGAAACCAGCTTCCGGATTAATTGCATAGAGGCGTCCGTCTGGCCCGATTTTCATCCAGGCAATATCATCGCCTACACATTCACATTTCCATCCGGGAATAGAAGGCTGCATCATGGCCAAATTTGTTTTTCCGCATGCTGAGGGGAATGCTGCAGCTATGTGGTATTGCTTACCTTCCGGGTTGGTGAGTCGAAGGATCAGCATATGCTCAGCCATCCATCCTTCACGACGTGCCATTGCAGATGCAATGCGAAGCGCCAGGCATTTTTTCCCAAGCAGAGCGTTGCCGCCATATCCTGATCCGTATGACCAGATCAGGTTTTCTTCAGGGAAATGGCTTATATACTTTTTCTCAATCGGTGCGCAAGGCCACTTGGAATCTTCCTGGCCTTCAGCAAGCGGGGCTCCGATGGAGTGAAGGCAGGGGATGAAGTCACCGTCTGTTCCGAGCAGTTCCATGACACGGTCGCTGACACGTGTCATGATATGCATATTAATAACAACGTAAGGACTATCGGATATTTCTATCCCTATTTTTGAGATCGGTGAACCGATCGGACCCATTGAAAAAGGAATTACATAGAGCGTACGGCCCTTCATACAACCTTTATACAGGTCCTTCATGATCGCCTTCAGTTCATTCGGATCCATCCAGTTATTAGTAGGTCCGGCTTCAATCTGAGAAGTGGTGCTTATGTAAGTACGGTCTTCAACACGGGCAACATCACTTGGATCAGACCTGAACAGGTAACAGGATGGACGTTTCTGAAGAGGAGTGGCTACCCCGTTGTCAATTAGTTTCTTGATCATCGAATCATATTCATCTTTTGATCCGTTACATATATAAATATCGTCTGGAAGGCATAAATCTGCCACTTCCTTTATCCACTCGCTGAGCTTGTTATTTTTCACAGTGATATTCATGTGATTATCTCCTTGTAGGTCGCCTCTTCTTTTTTGTGTTAAACGTGATCATCACTTCTTGATAAGAAGTGGTGGCTTTCACGTAGTTGTCGTTACCTGTCTATTTTGTCAATTATACTGGATGTCATGGATATTGTCACGAACAAGTATTTAAGAGAAGAGCTCGATGTAATCTTAAGGAGGGGATAGAAAAAAGCCACCGGGGAGAATCGAACTCCCAACCTGATCATTACGAATGATCCGCTCTGCCATTTGAGCCACGGCGGCTGATGCTGTATTTAACGATAATATAATACACTACAAGGTTTAAGCTCTTCCACTAATTTTAAAAAATAGAACCCATTAGTCTAATATGAGCTGTAAATAAAAAAACGGAGAACCGCAAAGCAGTTCTCCGTCTCAGGGTTTGTAACTGTGTATGATGTTAGCCGCCTTCTGCGATTCTCTCTTCTTCTTCCTGGCGGGTTTTGCACTCTATGCAGTATGTTGTTACTGGTCTTGCCTCAAGACGTTTAGATCCGATTTCGTTTCCGCACTCTTCGCAGATTCCAAAATCTTCACTGTCAATACGCTCGATCGTCTCTTCGATTTTTTTCAGGAGCATCCGCTCTCTGTCTCTTAGGCGAAGCATGAAGTTTCTGTCAGTTTCCGCAGTGGCCTGATCTCCCATGTCCGGGAAATTAAGCTCAGACGGAAGGGCATTTATTGTCTCTTCCGCATCTCGCAATAGAGACTCTCTCTGTGTGAGAAGGTCCTGCTTGATTGTTTCAATTATTGAATGTCTTTCGGATACTGATCCTTTTTTTGCTTTTGCCGTGGTTTTCTTCTTCGCGGCTACAGCCGTGCTCTTTTTATCTGTCTTTGCTTCTTTTGCAGAAGCTGCTGCTTTTGGCTTCTCTTCTTTCACAGTCTTTTTTTCCGATGCTGCTTTCTTTGTTATCGCTTTTTTAGCCATATGTTAGACCCCGTAAAAGTTGGTTTATTTCAAACAAGCTGTAAATTAACAGATTTGTAATAAGTAAGTCAAATTGTTTTTAGCGTTCCTTGTGAGCCAATATCCTTGACAAAGCTCCTTTGTTTCAACTAAGTTATCCAATAATAATCTACCTGAATATTTTCTTGATCGATTAGAGGTAATCATACTTTATTTTAAAACCTTTAATGTCGATAAGGCAACAATGCTAATAATATATCATGATGTTATTTTCGGCAAAGTTTAACTCCTTCATTATTCCAGATGCTATTGATTAATTGTCAACCGGATGTTATGCAATTGGCAATTAACCAATAATATATAACAAATATATTTCATTAAAATTATAGGAGGTTGTGATGCTTCTTGGTGTAAACGTTGATCATGTTGCGACTGTGAGAGAAGCAAGGAAGGAAGCAGAGCCCGATCCCGTAATAGCCGCTGATCTGGCGATCCGTGGTGGAGCAGACGGGATAACCGTCCATCTCAGGGAAGACAGGAGACACATAAATGATAAAGACCTGATCTCTGTGAGAAGAAAAGTCAAAAATGTTGAATTGAATCTTGAAATGGCTGCGACGGATGAGATGGTAGGCATCGCATTGAAGGTGAAGCCTGATATGGTGACGCTTGTTCCTGAAAAAAGAGCGGAGCTTACTACTGAAGGTGGGCTGGATCTTAAACGGACCAGAAAGAAATTGATGAAGGCGATAGAATCAATTCAGTTGAAAGGGATTCCGGTAAGTCTTTTTATAAACCCTTCGGCAGCCGATGTAGAGATGTCTAAAGAACTTGGTGCACAAATGGTGGAGATTCATACCGGCCTATATGCGAATGCAAGGGGTAAAGAAAAGACACTCGAGTTGAATCGAGTGAAAGACTCTGTGAAGAAAGGCCTGGAGATAGGACTAGGGGTCAATGCTGGGCACGGGCTGAACTTTACCAATGTGAAGAGAATTGCAGAGATTCGGGGTATTAGGGGACTATACATCGGCCACAGTATTATCGCTAATTCCATCTATATTGGCGTTGAAAACGTAGTGAAGAAAATGAAAAGGCTTATGCAAGAAGCAGGTAAGAAGAAGTAATTAAGTGATATCTGTTCTGTGACATTGTACTGTCTGATAGATTCTAACTAATAGTTTTATTGTAGGGAGATATGGTTTACGGCATCGGTATCGACATTATTAAAATACAGCGTATGCGGGATGCTGCTGATCGATGGGGTAGGAAGTTTTTTGAGAAATTTCTGACGGACATTGAGATTGAATACTGTTATGAAAAGAGCGACCCATATCTTTCAATAGCGGTAAGATTTGCTGCGAAAGAAGCACTTATAAAGGCTGTCGGCTCTGAGATACATGTTAATATGAAAGAAGTGGAAATTGTTAACAATGAACATGGACGTCCTTTAATGACTGTCTCTGGAAAAGTCGAAGCATTTTTCAAGAAAATGGAAATAAAAAACTGTCACGTTACACTCAGTCATGAAAAGGAATATGGCGTGGCTTGCGTAGTGCTTGAGAGTTAATTGTAATTCCTATTTGTCCCTCCGTAACAACGATACCTGAAGCCTGTCTGGATTATACGAAATTAGCGGGTAATAATCTCTAAGAATTAAGGATTATGCCTTCCGTTGTATGCATTCAGATAATCCATTTCTTCTGGATAAGAATAAGCAAGCGAGTCGGATGTGGCGTGCAAGATGCCAGTGATAGATAGCTGTGCTTCATTGCTGAGTTTACGAAATGAAAAATAAGCTCGAGCTAGTGAAAGTGAGAGAAATGAAATGCCGGCAATTGCATCCAGATTATTAATGCCTATTGCCCGGGATATCAAATGACCTGCATATGCGCCAATCATGAGTGCTGCAACGGGAAGGATAAAGAATATTATATACCCCTTTATTTGAGTTCGCATCCCCATTCCCAGGGTTACATCGTCTCCTTTCACTGCATGTATAGAGTTCTTGACTTTCATGACCATCCCTGCGCCGCTTTTGCCGCATATGCCAGCACGGGCTTTCCCGCATTCTTTACATGATTTGCTTTTATTGATAACAACAGTTGCATAAGTTCCCTCGGTTGCCAGGACTGTGCCTGATTCGATGTCGGTTCTTTCCATGCCTTCATTTTAAAATGTTGGGGTTGAGGTTGGTATGACTTACGTCATATATATATCATTCAGGACTGGTATTTATAATAGGAGATGGATAAATTGAATATGAATATTAGGTTTGATTAATAGATATGGGTATTTTATACTGGTTTTGAAATAGTAATGAAAGAAGAAAAGGTGATACTACGCTTATGTTAAAGATAGCAACTGCAAAAGAGATGCAACAGATAGACAGGATCTCGATTGAGAAATACGGGATTGCAGGAACTGTCTTGATGGAAAGAGCAGGGCTTAGTGTTGTAGCGAAAATTAATGAACTTTT
>PJEL010005350.1_pt1 | contig 10368 bp, 9 predicted proteins | sample 1853271 | NCBI WGS metagenome assembly PJEL01 (sample SAMN08108733, study PRJNA415343) | Invertebrate metagenome, whole genome shotgun sequencing project. | host: Globobulimina | place: Sweden: Gullmar Fjord | collected 2015-08 | reverse complement strand
ATATTATTCAATCCTCTAATGAATATATTAAACTATTTAATGACTTTGCATCATTGAGAATAAATGATATCAAAAATGGTATAAAAAATGAAACAGCACAAACTACAATTATAATTAAAAAAATGGTTACAATTGGTCTTAAACTAGAAGAACAACTTGTGAGTATCAATGAAAGTGCAATAGAACTCAAAATAAAAGCAAAAAGCACATTAGATACTATGCTTTTATCTATTGCTATTCTCTCTATTTTACTTTTTACTGCTTTAGCAATAATTTTATCAAATCAAATTGTAAAATCACTATCTAATTTTCAAAAAGGATTAATCCATTTCTTTGAATACTTAAACAAAGAGATTACAACAGTTGATATATTGGATGATTCTTATCCCGATGAATTTGGAGAGATGGCAGGTATAGTAAATAAAAATATTGCTAAAACAAAATCTTTGATTGAACAAGATGCACTATTAATTGAAGATGTTAAAGATATTGTAGAACATGTAAAAGATGGTAATTTATTAAAAAGAATAGAAGCCTCTACTCAAAACCAATCATTAGAAGACCTCAAAGCAATTTTTAATGAGATGTTAGAAATCTTAGCACAAAATATTTGTGGTAATATTACTAAAATATCATCTGCTTTAGAAGAGTTCCATAATTTAGATTTTACTCATCGTATTTCAAATGCAACAGGAAAAACTTCTCAAGGATTAAATAGTTTAGCGGATATTATAAATGAGATGCTAGTTGACAATAAATCAAATGGGTTAACTCTTGAATTAAGTGCTGATAATTTACTAGAAAATGTTGAATCATTAAATCAAGCATCAAATGAAGCAGCAGCTTCACTTGAAGAAACAGCAGCAGCTTTAGAAGAAATTACATCAAATATCTCAAACAATACGCAAAATATTGTGATTATGTCTAACTTAGCATCTGATGTTACAAAATCAGTTTCAAAAGGGGAAGAGTTAGCAAATCAAACAACAGAAGCTATGGATGAAATAGATAAAGAAGTTACAGCAATAAATGAAGCAATTGCTATTATTGATCAAATTGCATTTCAAACAAATATTCTTTCTCTTAATGCTGCTGTTGAAGCTGCAACTGCTGGAGAAGCGGGTAAAGGGTTCGCTGTAGTTGCTCAAGAAGTAAGAAATCTTGCAAGCAGAAGTGCGGAAGCTGCAAGTGAAATTAAATCTTTAGTAGAACAAGCAACAGCAAAAGCAAATCAAGGTAAATCTATCTCAGAAGATATGATCACTGGATATGGAGAACTTAATACTAATATTTCTAAAACAATAGAGATCATAAAAGATGTAGAGATGGCTAGTAAGGAACAGTTATTAGGTATCGAGCAAATCAATAATGCAGTAGCTCAATTAGACCAACAAACACAACAAAATGCAAATGTAGCGAGTGCAACTAGAGATATCGCACTCCATACAGATAAAATAGCAAAATTTGTTGTATCTAGTACCGATGAAAAAGAGTTCATCGGAAAAGATGATGTAAAGGCTAAAAGTTAATTTTAAACTGTCATCATAGCCCAAGCTTTATCATCTTTTAAAGCTTCGGTTAATAATATTCCTGTGTGATTACACACTATTCCCATATCTTCTAGTTCATCTACGACATTATATTCTTCTGCACACACGATACATGAGCTAAACTCTACTCCATCTGCTTGCATTAGTTTTATTTGTTCATTTTCTTTTGTAGGAAGGATTGATGATCCCCAAAACATAACATGAACTCTTTCCCAATAACCACGAGGAAGAGATACTCCACCATACAATAATGGGAACTTTAAAATAGTATCCACATCATTTGTAGATATAACGATCAATAAATTTTCTTTTGCCATAATTCTTCTTATCCTTTTATCTTAAAATCTCCATATAACGCTTAATCCACCCCATTGTTTATTTGCACTAGTAAATGCTTTATTATTATGTAGATAGGTAGATGTAATTTTAAACGAATATTGAATATTATTATAAAAAATATCATAAGATACTTCTTCCCCTGTAATATAATTTACATTTGGGATAGTATATCCTTGATCTCTAGCCTCATCAATTATATAATAATTAGCAACTTTATTGGCATATAACCCAAATGATACTGACCAATTAAAAGATTTTATACCATCAAAATTTAATAAACTACTCTCATTTGCACCCATAAAGGAACCCGCAGTAGCAAATGTATTTGGGAAGTTGCTCCCTATTCTAGCGGTTGTGGAAATCATAGCTCCGCTATAAAAATTTCCTACATCTATTTTAATATTATTAGTCCAATCAAATTTTAACTTACCTATATTTATCTTATCCGTTTTTTTAGCAAAGTTATATGATATACCTGCTGTAAGTTGATTTGATAGTTGGTTATCCCAGCCTGCAGGTTCATCATGTCCAATAAGGTCATGAACACCAGCTTGCAACTGTTTTGCTTTTACCATAGGTCCAACAGCTCCTATATTTATTCCAAATTCATGAAAATAATTATGTGAAGACTTATACAAAAGAAAATTTAATTTTGCGTATCCGGCATAAGGGGTATCATTATAAGTGGGTGTTGTTTTTCTTTTATCTTTTGGAGTAAAAACTAAATGGGTAAATGATATAGCATTGTCAGTTCGTAAGTCATTCATAAAGTTAAAGTCTATACTATTATCATCTTTCATCCATGTATAAAATAATCCACCAGTATAATAACTATCATCTTTACTTACAAAACCATCATTTTCAACTGTAAAACGATGAGTATTACTATAAAGAGATGAGATACTTATAAAAAATAGTACAAAAACTTTTAATGTTAGTTTTTTCATAATAATTCCTTTATATAATTGAATACTTTTTGATAATAAAAGTTTGGTTATAAAAACTTTTTAATTATTTCATATACAGCTTTTTCAGCTTGCGCAATATCTTTTCCAAAAGATACGATACCTTCAAAATGCCCTTTCATAACAAAAACATTGTTTGATAAAACATCTATATCTTTATATATATTTATTACATCTTCTACCATTTCAGGTGTTCCATAAGGAGTATTCTTTGTACTTAACAGATCATTTTCAAGCATAAAATTCCACAACTTTTCATTGTGTATATGAACAACTGCATTTATCTCTTTATCTAAAGAATAAATTGCACCATGAGTGATACACTCACTACTTGGTCTACTCATTCCACTTGCAATCGTTTTGAAACTTTTAAAGTCTATCTTTTCTACTAAAGAATATGCAGTCGGACTTAAATTACTTAAATGACCTGTTTGAGTTGCAGTAATTAAAAATGCATCAGTATCATTTATACGGGTAGATATATTCCCATATCCTATTCCATCATTATAAGCACCGATCAATCCTAAAACATATAATCGCTCTCGACACTCTTCTAATACTTGATACTCTTTTTCAAAAGATATCTCTTTTGAAGTAAAATCAAGAGAGTATTTTACTACACCCTCTTTTTCTACCATACTCATAAAAACATCTCTTTTATAGCTTGAGTATTTGCTTTACAAACACCTTTTTCTGTGATAAGTCCAGTTACAAGTTCATGAGGAGTTACATCAAAACCATAGTTTACAGCTTTTGCATCTTTTGGAGTTACTAAAATCTCTACTACTTCTCCATTTTCATGTAACCCTCTCATATATTTTACCTCATCTGGACTTCTCATCTCTATAGGAATATCTCTAACCCCATTTTCTATCTCCATATCAAGAGTACCTTCTGGAATAGCTACATAAAAAGGTATATTACTATATTTTGCAGCTAAGGCTTTTAAATATGTACCTATTTTATTTGCTACATCTCCATTTGCACTTACTCTATCTGCACCAACAATACAAACATCTACTAAACCTTGTTGCATTAAATACCCACCAGTATTATCAGGAATAATTGTATGATTTACATCACTATCACTTAATTCCCATGATGTAAGATTTGCACCTTGATTTCGAGGTCGTGTTTCATCTACATATACATGTATATCCAAACCTCTTCTTTTTGCTTCATAAATAGGAGCAAGTGCAGAACCATCATCAACTATTGCTAACCATCCTGCATTACAATGTGTTAATACATTGATAGAAGTTTGTCCTTTTTCTTTCATGATTTCTTCAAAAATATCACATCCAAGCTCTGCTATTTTTCTACTTCTAATAGAATCTTCATCACAAATTTGAATAGCTTTTTGTAAAGCAGCCTCAACTAAATCACCCTCGCAATTTAAAAGTTCTTCAAGCATTAAATCAACTGCCCACATAAGATTCACAGCAGTTGGTCGAGACTCTCGTATCTCTTGTGACTTTTTAACTACCTCTTCTATATTTGGATTTTCTTTAGCAGCTAAATATACTCCAAAAGCACCAATATTTCCAATCACACCAGCCCCACGAACTATCATATCTTTAATAGCAATAATTGCATCATCTGCAGTTTTTAATACAACAGTCTCATAAACAAATGGTAGTTTAGTTTGATCTATAACCTCAACAAAATTATCTTCTTCTCTTACCCATAGGGCTCTATATTTACCATTCATTATTTTGTTTCTTCCTTGATTATATTTATTATATCTTCTTTTGTTTTTATATTTTTATGCTCTTTTACAAATCTTTTTGAAATATTAAGAGTCAGTCTTATCGCTTCATCTCTTATTTTTAAATCTTCTATCTCTCGTATATCTGCAACCCCTGCTATTCCAAACATTCGCCGTGTCATTTTACAACCAGCAAAACCAGCTGTTTCACTTATAATATCTTTCATAAACTCTTGTTTGTATTGGGATAAATAAGATTCATCTATAAAGTTTGGTGTTACAAGTGCTGACTCATTACTTTCATCCCAAAGTTTTATAAATTTATTTTCAAATTTTTCAAGAACTTCTTCTATCGTATTTAAAATCCATTGTTTATAACTTTCATCACTTTTTTGTGCTGTATGTGAAGTATAAGACATAGTAAGGTTTCCTAACAATGCTCCGATATCAAAACTAAATGGTCCAACAAAAGAAAACTCAGGATCGATAACATACGTATCTCTTTGATTTAACATAATAGAACCTGTATGTAGGTCACCATGTAAAAGAGCATCATTTTTTGTCATAAACTTATATTTAAGACGCAATACCTCTTTTTTAAATTCATTATCACTGATAAGTTTTTGGAACTCTAAATGATCTTTTGAGTAGGTATCATTTGTTTCATTTTCCATAAATGCAAATGTAAATACAAAATCTTCTGTTAGTTTACATAGCTCTGTATTAGAATTAAATTCATCCACGAGTTTTCTTTTGCTTGTAGAGTCTAACTTTAAAGAAGAAGTATTAAATAAATTATTTGCTAAATAAGTTGAGATATGTTCACTAAAATTTGGATAAGTGATTTGATTTATCATCCCATTTCTCATAATGATATGTTCACTTAAAAATTGCATTATTACTGTAGACATCTCTTCATTTGTGTCATATAATTTAGGGATGAATTCACTTGTATTTTTAGAAAACTTTTGTAAAGCCCTTATTTCAAAAGTCATTCGTTCACGGCTTAAAGGATACTCTTCCCCTACACATCTTAAATATGGAACAGCTTGTTTTAATATAAGTGCTTTTGATTCATCTTGTATACTCTTGATGATAAAAACATAGTTTAAATTACCATCCCCTATTTCATCTATAATAAGGTCATCATTTTCAAAATAATTCTTTATGTTTTCTATCGAATACAAATACTCTTGAATATTTGTTTTATCTAATATCTTATATTCCATTTTCAGCCTTTAAAATCGATTCTAGTTATCATTTATTTTAGCTAAAATATTTTAATCGTGGTTTATATCTAAATACTTATCAAAATCGAAATAGTAATTGACATACGTATTAGGATAATGATACTATTAACACTCATAAATTGATTAATAAGAGAGGATTTTTTATGGTTAGAAGTTTATTTTTCATCTTTGTCTTACTTTTTTTCACTGCTTGTTCTTCAATTATGCCTTATACTTATTCATCAAAAACAGATGAACTAAAGTTTAAAATTTCTGATAAAAACTATTTAACAAAAAAATTAAATAATCCACAGTATATATTCACTTCTGATCATTGTACTGATGAAAGTTACCTTTTAAAAGAAAAGAGATATTTTATAGAGTACATCTCTTTATCTTTACATTGTAGTTGGAATGGTTTACCCGATGGTTATTTTGAAAGAGAGTTTAAATCTAAACTTAAACTCAAGTCTATGGTAGCAGTTGAACGCATAGATATCAAGAACTATTCATTCTCAACATTTAAAATAAATGATAAATATAGTTTAAATACTATTACAATTTATACTACATATTCAAATACATTTATTGTAGATTTTGAGGGTGAACTTTATACAGAAATTTTAACAAAACTTAATCCTAAATACCAAAATAAGTTTCAATCAATGCCTAGATTTACAGCAAATTATAAATACAGTTTAGTGGATTATAACTTTTTTAATAGCTATTTTAATCGTGAATCAGAGAGTTTTACTGAGTAAAATAAACTCTCTTACATAGTTATCTACTCTGTAATTATACAGTATCACTCTTCTTATTTTTTATTGCATCTATAAATTCATCGACTTTTTTTTCACTATTAAAACTTAAAGAATATTACAATATTAACATTATGAAGTCAAGATATTAAATATATTTTTATTTTTTGTGGAGATACAATTATGACATCCATAACAATGGATAATCATAATTAATATTTATTTTTTTAGTTTGATTGTAAAAAATCAAAGGGCTCAGTATTTACAAATTTATGAGAAACTTCTCCAGCATAATTTGGATAATCTAACAAGTCAAGTTTTTTAACTTCCGCATTTTTATTTAAGTTTAAGTTATGGATATCAACCCAAAAAGTTGAAGGAGACACAGCACCATCAAAATAATATTTTAATGCTTTTTGATCTGCAATAGTTCTCCAAATAGTTGAAGAAGCAGGAACAATATCAAAAGGTTTATTTATTCCATTTGGAAGAGTAACCAATGGTATACTTACACCTAGAGGAACACTAGCTTCTCGGATAATACTAAATGCTTTTGATACTGCCCTTCTTTCATCTGTTTTATATAGTTTGGCTTGTTTACCTGTTACCGGATGGTTTGTATAAAAAGTAGCTCTTACAAAACGATCTGCTGGTCTATGGGTACCAGGAAGCATTGCGTTACCACCAACTTCTTTCCAGTAAGAATTTATTGCTAATTGTTTGTCAAATGTAGGAGAATTAGTCATTACCTTATATTTTTCATCATGATGTATCACCATTTCACCTTGTACAAACTCTACAACTGCAGAATCACCACTAGCATCAGAGATAGCTAAATGCATAGAAGTGGGAAGATCAATAACAAGAGGTTCTTTCAGTTTTGTAAAACCACCTCTTAATGTAGGAATAGGAGTACCAATAGGTAATGTTATTGCATTTTCAGGTAATGAAGCAGATTTGATTTGAAAGTCAGCTTTTTCTAAGCCTCGCACTGATTCGGCTACATTCGCATAATTATCCAATACATACTGTGCAAATGCTCCAATAGAAATACTTTCGTTCTTTGATCTACCATATTTAGCTTCACTTAACCAAAGTAAATTTGCTACTAAGCCTTTTTCATTCATACCATCTGCTGTAACTGAGTTATAACCAACAGTAACAACACTTCCATATTTTGAAGTCCATGTTACAAATTCTTTACCTATACCTCCAGATTTATTCATTCCTCTTGGAAATACCCATAACGAAGTAGGAATATCTTTCTTCCAATCCATACTACGAGATGTGATAACTCTATCACCATCATTACATATAACTCGCGTACAAGCTTGAGCGCTTACAGCCAATGAACTAGCCATAATAATTATAGATAAACTCACTTTTCCTAATATTTTTTTCATATTTTGCCTTTAAGATTTTTTTGTTTATAGTTTACTATAGACTTCTGGCAACTTTAGGCAAAAGTTCATTCTTTTAACAATTATCTAAAGTCTTTATGAATTGCCTAAAGTTGACAATGTTTTTATATACAATTTTATATCACAAATTTTTATTTGTAGAGGAAAAAAGCACATCGGTGTTCTTTAATTTAAAACAAAAACAGATACAAACAAAGGAATTAATATGTTAGCAGGTGGATGGAGTGAATTTAGAGCTTTAACAGCAGAGGATAAAGATGTTTTTGAGAGAGCAATAAAAGGATTAATGGGTGTTACTTACGAACCATTATTAGTTGCTACACAAGTTGTAGCAGGTGAAAATTTCAAATATTTATGTAACGCAACATTAGTAATACAAGATCCAACAACTTCACATAAGATCGTTCAAATTTTCAGATCACTAGAAAATGAAGTTTCTATTACATCAATAACTGATGTTGAATAAAGCTTAAATTTAAAAGCAATGAGCTTTAAGTTCACTGCTTTTAAATACTCTTTATTTAAGTTAAAACTCAGATTCTATTTTATACCCAAATTTAAAACATGACTTTATCAACTCTTTTTTAGTTTTTTTCCGTATTCTTTTTACTATTGTAAATATTGCGTCTTGTGAATATTCATCATAGTCATATATTCTATTATGTAACTCTTCATACGATACATTTTGATTAAGCTTTAAGACTAAGACATCTAAAAAAGAAGTTTCTTTAGTAGTAAACTCTATTTTTTCATCTTCTAAATAAAGATTCTTACTTATTTTATTCCAAAAATATCCAGAATTTAATGCAATACTATCATCTTTTGCGATATTTGATATTGCTTGAAGAATTGTTTTTTTCAACTCCTCCATTTGTACAGGCTTAACCAAATAACTCACTAAATTTAAAGGAACAACTTTTAAAAAGTCTTGAGTATGTGTATGACCAGAGAGAATAATAATTTGGCAATTGTTATCTTCTTTTCTTATTTTTTCTATAAATTCTACACCTGTTAATTTTGGCATATTTATATCTGTTAAAACTATATTAGGTCGTTTTTCGCTATATGTTTGTAATGCCTCTCTACCATCTTTTGCTTGATAAATATCATCACAAAATATTGATACATATTTTACTAATCGTGCTAATAATGTAGGCTCATCTTCTACTATTAATATTGATACTTTTTTCATTAGTTGATTCTACTTATATTTTCTGGCAACTTTTGGCAAATCATTTATATTTTGATACTAAATTTAGCACCATCATTGCAATTTGTCACTTGTAAACTTCCATTCATATTGGTTTCTATAATATTTTTAGCAATATAAAGTCCCAAACCTGTTCCGACAGTTTTATTTTTTGTTGTATAATACGGCTCAAATATTTTATTTATAATTTGATTATTAATACCCCCACCATTGTCACTAATAGTCAAATATTCTTCATCTACATATTTTGAAGAAGTTATAGAAATTTTTTTATTTTTATTTTTATTTAGCGCATAAATAGCATTACTTATAATACAAATTATCACTTGCATATACTCTTCTTTAAATCCATGTACCTGATAAGTTTTATTTACATTTACATCTAAAACAATCTCTTCTTTATAAATTGTATTACCAATGATAACCAATGACTTTTCAACTGCTTCGAAAATATAAAAATATTCTTTAATTTTATTTGGTCTAAAATATGTTAAAAAATCATTGATAGTCTCTGACATGTGTAATATATTTTGATCAATATGAGTAAGCTCCTCTTCAAAATCTTTATCAGACAATCTATTTAAGTTTTTTCTCTCTCTTAATATTCCAGATGAAACATTTATAATTGCCAAAGGTTGTCGCCATTGATGTGCTATATTTGCAATCATCTCTCCCATATCTGCCATCTTTGATTTTTGTAATAAAAGGAGTTGTGATTTAGCCTGTTCTTTTTCTGCTTCAATTTTATACAATCTTTCTTGTTCTTTTTCTGCTTCAATAACTTTAAACTTATATGAAACAAGATATGAAAGAACTAAAGCTTCAATAATAATGCCAATACCTATTCCATGTAAAGCAATGTAAGAGTACTCTATAATTCCCATATAAAATAAAAGAGCATAACTATTAAATAGTAGGTAAAAAGTATGTGCATATAAAAATATTTTGATAATTGTATTACCTTTTCGGTAAATACTTATACTTGCCCACATAAAAATAATAAGCGCATAATTTAATGTCAAAGAGATAAGAGATAGGGCACTAGTAAAATCTATAAATGCATATATAAAATTTATTAATAATACAAATATAATACTATTTAAAAATTTATGTTCTGTAATATATTTCATTTTAGTATTAAATACAGATTGAAAAACTAAAGCCACAAAAATCGCTACGCATATCAAG
>PJEL010005349.1_pt1 | contig 10369 bp, 7 predicted proteins | sample 1853271 | NCBI WGS metagenome assembly PJEL01 (sample SAMN08108733, study PRJNA415343) | Invertebrate metagenome, whole genome shotgun sequencing project. | host: Globobulimina | place: Sweden: Gullmar Fjord | collected 2015-08 | reverse complement strand
AAATGAGTAAGACAGAGCACCACCCATTTCAGCTGCAGACAAATTCGTGCTACTCAGTTTACGTCTCAACACAGCTGACAAGAGATAAACAGTGTAAACCAATGAAAAAAGTATAAACTGGGAGAAAAAGAACTGGATAAAATTTTCACCATGTCTGGAACCGGTTAATCCTTTTTCGAGTACAAAAGTAAAAGTGCGCCAGTCGTTTACTGCATTCCAATACAGATTCGGGCTGACAATAATCACTGCTATGACTGCCGCTAGATAGACCCGCCAGTCAAGCAGCAGCTTACGGGCTTCTTTGTTGACTACGCACCAAACCAACAGGCAAACCGGCAACAGAATCATATTATACTTAGAAAGTGCTCCCAGACCGGCAATAACGCCAAAAAGGAAAAACCAGTTGCTATTACCACTTTTGATGTATCTGCCGATCGCATACATGCAACCAAGCCAACAGATCATATAGGGTTGATCAATGTGCCAGAAGACAGACGCTGTGGAAAAATAAGGAGTTGCTTCCAGAATCAACAGAAAAATCAAGGCCACTTTCCGGTCAAAAAACAAAACACCAACTCGATAACAGAGTAGCAGGATCAATGTCGAAATCAGTATGCTGCCAACCTTCAGGGCCAGGACGCTGGAGCCTGCAATCATACCGTAGAGGCGCATATTTAGCGCCACCATCGGTGGATGCTCGTAATATCCCCACTGCAGGAAGCGGGACCAGACCCAGTGGTCAGCCATATCTGGATGAACATCCAACAGAAGTGACACCCCCATCCAGATGATAAAATGTAACCCCAACACAATCCAGAGAGACCGGGAAGAGGCGAGAAAACGTTCGACTGACGACATATAAACCCAGGTAGTAAGTAACGACTAATATTTAGGGATCGTTCATAAATAACTTCACACAATCTATTCGCAAAAGTCCCTAAAAAACTGGACATTTTGCAAACAGAATGTGAACTAATTTATGAGCCGACCCTTAGCAAAAACCAATCCTATGGTGGTAATCCTTGAGTATCTTAATCTGCCTGAAATCACATACTACCGAAATGATTTAAATCATCTGCATTCTATAGCTGCCAAGGGGTCCAGAGCCCAAGATCCAAACTCCCTGTCACCCCGGACTTGATCCGGGGTCCAGTGTTATTTCAATGAATTTCGCCCTGGATGCCGGATCGAGTCCGGCAGGACAACTACGACCTTTTAGGGCTTTTCCTAATTCTGACACTATCTACAAGTCCGGAAGACGGAACGAAAAAAACGGCCTTGTATGTCTCAACGTTACTTGGAAATAGACCTTAAAACGTAATAGATTCGCTGCTGCGTAAAAGCTCACGAAGTTCCCATGTCCACTTTTTACCACCGGTTTTCTCCGCCAGATCTACAGCGATGTGTTTGGGCTGCATCTGCCGGCTCCTGTTTCGTCCCAGTCCCTGGATGCAGGAAGGGCAGTTGGTCAGAATCTTCTTCGTTTCAGGCAATTGTCGCTTCATTTCACTGATGGCCTCCCCTTTCCGTTCCCGCAGTGCATTCGTAATATCGGGCCGGCTTAAGGCCATGGTGCCAGCTTCCGAACAGCAGTGGGGCACCGCGTGAAGATCATAGGGTGCATACTGTTTCAGCACTTTGGGCGCCTGCCCTCTAAAGGTATCATGGCAGGGAGCATGGTAAAGACAGGTTTCCGAGGTTGAAACCTTCAACCCGTTTTGCAGGCAAAATTGACTGATATCCTCAACTCCGGTATCGAAAATCTGATCCGTCCCCAGCTCCAAAAGACCCTCCATACAGGTTCCACAACTCACCAGGCAGGCATCGAAATCCAGATAACCAAACATTTTGCGAATCTGGCTGAAGACAATACTGTTTCTCAACGAAATCCGGTTATGATTGACATTCTTGGCGTTGGCTCTGGCCGGAAAGCCACAACAAATTGACGGTGGCGGCACTACAATCTGACAGTCGGTCTTGAGCAGGATATAAATTGAGGCCATCGCAATATCTGAAAACAATCGTTCGGAACCACAACCCGGAAAATAGAAAACGGATTTCTGCGGACGACCCGGCGGATTGATGAGCACTGCCTGATCTTCGCGACAGTGCGGCAGATAGTTTTGCAGGTTATCCGACGGTACAGTTGTCAAAGGCGACTTCAGCATTAAAAGCGGTGATTTCCCGACAAGTTTCTTGTTCCCCAAAAAGGGTCGTAGCAATCTGGTAGCCACTTGCTGCAAGCGACTGCCTCCCCTGAGCACAACAGTCCGAAATAGTGAGTTGTACAAGGGGGAACGACTCTCCAGGTAACTGAGTGATAAACGGGTGGCCGCTGCAGTGTGTTTAAATTTGCGAAACGTCAGGATTTCCCGTTCCTGAATAGAAATATTTCCCGTATCGATGTCGACAGGGCAGGGAGCGGCGCATTTATGACAAATCGTGCAATGGTCTGCAATATCCTCGAGGTGTTTGAGAGACTCAAATTTCGTCGAGTGAGAGCGTTGCGCAGTGTACAATAGGGCCTCGATCAGGGATGCAATCGCCAGGTTTTTGTTACGGGGATGGTAAAACATATTCGCTGCCGGATAAAAAACGCAACAATCCGCCTTGCAACGCCCACAGCGCATACATTTGGCGATACTGTCCGACAGGGTATTAAGCGCCCCACGCTGCAGAATTCTGGCCTCCAAACCCAGCAAATTAAAAGAGGGCGTGAAAACCCGGTCCGGAACCGATAGATCCGAAAGTTTTCCGGGGTTCATCAGTTCCTGCGGATCAATCTCGTGCCGATATCGGTTCAGGTCGGCCAACAGCTCACTGTCCAGATATTTTAACTTAGTAATACCGATCCCGTGTTCTCCACTGACCACTCCCCCCATCTCAACGGCCTTGTTCATCACACTGTCTGCTGTTTCAGCAGCACGACGCATCATCTCCAGGTCATTGGAAAAAACGGGTATATTAACATGCACATTGCCATCGCCGGCATGCATATGGGTGGCAATTACAATCAGGCGCCGGCTGATTTCGTCAATGATTTTGGAAATCTGGGTGGAGACCCGCTCATACCCACGCAACAGATCCAGTAGATCGGCATTCAGATGATCGATGATGGCCCTGGAGCGCAGTTCTGTTCCGGATGCAACCTCAAGTTTTTTCAGCGATTCCTGGCAGAGTGTCTCCATTCTCGGATGTTTGACCGTCAGCCATTCAGGCGTTTCCAATGGTTTCGCCGATTTAAGGTAGTCCTGCAGCCGGCCAATAAGGACAGACTGGTTATATCGCTCCTCGACAACATTAAAATCCTCTACAAACTGGGCGAACTCTGACAGTGCCTCCAGCGGCAAAACGATATCTTCATTCAATTTGAAGGCATTGGTGCGGGATGCAATGGCGCCCAGACGTTTCCGATCCTGCCAGTATCGATCTGCATCTTCTTCATCCCTGGCGATGAATATGTAAGTGTTTTTGTACCCTTCCAGCAAGCTCTTCAAGCGTACCACTGCTCTATCCGACTGTGCGGACGTATGAGCAACAATATCAATCAGCAGCACCGCTTTAGGAGTTTCCCGCTTGGCGGCTTTAATTTTGTAGTTGATCGCCCGGACGTATTCTTCATCGAAGTGCTCCAGAGCGTACAGCGCTTCCTCCCCCCGGTTGATGAATTCCTTTGAAATATCGACAATTACCTGTCCTGCTTCGTCGAAGCTCTCACCAAAGAATTCCAGACAGCAGGTTTTTTTCTGTTCATAAGCCTGGTGCAGCACAAATTGAGCGGAGGTGATGATCCCATCCGTTCCTTCTTTCTGCATCCCCGGCAGACCGTTGAGGTATTTGTTGGTAATATCCTTCCAGAGACCATTTTTTCGAATCTCACTGCCCTTCAAGCAGATGGTCTCCAGCATCCCGCTGTGTTCATCTTTCACTTCAAACACAACCTCATCTCCTGGCAGGATTTTGCGCCAGGGATGATTCACTCGTTGAATCTCCAGGGACTTCCCCCCCGGCGCAGCCATTCGAAATGAGTAGATGTTGTCGATCGCCGTGCCCCATAATACAGCCGTTTTTCCACCTGCATTTTCAGCAATATTTCCGCCGATGGTACAGGCCCACGAACTGGTAGGATCGGTTGCGAAGACTAGATCCCGCTTCTTTGCATATAACATGGCATCGCCCGTGATCGCTCCGGCTTCCAATTCCAGCACAGGCATATCGTGCACTACGCCATTTTCCAGGCGTGTGGCAACACTGTTTATTCCTCTGATACGGTTGAGTTTTTCCAGGTTAATCATTACCGCATGCGCCCGTACGGGAACAGCTCCACCAGTCAGGCCAGTACCGGCCCCCCGTGGAATGACGCCCAGTTTCAGTTCTTTGAGAGCAGACAGCAACAACGGCACCTGGCTCTCATCCGTCGGGCGTATGACCGCCAGCGGCAGATGCAGGCGCCAGTCTGTGGCATCAGTAGCATGCGCTATCAGAGACAGGGGATCAAAAAAGATATTCTCCTTACCCACGACTCCGCTCAGGTGACTACGGAGTTTTTCTCTCATTGAAGTCACAAACACCAGTTTTTCTTCAAAAGAGCGATAGGCCGTTTGACAGTCTTTTATGATTTTTAAAACATCCACATTACCACCAGCTTTACTGATGACGATATTCAGATCGAGTGAGAGCCCTTTCAGAAATTCGCGCTGTTTCTTGCCTGAGTCCAGCAAATCTTGAAAGAGAAAGGGGTTTCGATAAAGAATGAAGAGGTCGCCGATGAAACGCATCAGGAGTTTGGCAGAACGACCAGTGACACGCTGAGTACGCAGGTTTCCCAATCGCAGCCAGGCATCTTGCCCGAGCATCAGAGAGAAGATTTTTTTATCATCTGCAGATGTGTAGTTATAAGGTATTTCTCTAAAATTTGTCTCACTCATCGGGGATTAAGTCGAGTTGGATTGAGCAGGTGTGTTTTCCTAAGGGATCGTTAATAAATAACTTCACATAGTCTGTTTGCAAAAGTCCTAAAAGCTGGACATTTTGCAAACAGAATGTGAAATAATCTATTAGCCGATCCTTGGATATTTTCTATTTCAATTTGTCCAGCGCCAGTTTGCTGAGTCGAAGAATCCGTTCCATAAACTGCGTAATAAACAGGTCGCTGGAGCTGCTATTATCACCCATCACCCCTTTGAGGTAACGTTTATAAACGCCCTGGTATATGGCCGCCAGCCGCCAGTAGGAAAGAGCCCTGTAGTAGTTGATCTGGCTGAGGTCCCGACCGGTATTTTCGGCGTAATAGTCGATCAGTTCCTGTCTGGAAGCAAATCCCTCAACTGCTGAAGGTGCGTCATCATCATCCCCCAACTCAACTTCATCTGCGCGATACCACCAGTTGAGCAGGTAGCCCAAATCAGCCAAAGGGTCCCCCAACGTACACAGTTCCCAGTCAAGAATGGCCGCCACACGATTATCATAAACCATTAAATTTCCCAGGCGATAGTCCCCGTGGGCGATTGTGGAACCCACCTGAGCCGGAATATTGTCTTTTAAAAGCCTGGCCAGCTCCTCCATTTCAGGGATTTCATCTGTTTTAGTATTCTCATACTGCTTGGTCCAACGCCTGACCTGGCGCGCCACATAGTCCTCTTTTTTGCCCAGATCACCTAACCCGACTGCGTCCGGATCAATGCGGTGTAGTTGGACCAGAGTGTCAATCACATTGAGACCTAACGCTTTTCTGTCAGCCATTAGAATACCCTCAGCCTGGACAGAACTGGTAAAGACCTGCCCCTCCACGAAATCCATCACGTAGAAATCGGCATCATTGATCTCTTTATCCTGACAGAGCCCCAAAGCAGACGCAACCGGAATATCAGTCTGTCCCAGAGCAGAGATAATTTTGTGCTCCCGACCCATGTTATGAGCACTTTCCAGTACCAGCCCCAGCGGGGGTCGGCGCAGGACATATGTCTGCTGTTTTGCGTCCACCACTTTGTATGTCAGGTTGGAGCGACCCCCGGTAATCAAACTGAAGGACAGCGGCGGTACAATGCCCGGAACATTCTCGCTGAACCAGGCCGTCACATTTTCCCTGTTAATCCCTTCGACAATCGGCGTTTCTGCCATTACCTGGCTCCCATACGAATAGCGCCGTCCAGGCGAATGGTTTCACCGTTCATCATCGGGTTTTCGATAATCTGCTGCACCAACATGGAAAACTCATCCGGTTTGCCAAATCGTTTGGGAAACGGTATCTGTTGGGCTAGAGAAGCCCGTAACTCGTCAGGTGCTGCCATCATCAAAGGCGTATCAAAGATTCCCGGTGCAATTGTGCAAATGCGCACGCCAAGGGGAGAAAGGTCCCGGGCAACAGGCAGGGTCATGCCGACAATAGCTGCTTTCGAAGCGGAATATGCGACCTGTCCGATCTGTCCGTCAAAGGCTGCTGCAGAAGCAGTGTTGATCACGACACCCCTGTCCTGATTCCCATCTCCGGGATCGTTTTTCTGCATCTGAAAGGCTGCCAGCCGAATGGCGTCAAAAGTACCAATAAGGTTTATATCGATGACTTTCTTAAAGGCATCCAGGTCATGGGGAGCTTCTCTACCCACAGTTCGCATGGCGGAACCAACACCTGCGCAGTTAACCAGGATATGAACAGCACCGAATTTTTCCATGGCCAGATCCACTCCTGCTTGGACATCAGCAGAATTGGTAACATCCACTTTTGCAAAGATCGCATCTTCACCCAACTCAGCAGCCAGGGCTTCTCCCCCCTGCACATTGAAGTCGGCAATCAGGACTTTAGCCCCCAGTCCTTTCAGTCTACGGACAGTGGCCGCACCCAGACCGCTTGCACCTCCGGTAACAATCGCTGTTTTTCCATTTACATCCATCCCTTCTCCCTCTGAAAATCGTTTCTGGTTTAGAGCTTCGGATCGCTTAACCGTATTTGCTCATCTAAGCACAAACGCAGGATATTGGCAACTTGAGGAAGGTGGTGAAAGGAGTCTCCCAACTGAACGGGGTTTATACCAGATGCGGAGAGATACCATGATAAATCGAGACCCTATTTCATCAGGATTTTCTGGGTTGCTTTGGCAGCTTGTTCGGGCGTCACTTCTGGCCGCTTGGGTGTATTGACTCCTTTGAGACACGCCGGTCGCGCAGCCATCAGCTCGATCCAACGGTTCAGGCTGTCCAAACCCTCTACATTAATACCGGACCATTCATGAATCCTGACCCAGGCCCAGTTGGCAATATCTGCGATACTGTATTCATCGCAGATATATTCACGATCTTTAAGTTGAGTGTCCAACACTTCAAACAGTCGACGGGATTCGTTCTGGTAGCGATCGATGACCGATTGGATCTTCTCGGGAAAATAGCGATGAAAGACATTGGCCTGCCCTTGCATGGGGCCGATACCGCCCATTTGAAACATGAGCCACTGGATAACCTCAGAACGTTTTTTCATCTCAGATGGCAGCAACTGACCTGTTTTCTCGGCCAGATAAATCAGGATGGCGCCGGATTCGAAAACCGCAAAATCCCCTTCATCCCGATCAACAATGGCGGGAATCCGCCCGTTGGGACAGATTTTGAGAAAATCGGGCTTCTTCTGATCACCATCGCTTAGACTAAGCTGAATCACGTTGTAGGGCAGGTTCATCTCCTCCAGGGCAATGGACGCTTTCCAGCCATTAGGTGTTGGGGCGGTGTATAGATCAATCATCATATCTCCTAAGTTTGTGTACTGGGGCGGCTTGCGACCTCTTTGTACCAACGCAAAAGGTTGGGCTGAGAATCTTCAATCTTCCATTTGACCAGCTTCGCAAAATCAACAGCGCAAAAAGCGGTGATATCTGCGACACTGAAAGCGTCCCCGGCCAGAAAACGGCTGTCTGCCAAACGTCGTTCTAAAAGTCCAAAGCTTGTTATTGCACGTTTGAGGCTCTCCTCACCCCAGGCTTTGATAACGGTTTCGCGATCGGAATAATAACCCGTTGTGTGTCGAAAGGCAAACCCCACAAGCACGATCAGATAAATATCAACCTGACGGTTCCACATCTCAATCGTCGCCACTTCCAACGGCGTTTTACCGAACAGGCTGGGCTCCGGGTGCAGCATCTCGAAATATCGACAGATCGCCATGGATTCAGAAATGAAGGTCCCATCATCCAGTTCCAGCACCGGTACTTTACCAAACAGATTTTTTTTCCGAAACTCTTCCGTCAGGTTATCTCCTTCTTTAAGATCTATGTTAACATAGGGAATCTCAATCCCTTTTTCCGCCAGATAAATTTTGACCCGCCTGGGATTTGGGGCTGTTGTCGAGCTGAATATCCGCATATTTAATCCTCAATATTGGTGTTTTTGGGATCATTCATAAATAACTTCATATAATCTATTCGCAAAAGTCCCCAAAACACTGGACATTTTGCAAACAGAATGTGTCAGCAACGTGTTTCCTTTTCAGGCGACGTGTTTCTGGCGAAACACTCGACTAATGAGAAACACTTGACTAATTCATGAGCCGACCCTTAGGGGGATGTTCCCACAACTCTGAAAATCAGCCTTTTTTCCAGAGGATATCAGGTTCCCCCAGTTGATGGCTGATGTAACGCGCGCAAGCAAACAGGTAGTCAGAGAGCCGGTTCATAAAGGCACAGATTTGCTGAAACTGATCCTCTGCGATCCCGAGTGATTCCCCGGCCGCCAGTTTCAGAATTCGCCGCTCCGCCCTTCTGCAGACCGTGCGGGCGACATGTGCCTGGGCACCGAGCCGGCTGCCACCCGGTAGAATAAAGCCTTTGAGCTCAGGGAGCTGCCCCTGCATAGCGTCAATGGCATCTTCCAGAAAAGTGATCTGTTCATCACTGATTTTCTCAAGGGCGGCGACAGAATCCGTTCCAGCTGTGGTCGCCATCCAGGATCCAATCTGAAACAGGGTCGTCTGGATCTTTTGAATATCAAGGCTCAGGGCATCCAGCTCTTCAGGAAGTGAGGCCGCCAGCACGCCCAGATTGGCATTTAACTCATCCACATTGCCATAAGCCTCAACTCGATCGTGACTTTTTTCGATTCGCTCGCCGCTGAAAAGGCTGGTCGTTCCTTTATCCCCTGTTTTTGTATAAATTTTCATTTGATCATTGGCTCGTCTGGTTAACAATCTGCGGTCCAAACTTGAACTGCATGCTTCAGAATCTCTTGACTTTCATTATAAAGAGGCACCCGAAAAAAAGCACCCCCATTTATCTGAATCATCGTAATCTACCCCGTAGCTGGTGAACAGCGAAACTTGCAGTTTCGAAGGGGGTAACTGACTTTTAGGTATTCGCTTTTAGCAATTAAGGAAGATTTTCAACCGCTGACGCCTTATAACTTATTGATTAGAGCTACAACATTTACACATAATTTACAATTAAGAAAAAACTGATTAACACTTCTTATTTAGACTGGTAGTCATATTGGTCAAAATGGTTGACTAATTTCAATCCGGTCTTCAGAAATCTGTATAAATTTATACAGCGGCTGGAGAGAAGTGAAATTATCGCTTCAAACGAAAGTTAACCCAGCACTGGGGCAGATTGATATCTCTATGCCTTGCGCTTAGAATCAACATGGATTAGCATGGAATGAAACATCTCATTATTTGTGTTCCTGTACTTACGGGACTACCATAATCGCATGCAAACCCCCACTAAATGAAGCGACATATAATTACCGGCTTACTGGTTTTCTTGACTTTTTGTAGCATCCAGCAACAAGCCAGTGCGGAAACCCGCATTCTTTTTTTAGGCGACTCCATCACAGCGGGTTATGGCGTGGACAAAGAAAAGGCTTATCCCGCACTGGTTGATAAAGCTCTGAAACAGAAGGGTCTAGGGGATATTCGCATCATCAACGCTGGCATCAGTGGTTCCACCAGCGCCAGCGCCATGTCCAGGCTGAAATGGTACAACCGGATTCAACCCCATATCCTGGTGCTGGCTTTGGGTGGCAATGACGGCTTGAGGGGCATCACCATTCAGAGCATGGAAACAAATCTGGACAGATCGATCCAATATGCCTTGAGTAAAGGCATGAAGGTGATCCTGGCCGGCATGCAGATTCCCCCTAACTACGGAGAGGCTTACACAACCGCTTTTCGCAACGTATACAGCAAGCTTTCAGCCCGGTATCCCATCACTTTTATGCCGTTTCTGCTTAAAGATGTCGGTGGCAACCCGGAGTTGAATCTGCCGGATGGCATCCATCCAACGCCCGAGGGGCACCGTCTTATCTCAGTCAATATTATACCTTACATTCTGGAGAATTTATGATCCTTACTGTAGAGGATATTAACAAGTCCTATCCCCAGGCCGACTCAGGG
>PJEL010005348.1_pt1 | contig 10370 bp, 11 predicted proteins | sample 1853271 | NCBI WGS metagenome assembly PJEL01 (sample SAMN08108733, study PRJNA415343) | Invertebrate metagenome, whole genome shotgun sequencing project. | host: Globobulimina | place: Sweden: Gullmar Fjord | collected 2015-08 | reverse complement strand
GTGACCTTTTAATGTTAAAACCTAAAAAAGCGACAACAAATGAGAAGAAAAGAGAAAGCGATTTCGGACAAAAAAAGTGTTGAAGATATCATCAAATCGTGCCTGGTTTGCCGTCTGGCTCTCATTGACTGTGATTACCCCTATATCGTGCCCCTGAACCTTGGGTATAGCGAAGGTGTGCTGTATTTTCATGGCGCTATGAGTGGCAAAAAACTGAAACTTTTGCATAAAAACGATCACGCCGCATTTGAATTTGATGCCCGCCTGGAACTTATCAAGGCCGAAGAAGCCTGCGACTGGAGCATCAAATTTCAAAGTGTGATGGGGTTTGGCAAAATCTCAATGATCGAGTCTCCCCAAGAGAAAAAAGAGGCGCTGACGCTGATCATGGCACAGTACTCTGATCGTACTTTTGATCTACCCGAGAAATCGATCAAAGGAACGGCTGTTTATAAACTCGACATTGAGCAGATGACAGGCAAACAATCCGGCTGGTAGATCCAAGGAGATGCCCGGATTCCTTATAATCGGGGCCTGATTACGAGGTCATCAATTCAGAGGTGACAACTGTTGTGCACTTAGTTTACAATGGGTAAACCAAATCAGGGCATAGGAAACATCCTTTTGCCCCACTTGTAAGGAAATCTCCAGGCTCGAGGGCCGTGGTGACAGCTTGTTCTTCAAAGGGGCGAGTTTGTTAATTCTGAATCCAGAACGTGCCCAACAGGGCCTGAAATATTATATGAAAGATCCATTTGATCGCAAGATTCACTATCTCAGAATTTCGGTCACCGACAAATGCAACCTCCGCTGCGAGTACTGTATGCCGGAAGAGGGCGTAAAACTGCTTCAGCATAAGGACCTGCTCACACTGGAGGAGATTACTGAATTTACTCGCATAGCCGTGGAAATGGGTGTTAACAAGGTCCGCTTCACAGGCGGGGAGCCGTTGGTTCGCAGGGGATTTGTCTCATTGGTGCAGGAAGTTTCAAAAATCAAGGGGATCACAGATCTTTCCATGTCCACTAACGGTGTTGCTCTGGATAAGTTTGCCAAACCGCTGAAGGAAGCAGGCATACAGCGTCTGAATGTCAGCCTTGATACATTGGATCCAGACCGTTATCGTGAAGTCACCCGGGGCGGAGATGTGGAAAATGTGCTGAGGGGTCTGGCAGTAGCAAAAGAGACCGGTTTCAGCCCGATCAAGATCAACACGGTTGTTTCTCATGGCAAAAAAGAGCCGGACGTGATGCTGGTCAAAGCCTATGCTGAGAAAAACGGTTTCGAAATCCGCTATATTTCACGTATGGATCTCACCAAAGGTGAATTCTGGGCTGTTTCCGGGGGTGATGGTGGTGTCTGTTCTAAATGCAACCGTCTGCGACTAACCAGTAACGGTCTGGTCAAACCCTGTCTTTTCAGTGATATTGGATACAGCGTCAGAGAGCTGGGCGCCAGAGAGGCCATTCTGCAAGCCATCCAGAACAAGCCGGAAAAAGGGGCTGAAAGCCACACCAACACATTTTACGCTGTCGGCGGATAAGTTCTCAGCCCTCAAAATTAGACCACCTCCTTCAGAAAATTTCGCAAAACAGTATGCAGGATTCCACCGTTTTTGAAGTACTGGATTTCCACAGGCGTATCCAACCTTGAAACCACTGGGATCTCAAGCCCATCAGCCAACAGAATCAGCTCCTGCATCGGCTGCAGATCATCAGACAAACCAATAATCGAATAGACCTCCTCCCCATTCAAATTCAGGCTGTCAGCTGATGCCCCGTCTTTGAATTGCAACGGTAGAACCCCCATTCCCAGAAGATTCGAACGGTGAATCCTTTCGTAACTGGCTGCTACAACGGCCTTAATTCCCAGCAGAAAGGTTCCTTTAGCAGCCCAGTCACGGGAAGAACCAGTCCCATATTCCTTACCGGCCAGGACAATCAGGGGAACATCATCGGCCTTATACAGCTTTGCGGCCTCAAAAATAGACATCTCCTTCCCATCGGGAAAATGTCGGGTATAACCACCTTCGACTCCTGGTACCAGTTGGTTACGCAAGCGGATATTGGCAAACGTTCCCCGTTCCATCACTTGATCATTACCCCGCCTTGAACCATAAGAGTTAAAATCTGGAACAGCAAAGCCGTGCTCTCTCAGATAATCTCCGGCAGGGGAGTCCGCCATAATAGCCCCTGCGGGCGAGATATGGTCGGTAGTCACAGAATCCCCCACTTTCACCAGCACATGCGCCCCAGTGATAGGAGCCAGCGCCGGCAGATCAGGAACCATTTTTTTGAAAAAAGGTGGATTTTTAATGTAAGTTGAAGCCTCATCCCATTGATAGACTTCATCCCCCTTGGACTCAATGGCATTCCACATCGGTGAAAGCGTCTCGAAGTTACTGTAACGCTCTTGATACATTTCCGGTGTAATCATGTCTTCAATTGCTTTTATCTCTTCAGCGGCGGGCCAGATATCTTTTAGAAAAACGAGACTTCCATCCGTTCCGTTTCCTATCGGTTGCCTGGTCAAATCGATATTGACAGTACCCGCCAAAGCAAAAGCCACCACTAGCGGCGGACTGGTCAGGTAATTGGCCTTGGTGTGAGGATTGACCCGACCTTCAAAATTGCGATTTCCAGACAAAACAGATGATACCACCAGATTGTTATCCTGGATTGCCTTTAAAACAGAATCTGCCAAAGGCCCTGAATTTCCTATGCAGCTGGTGCAGCCATACCCTACAGTATAAAAACCCAGTTTCTCCAAGTAGGTATCCAACCCGGATTTAGAAAGATAATCAGTCACCACTCGGGATCCAGGGGCCAGGGACGTTTTAATCCAGGGATTCAGTTTCAACCCTTTTTCAACCGCTTTTTTGGCCAGCAATCCGGAGGCAATCATGACTGAAGGGTTACTGGTGTTGGTACAAGAGGTAATCGCTGCCAGAACTACTGAGCCATGGGTCAGTTTTTGACCCGGCTCGCCCTGGATATCAGACTCTTTGCCAATTTCCGCTTCGCTGAGTTCAAAACCGCGTTCGCTGATAGGCGTGGTCAATATCTTCTCCCATTGATCGGTCATTTCGGAGAGTGAGATTCGGTCCTGTGGCCTTTTGGGTCCGGCCAGTGAAGATTCCACAGTTGAAAGATCCAACTCCACTATTTCCGAAAACAAGGGAGCTGTCATACCATCTGTGCGAAAGATCCCCTGGGCCTTGCAGTAGGCATCGGTTCGGTCCAGAACGTCCGCCGGACGACCGGTGGCTCTCATATATCTGAGGGTTTCGTCGTCAGTTGGAAAGAATCCCATCGTCGCCCCATATTCCGGGGCCATATTTGCAATCGTGGCTCTGTCTGCGAGAGTTAAACTTGAAAGACCATCACCAAAAAACTCAACAAACTTCTCTACGACGCCAATACCCCGTAAGATCTCTACGATTCGCAGTACCAGGTCTGTAGCAGTGGTTCCTGGCGACATTTCACCTGACAGTTTAAATCCCACTACCTGAGGGATTTTCATAAAGATGGGTTGTCCCAGCATGACCGACTCAGCCTCTATACCACCCACTCCCCAGCCCATCACACCTAGACCATTCACCATGGGGGTATGGGAATCAGTTCCAACCACTGTATCAGAAAAGAAGTTTCCATCCCGGAACTGCACCACATTGGCCAGGTTTTCAAGATTCACCTGATGCACGATGCCAACCCCCGGGGGAAAAATCCGCAGGTTTTTGAAAGCGCTTTGTCCCCATTTAAGAAATTCATAACGTTCGCGATTACGCTCGAATTCCTTCTGCATGTTTGTCTCCAGGGAGCCTGATGTCCCAAAGGAGTCCACCTGGATTGAATGGTCGATTATCAGATCAACGGGGACCTTGGGATTGATGACGGAAGGTTTGCCGCCCATCTCCTGCATGGAGGAACGCAGAGCTGCCAGATCTACCAGGGATGGAACGCCGGTGAAATCTTGCAAGATCACTCGTGATGGTTTAAAGGGGATTTCCGTTTCTGATTTTTCTGCAGGCTGCCAATTCGCCAAAGCGGTGATATCCTGTTTGGTGACCTGAAAATCATCCAGATTACGCAAGGCTTGTTCCAATAAAATCTTAATGGAGAAGGGCAATTTTTCCACACCCTTTAGTCCTGATGATTCCAATTTTTGCAGACGATAAATCTCTGCATTCTGATTTTTAGTCTTCAGTGTCTCACGACAATTAAAAATATCATTATCCATCTCGGTCCTCTTTTCATTGGTTGATGTCCCAATCAGAAACTGCGAATTCAATCATTTTCCGGCCTGTTTCTAAAATACACCGGTTTGTAAATAAACTAAGGGTCGGCTCATAAATTAGTCAAGTGTTTCCCATTGTAGGAAAAGGAAACGCGTTGCTGCCACATTCTGTTTGCAAAATGTCCAGTCTTTTGGGGACTTTTGCGAATAGATTATGTGAAGTTATTTATGAACGATCCCTAATGACAATTACAGCTAATCAATTTTCCACGCCTATTTTTCATTTTAATTCTTTTAGAAAAGGAATACAAGGGTTTACTTATCTGCCTGAAGGACCGTTCAAAGATGATAAGAAGTTGGAAAATTCCTGCGCTCTTACGTCTATTGCTGGGTAAAAGGAGCTATAATAGGCATCAACAGAATACAGACGTACAACGATAAAGCGCCCAACTTCGTGAAAAACGCGATTCATGGTTCGCTTTTCTGCCAATACTAAATCCTGATCGGACAAACCTATTTTAAGATGATCTAAATGTCGGTGCAAACGATTCGTTCTCAATCTTCAAACTGTTTACGGTAAAACTGACCGCATGATACAAGCCCGTCAGCATTACCAATTCTATGAGTTGATCATCCTGATAAAAACTCTTCAATCGCATCCAGAGTTCATCATCACAGGTTTGGGTTTCATGGAGTTGATCGACAAGCGCTAGGATGCACAGGTTTTTATCACTCCAGAGATCAGGTTTGATATTTTTTTCATGGGTATTATCAATCTGGTTCTGGTTGATTTCTGCTTTTGCTGCAAAACCGGCTACATGGACTCCCCACTCATATTCAGCGCCGCAAATCCCACACGTTCTTAAAATGACAATTTCCCTGTCCTGGATGCTGATACTGCCCCTGTCAAGCAACCCGCCGGTGATCATGCGGTGGAGTACCCGCGGATTTTTGGCGACAGTTCTGAATAAGTTCAATGGTGGCATGCCTGGAGGCATGATGGTATCGAAGTCTTTTTGAACGTCATCTGGATATGGCGCTTCAGTAGCTTTAATTCTTTGTTCTTCCATAGTATTCCTATTTATATGGTTGACAAATCTGTCTTGAGTTAAGTACTTTTGCTACACATTGTGTATCAAAATATATCACTACATAAAGTGTAGCGCAACCACTTTATCGGATCAACTTAACGGCATAAATATATATGACAAAACAAAAAAGTAGTCGGCCTATAATGATTTTGATTGATATGCTGGGGAGAAAGTGGACTTTGCGGATTTTATGGGAACTGGTTCAGGGTACCGGTACATTTCGAGAGCTTCAAAGCCGATGTGGGGAGATTTCGCCAACTATTATCAATAAAAGACTTAAGGAGCTTGTTGAGGCAAATTTGGTTATGAAGATCAAACCAAATGGCTATCAGTTAACAAAGTCTGGCGATGAGTTGGTTGATTTGTTTGATCCATTGAACGCGTGGATCAAAAAATGGGAAAAGACGCTGCAATAGGAAGCGAAATAGGTAACGCATAAAGATTTCTGCTCGAACTGGCTGATAGCCCACCTACAGGCGAAAATCCTCTTTTTTCATAAAATTAAAATTAGAGACATAACGCCTTTGAAAGAAGGCGTTACACCGGATTTGGAACCCTAATTCACATCACAAATCTTCCGGACCCGTTGCTGAAAGCTGGGCCATTTTTAGAATCCCATCTCCCATACATTCACGAAGTCCTTTTGCCCATTCGATTGCCTCCTGTTTGGAATCAACATTAATGATCGTAAAACCAGGAATCAGGTCTTTTCCTTCAATAAAAGGCCCGTCGGTAACAGAAAATTTCCCCTTTTCCAAACTGACATGGGTAGTTTCTCGAGGAAGTTGCCCTGTAGCAACAATTTTGCCTGAATTAAAGGATTCCTCCATAAGTTTTCCCATTTTTGCCATTCCTTCTGCTGAGGGTGGGTTCATGGATTCTCCGTCTTTTCTTGTGAAATATACAAAAAATTGCATGGTTGATTCTCCATTTTTTTTGATTTTTGAGGCAAATTTGGAAAAATTCCCAAATCTATTATTTACCTTTCATATATAGTCGAATGAAAACTCCCAAAAGGGACAAACAAAAAATATTTATTTTAAAATGTCGGAAAGTTGGTTTTTTAAGTACCTGCGTTCGGGTTCCTGGTGAACCAGTTCGATGGCCTGTTTATAAGCCTTAACAGCCTCATCCTTAAGACCGAGTCTTTTTAAAAAGTCCGCCTGGGCTGAATAAATTAAATGATAAGAACCAAGTTTGTTTTCTTTTAGCAGTTTATTAATGATAGAAAGTCCGGCTTTGGGCCCTTTCTGCATCCCTACAGCAATGGCACGGTTTAACGCCACAATCGGAGATGGATTAATAGACAGAAGCATATCGTAGTATTCGATAATGAGATCCCACTGTGTGTTTTGAACCGAGTCTGCAACTGCGTGAACAGATGCAATCGCTGCTTGAAGCGTATAAGGCCCCAGACGGCCTGACATGATAGACTGATGAATTAACTGCATTGCCTCCTGGATTAGATTTTGGTTCCAAAGGCAGCGGTTCTGTTTTTCAAGCGGTATAATGTCTCCACTTTTTGTTACTCGTGATTCTCTTCTGGATTCTTGCAATAAAAGAAGTGCCAGGAGTCCCAAACACTCAGGAGTCGTAATTAAATCGACCAGTTTGCGGCATAAAAAAACGGCTTCATCAGTCAGTTCTTTTCGTATCCGGTCTTCTCCGGAACTTGCAGAATAACCTTCATTGAATATCAGATAAATCACATGTAATACTGCATCCATCCGGTTTCCTATTTCAGACCTGGAAGGAATTTCATAAGGAATTTTCTTTTCTCGAAACAGTGCCTTGGCTCTGGAAATTCTTTTTTTTACTGTTTCAGATGATACAAGGTAAGCACGAGCGATTTCTTCCGTGTTCATGCCACAGACTTCCCTGAGGGAAAGGGCAATTCGTGAATCCAAAGGTAATGAGGGATGGCAACATAAAAAAATCAGTCGGAGTTGATCATCCTCGACCTCAAATTTATCAAAAACTTGAGGTTCAGGATTGACCGTATTATTATCGGGGAAGTTTTCCAATAGGAGTTCTCTTCCGCGTATCAACCTTCTTATCGAATCAATAGCCTTAAATTTTCCCGTAGAGATCAACCAGGAATATGGATTTTTCGGAATTCCCTCTTTTGGCCATTTTTTCAAGGCAACAGTAAACGCTTCCTGTAAGGCTTCCTCAGCTAAATCCAAATCTCCAAGTATTCGCACCAAACTGGCTAGAACCCGCCCGAACTCAGATTTATAAATTTTTGCTATTTCTTTTTTGATATTATCTTGCATGAAAAGTTAACGTCTAACCCTACTCATCTCATTCTCTTGTTTTTTTTATTGTATAATTGACTAGAAGTGGCCGCTGCACTATACCTGCACTCTCTGATGGTGATTGCAGTCCGTTTTGATGGTTTTTAAGCTGCTAATGTATCTACCTGCGGTTACTCTGTTTTAATAATCAACTACTGAAGTATATAGGGGATCCTTGTGTAATGACCAGTAGGCATCTTGTAATTTCTTTGTAATCGGACCTGTTGTCCCATTACCTATTAGCTGGTTATCAATTTTGGTAATCGGCATAATGCCTCCAGCGGTACTTGTAGCAAACACTTCGTCGGCGGAACAAACATATTCAGGGCCCAGATTGCCCTGGACAACTTTATATCCAAACGCTGTCGCTAACTCTATTGCTGTTTTGCGAGTAATTCCTTCCAGAACGCCACTTGCGGGAGTTGTTACGACTGAGCCCTTTACAGCAAAAATGTTGAATCCAGGCCCTTCCATAATATTTCCTTGTGAATCAACTACCGCTGCTGTCTCCCCACCACGATCGTAAGCCTCAAATTGCCCCATTACCAAATCAAGCCAATGATAATTTTTAACGAGAGGATCAACGGACTCAGCTGGTATTCGTTGCTTGTTACTCACAACCAGATGAAGACCATTTTGTGGTTTTGCTATCCAGACAAATGGAATTGCAAAAGCGTAAAATTGGTTAATGCATGTTCTTGGGTCTCGTGAGCCGGGTTGAGGAAAACCACGAGTTGTAATCATTTCAACATAAGCCTCACGCAATCCACTAGCTTTAACGCAGTTACTCAATATTAAATGCAATTCTTCGCGTGTATAAGGAATAGACATGCGTAGCTTTTCCATACCGGAAAAGAAACGTTCCAAGTGATCGCTAAGTCGAAAAAATTTGCCATCCCAAACATGTACAACATCATAGGTTGCGTCGGAATGAAGAAATCCCCAGTCAAGTATCGAAATTTTTGCCTCAGAAACAGGCACAATCTCTTTGCCAATATAAGCGGTACCTTTTGAAAAGTCTGTCATGTTAATTATCCACCGTTTGTATGGTTAATGCCGGCATCAGTTGCCGCTGCAATGACGCTGAATTAATGATGAAGGAGCCAAGACCGCTGTATTTTAACCAATAGAGGCGATTACGGTCAACTGAACGCACATGTTAAGTGATTTTCTCTTATGTTTTGTATTTATCTGGCACCGGTGGCTGTCCCACATGAGATGGAAGTCTATCTGTTATTTCATGCCAGCTAGCTTTTTGACCTGTAAACGCATGACGAAACTCACTTGTTTCTGGATCAGTGTCTAAGATACCTGCTAGCAACATAATAAAATCCGTACCTTCGATTTCAACAGGCAATGGTGAGCCACACTTCTTACAGAATGATCTTTTATAAGCAGGCGGCTCATTCAGAATTGGAGCTGTATATTCACTAATTAGCTTTTTACCACAGTTCCAAGCAAAATCATCTTTTGATGTTAACAGCTCAGGAGCGTATGCTCCTCCCGTTGCTTTTCGGCAACGAACAGCATGGCATTTTTGAATTGGAGTCACCTCACCTTTTAATTCAAATTGAACACCACCGCACAAACAGCTACCTTTTATCACTTTCAATTTTCAAACTCCGATGAATTTCTGATCACTTAACGCCCAGCATAAGTTGCCGCTTGCAGGGATTTAGTATTATCGAATGACTTTCCAAAACCGACCGCCTTGACCCCAGCAAAAACGAGATGGTGGGCAACTTGATGCTGTTGTTTGGTGCCGGTTAAGTTATACTTGCTGTGCGGCCAACAAAAAATATTTTTTCCATTGCACTGACTTATCACTATCTGGTCTTTCAAATAGAGCATATCCCTTTTTAATATGACCTTTGGGGAAGTATCTAAGCGGTTTAGCTATACCACTATCAAATAATTTAGAAACTTCATTTTCTGATAACTTGAAGGCTAAACCAACTGGAGACCACGAGACACAGATTGATCCATTGATATATAGTGCGGCTCCACTGAAAAAGTGTTTTACCTCAATTGATGAATTGATTTCTGTTTCAATTTTTAGTTCATTAATAAGGCTTGATAGTTTTTCTAAATATTCTTTTGCCATATTTATTAATGCACATAATGCCATGCTCACCGGCCGTATCCATGTGCTGAAGACGAGCGGTGAAGGTCGGGTGTAGCAAAATGTTGGATATTTAGCAATTATGATTACAACAATCAAACTCTAATTGTTGCCAAAATGGCACCATATATATTCTGTCTATAGTTAGTTGAAAAAGCAATCTCTAAGTAACTCATTCATGATTAAACATGGAGTCTAGAATGAAAGCCGAAATTAAAACATCTCGTGTTTCTGCAAGGATATCTCCGAGTGTCTATGACACCTTATCTGAAGCATCAGGAATCATGGGAGCGACCTTGAATCAGTTTTTGGTTCAGGCTGCACTTGAAAAAGCTCATGCTATTCTCGAACACGAGAACAAAATCAGAATAAGCAAGAAATCTGCTGAACACCTGTTTGAACTAATTGAGAACCCGCCAAAAGCAAATCCTAAGCTGACTAAAGCAATGAAACGGTATAAACAGGATCTATAACGCTAAAGATTGAGCTTTTGGATAAATCACACAATAGACAAAAGTTTGGCTGTAGTAGTACTGCATTAAATAGCTTTTTACAAAAAACGGCTAGGCAGAATATTGCCAAAGGGATGTCTCGGACTTTTGTCTTGATCAATGATGAAAACCC
>PJEL010005347.1_pt1 | contig 10375 bp, 10 predicted proteins | sample 1853271 | NCBI WGS metagenome assembly PJEL01 (sample SAMN08108733, study PRJNA415343) | Invertebrate metagenome, whole genome shotgun sequencing project. | host: Globobulimina | place: Sweden: Gullmar Fjord | collected 2015-08 | reverse complement strand
CCGGCAACGATATCGGCGCTCTGAGATCCAGTCAAAAGACCCACCAGACCCTTTTGGAAAACGGGCCGCGGCGGGCCACCCCGTTTTTCATTCCCATGGCCATCTCCAACATGAGTGCTGGGGTGATATCTATACTTTATGGTGCCAAGGGTCCAAACCTGTCGTTAACCACCGCCTGTGCTGCCGGCACCCACGCCGTGGGCGAGGCTTTTCGCTCTATCAGCCGGGGGGATTGTGATATAGCAATTACCGGCGGCAGCGAAGCAACCATCTGTCCACTGGCCGTAAGCGGTTTTAACTCCATGAAAGCCCTGTCGCAAAGGAATGATGAACCGGAGAAAGCTTCCCGGCCCTTTGACAGGGACCGGAACGGATTTGTCATCTCCGAGGGTGCTGGTATGATGGTCCTGGAGGAACTAGAGTATGCCAGGGTGCGGGGAGCAAATATCCTGGCCGAGGTAGTCGGGTTCGGCTTGAGCGGTGACGGGTACCATATGGCGGCACCTCCGGAAGACGGCAATGGAGCGATACGGTGCATGCAGATGGCATTGGACGATGCGGGACTGGCTCCTGAGGATATTGACTATATCAATGCCCACGGTACTTCAACACCTTTAAATGACGTGATAGAGACCAGGGCCATTAAAAGTATATTCGGGGACCATGCCTTCAAATTGGCAATCAGCTCTACAAAGTCAATGACCGGCCATATGCTGGGCGGTGCCGGTGGTATTGAATCGGTGTTTTTAGCAATGTCCATTGCTGATCAGATAATCCCGCCGACCATTAACCTGGAGAACCCTGACCCGGAATGTGACCTGGATTACGTGCCCAATACGGCCAGGGAAACTTCCATCAGGGCAGCCATTTCCAATTCTTTTGGTTTCGGCGGTACCAATGCTGTTTTGGCCATGCAGCGGTATGAAGGATAAAAATATTTAAACCGTGAGGTGGGGTAGTGAAAGTAGCCATTGGCTGTGATCATGGCGGTATTGACCTGAAGCAGACAGTTGTTGCTGTTCTGCAGGAGCTTGGTCATGAAATTGATGACCAGGGTTGCTTTTCTGAGGAATCAGTTGACTATCCAAACTTTGCGCAGGCCGTCTGTTCACTGGTCAAGGATGGTTCATGTGAACGGGGTATACTTGTTTGCGGTACAGGGATAGGGATGTCCATGGCCGCCAATCGGTTCCCGGAAATCAGGGCTGCTCTCTGTACCGAGGCATTTTCTGCCCGGATGAGCCGGGAGCATAACAATGCAAATGTACTCTGCCTTGGAGCCAGGGTGACTGGGCCCGGCCTTGCCGCTGAAATAGTCCGTACCTGGATGACGGTTGATTTTGCCGGCGGCAGGCACCAACACCGTATTGATATGTTTTAACCTAAGTTGAGCGTCTAATTTTCTTTTGAGGTTTTTAAACGAAATGTCCGCCCTGAAAAATCTTGATCCCGAAGTTTTTGGCGTCATCAGAAATGAGCTGGAGCGCCAGAGAAATTACCTGGAATTGATTGCTTCGGAAAATATAGTGAGTGAAGCGGTTCTTGAGGCCCAGGGGTCAATCTTTACCAACAAATATGCCGAGGGCTATCCCAGCAAACGCTACTACGGGGGTTGCGATTATGCCGATGAGGTGGAAAACCTGGCAATAGATCGAGCCAAGGAACTGTTTCAGGCCGAGTATGCCAATGTGCAACCGCACTCCGGCAGCCAGGCCAATATGGCGGTCTATTTCGCCGCCCTGAATCCCGGTGACAAGGTACTGGGCATGGATCTTGCCCATGGCGGCCACCTCACCCACGGCAGCCCGGTGAACTTTTCAGGTAAGCTGTTCAACTTCATCTCCTATGGTATTGACCGGGAGACAGGCCAGATAGATATGGCCGAGGTGGAGCGGGTTGCCCATGAGCATCGGCCCCGGATGATTGTCGCCGGTGCCAGTGCTTATCCCAGGCTGATAGATTTTGAAGCTTTCCGTGCTATAGCAGACCAGATTGATGCATTGTTCATGGTGGATATGGCCCATATCGCCGGCCTGATTGCGGCCGGGGTCCATCCCTCGCCGGTACCCTATGCAGACTACATTACGACCACAACGCACAAGACGATGCGGGGTCCCAGGGGTGGGCTGATCCTGGCCAAGGAAGAGTATGGCAGGAGCTTGAACAGCAATATATTCCCGGGCATCCAGGGCGGACCGTTGATGCATGTTATTGCCGCCAAGGCGGTAGGCTTTAAAGAGGCCATGACGCAGGAATTTATCCTTTACCAGGAACAGGTTGTTAAAAATTCCAAGGCTCTTGCTGCTGCTCTCAATCACCACAATTATAAGCTGGTCTCAGGCGGATCGGATAACCACCTGTTGCTTGTCGACCTTACCAATAAGGAGATCACCGGCAAGGACGCTGAAGAGGTTCTGGAGGCTGCCGGCTTGACGGTTAACAAGAACGCCATTCCATTTGATACCCAAAGCCGCTTTGTTACCGGTGGTATCAGGATCGGTACCCCGGCTGTTACCAGCCGCGGCTTGAAAGAAACAGAAATGAAACTTGTGGCGGAATGGATCAACCGGGCAATTCTCAATCGTAATGATCAGCATAAAATAAACCAAATCCGTCAAGAGGTCAGGAATTTGTGCGACCGGTTTCCCGTGTACCCTGAGTTGTACCTTGATGAAACATGACAAGTCGATAGGCCTTGATTCTTCCTCCACTCCTGTCTAAAATTTTGATAGAGATATTTTAATTTAGTATGAAAAAAGTTACCCGTCCCTCATGGGATGAATATTTTATGGGCATCACCGAGTTGGTGGCCCAGCGGTCAACCTGCCTCAGGCGGCATGTTGGAGCCATTCTTGTCAGGGACAAGCGAATTATCACCACAGGATACAACGGGGCTCCTGCCAGAATCCAACATTGCCTTGACGTGGGATGCCTGCGAGAGCAGATGGGAATTCCTTCAGGCGAACGACATGAGCTTTGCCGCGGTTTGCATGCCGAGCAGAATGCCATTATCCAGGGGGCCATTCACGGGGTCAGCCTGCGGGGAGCTACTCTCTACTGCACTAATATGCCTTGCACTATCTGTACCAAGATGTTGATAAATATCCAGATCGTTGATATTTATTACAAAGAAGGCTACTCGGATTCGCTGGCTGCCGATTTACTGGCAGAAGCTGGAATTACACCAAAACAGCTTGGTTGATAGATGAAATTTAGCAAGTAGATGCTCACTGTGGGAGAAGTTTCCAGGCGGTGATTTCCATAGCAACTGTTCTGCCGGTTGCAACTTCTCAGACAAAAAAATTAAACAACGAAGCAAACTATGAAATGTCCTAACTGCGGTCACCTGGAAAACAAGGTGGTTGATTCCAGATTGAACAAGGAATGCACCATAATCCGCCGCCGCCGCTCCTGTGAATCATGCGGTCAGCGGTTTACCACCTATGAGAGGCTCGAGGTCACGATGCCTATGCTGGTCAAGAAAGATGGTCGGCGTGAGGCATACGACAGAGAGAAAGTGGTTTCCGGCCTTAAAAAAGCCTGTGAAAAGCGACCGGTCAGCATGGCCGATATCGATGAATTCGTAGACTCCCTTGAGAAAAAACTCCAGGATATGGGCGAAAGAGAGGTGCCAACCGAGTGGATTGGTGAACAAATGATGGAAGGTTTGGCGCAGCTTGACGAGGTCGCCTATGTCAGGTTCGCCTCAGTTTACCGGCAGTTTAAGGATATTAATGAGTTTATGGATGAGTTGACAGGACTGCTTGATACCAGGAAGAAAGCGGGTGACTGACGCTGACCGGAAATTTATGCGTCTGGCCTTGCAGGAGGCTAAAAAGGGACTTGGCAGAACCTCTCCGAATCCATGTGTCGGAGCAATGGTGGTCAAAAATGGCAAGGTGGCAGGCAAGGGCTACCACAAGATGGCCGGCACTCCCCATGCAGAAGTGCATGCCCTCCGGAATGCCGGTGATAAGGCTCGCAACAGCACTCTCTATGTAACCCTTGAACCCTGTAACCATACCGGACGAACTCCGCCATGTACCGAGGCGATTTTAGAGGCCGGAGTTAAGAGGGTGGTGATCGGCATGCCGGACCCTAATCCACAGGTCGGCGGCGGTGGGGAAGATTATTTGGCTTCCAGGGGAGTTTCAGTTACCACAGGTATTCTGCAGGAGAAATGCCAAGCAATAAACCTTCCATTTATAAAGCATATAACTACTGGTTTGCCCTGGGTTATACTCAAAGCCGGCATGAGCATGGATGGCAGGATTGCTCCCCAGTCAGGGCAATCGAGCCAAATCACCAATGAGCAGTCCAGCAACCAGGTTCATAAATTACGGGACCAGGTGGACTCCATACTGGTCGGTATAGAAACAGCACTGGTGGATGATCCGTCCCTGACCACGCGGTTGCCGGGAAGAAAAAAGGGCAGAGACCCTTTGCGTGTTATCCTCGATTCGGGTTTGCGCCTTTCTCCAACAGCCCGGTTGCTGCAGCAGAAATCCGATGCACAGACATGGATTTTCTGTGGTCCTGCAGCGCATGAGAAAAAACGTCGGCAGCTTGAAAAAACGGGGGCGCTCATCAAATCTGTTCCTTTGGCTGCTGCAGGAATGCTTGACCTGAAGGCGGTGTTGTCAGAGCTTGGTAAGTCCCAGGTTACCTCTCTATTGGTTGAAGGTGGCGGCCGGATACATGGCTCATTTTTACAGAAGCGTTTGGTTGACCGGGTTCTATTATTTGTGGCGCCTGTTTTTCTGGGCCAACAGGGGGTGCCCGTGGTCAACTTTTCCGGTCAGCAGAATACGATTGATTTTTCACAACTCAGTATTTTGCGAACCCGCCGCTATGGGACAGATCTATTGATTGAAGCAGCATTTGCATAAAAAAAGCGATAAGCCGGTATAAAATAATGACTAAACCTGATACCTCCACTGCACCAAACTTTATAGCAGCAATCATTGCTGAAGACATAAAAGCAAACAAGAATGACGGCAGGGTAATGACCCGTTTTCCTCCGGAGCCGAATGGATATCTGCATATCGGCCATGCCAAGTCAATCTGCCTCAACTTTGGACTGGCCAAGGATTTTGGTGGGTTATGCAACCTGCGGTTTGACGACACCAACCCTATCAAGGAAGAGCAGGAGTACATCGACTCGATTATGGAGGATGTGCGCTGGCTCGGCTTTGACTGGGAGAACCGGCTTTACTATGCGTCGGATTATTTTGATAAGCTCTATGAGTATGCAGTTGACCTGATTAAAAAAAACAAGGCCTATGTGGACAGTTTAAGTGGTGCTGAAATAAGGGAATATAGGGGCACCCTGACCGAACCGGGCAAAGATAGTCCCTACAGGAATAGAACTGTGGAGGAAAACCTGACGCTGTTTGAGCAGATGAAGGATGGTGAGTTTGCTGATGGAGCTCATGTTTTGCGTGCCAAGATTGATATGGGTTCCGGCAACCTTAACATGCGTGACCCGGTTATGTATCGGATCCTGCATGCTACTCACCAACGGACCGGTGACACATGGTGCATCTATCCGATGTATGATTTTGCCCACGGCCAGTCCGATGCAATAGAGGGCATCACCCATTCAATCTGCACCCTGGAGTTTGAGGGCCATCGTCCTTTATACGATTGGTTCGTCAATATGCTCGACCTGCCATGCAAACCCCGGCAGATTGAGTTTGCCCGTTTGAACCTTACCTACACGATGATGAGCAAGCGTAAGCTGGTGCAACTGGTCAAGGAGGGACATGTAACCGGGTGGGATGATCCGCGTATGCCGACCCTCTCAGGCTTGAGAAGACGGGGCTATACACCGGAATCGATCAGGGATTTCTGCGACAGGATCGGCATTGCCAAAAGAGACAGCATGGTTGATATGGCACTGTTGGAGCACTGCCTGCGGCAAGACCTTAATAAAAGGGCACCACGGGTAATGGGCGTGCTGCGGCCTCTCAAGGTGGTTATTGAAAACTACCCTGAGGGAGAGGTGGAAGAGCTTGAAGCAATCAATAATCCGGAAGACCCTGCAGCAGGCACCAGAAAGGTGCCCTTTGCCCGAGAACTCTATATAGAACAGGACGACTTCATGGAGGAGCCGCCTAAAAAGTTTTTTCGGCTCGCTCCTGGCCGTGAAGTGCGGCTGCGTTATGGGTTTTTCATTAAATGCATAGACGTGGTGAAGGATGCAGAAACCGGTGAAGTATTAGAATTACGCTGTACGTATGATCCTCAAACACGCGGCGGTTCCGCCCCGGATGGCCGCAAGGTGAAGGCGACTCTGCACTGGGTTGCTGCCAGCCAGGCGATTTCGGCTGAGGTGCGTCTGTATGACCATCTATTTGTCAAGGAAAACCCTGCCGAAACCGAAGAAGGTCAGGATTTTACTGCCAACATCAATCCGAGTTCCCTGGAAATACTGCAGGACTGCAAGCTGGAGCCCAGCCTGGCAGATGCCCAGCCTGGGGCCATGTTTCAATTCGAGAGGTTGGGGTATTTCTGTGTGGATTTTAGTGATGCTGCAAAGGAAAAGTATGTTTTTAACCGAACTGTCACCCTGCGTGATACCTGGGCGAAACTACAGAAAAAAAGCAATAAATGAGGTTATCGTGAAAAGATTTTCTTGGATAATGTTCCTAGTGTTTTTTTGTACCATTCCTGCTCTCTCAATGGCTGATATGACCGGCAAAGAGCTTTTGCAGAAATGTGAGCCATTGGAAAAATTAGACGAGGCACCAGCCTCATTGACCAGCAGGGAGGCAACCGGGGTTGTTTACTGTTTAGGATATATTGAGAGTTTTTTGGACACTTTCTCTTTTCAGAGAGATGCTCGGATAGTGCCTGGAGTCCCCTATTGTCTGCCCAAAGAACAGATTCCCAAGAAAAAGTTTGCCCGGATTGTTGTCGACTATATGAAGGACAATGCTGATCAACTCGACAAACCGGCAAGTTACGCTATTTTTATGGGAATACGTGGAGCATATCCTTGTGGGGTGCAAGAGGAATCAGATAGCGCAAAGGCCGCTACCCAAACCCCTCTCAAGGTTGAAATCCAAAGCGGGCCGCCGGTCTCCGCTCAACCTGATTCAAAATAAAAAGTTATCAAAATGTGAAACGCTCAACTTAGATGTAACTGTCAGCAGTCATTCTTTGTAAGAACCTGATCAACAACAGTTTGATCTTTTTTGTCTTTATAGAGATATCTTGCCGAAACCCCCTGGTCGAGTAATTGCTTTTTTATACTGGGGCATACCTGCAGCTTCAGGTACGATTTTATCTTTGTCTCAACCGCTGTCTTGTTTTCCTCATTCATTTCATAGTTAATCAGTTCAAACTCGGAAACAAGTTCCAGTTTTCCTGTATAAACATTGATCAGCTTGGTATCCTTATCCAGCATCTTGGGAAGATCGGCTTTCATATCTTTTGCCATTCTGTCAATTTGAGCTTGCGCCGATTGCGGACTATTGCCACAGCCTGCCATGGCAAAAGATATCATGAAAATAAAGATATACAGTAAATATGACATTCTGCGGGAAACTCTCATTATATTCATCCTTTTGTCAGGTCATGTGGTTGTAGAGTGAAAAAAGTTGCATATTGCTACCACACATACCAACTACATTCAAGGTATCTTGGAGAATTAGTACACCGGTAGACAAGCGATATCTCGTTAGCCCTAACATACCCAGGGTTTCATGCGGTAAAATGGTCCCGGCAGTTCTGCACAGCACAGGATTTACATCAGCTCACTGATCTTTGTATAATTCAATATTGTCATATCCATAGCTGCCGCCATTATTGATGATCACGACCCCGTTAAAATCATCCTGGTAGGAAAGGTCACTGGAACGCAGCACCTCCAAATCATCAACCGTCACCACCATTTCTCCCTCCAGTGACCGACTGAGTTGAATTATGTGGTCGGCACCGTCATCGAGGTCTGGTGAATCCTGGAGGATTTCATCCACTACATAAGGTTTGCCGTACCGGTACTTGATCAGCTGCATGGGCCGGTTGTCAGCAGGAGAGGTCTGGTAAACCAGGTGATAGCCGCTCTTGGGATCGTCGCCCTGGAACACGCCGATGGAGGTGGATCCCCAGTTGGCGGCAGACCTGAAGGTGAACTGCAGGTTGAAACTGTTCGGTATCTCTGCTTTGCTGTATATGACAGCCTGTTCCGGTCCTGTTCCGTTATCTTTCTGTTCGCTGTCCTTTTTAGTCAGTTCGTCAAGTACACCCATGATAATACGCAGGCCCCGGTCACCATCTGATCCGGGTTCTTCTTCTGTCTGAGCAGGAGGACGGCGGATGGCGATGGAGGAGTATAGGCTGTTGTAACGGTCAATTATATATTCACCAGCGCTGACAGTCCAGGTAGGGTTTTGGGTATAGTCGCTGTCAGCAAAATCGTCGGCAAAAAAAACAATTCTAGTCGGTGTTCTGTACTTGTCCAGTATCAACTGAAGATCCTTCAGAAAGGCGGGATGGGCAGCCTCAGCGCGGTTGCCCTCATCAATAACCTGTTGCAGTTCGTCGGCCATTTTCTCCAGCCGGTCGTCATTAGACTGCCATTCTCCATATTTTCTTTCTTCAGCGTGAACCGTCAGGGCAAGGTGAGAAACAAAAAAAACTGCCACTGTGAATAATATCAGGCGGGGAAAAAAGGTCATTGCTCTCCTCCGTTTTATCGCAGATTTATGTGTGTGCGTTCTTGTACCTGTCACAATATATTGAATTAAAAAAAATTGTTAAACTGAAATTAATGCGCTGTCGTAAAGTTGTGTTTGTTGAAGATGATTCAATTTGTCAGGCAAAAATCGCTTTATTGAGTCAATGCCATTCACTTCCTGTTGACGTTCTTGGCTTTCTTCTGCTCATACATTTTTTTGTCAGCTTCAGCCAGCAGCTGATCAAGTGGCTTTGGTTCTTGAGGATCGTATATCTCTGTTCCCACACTGATTGACAGGGTGTAGGGCCTATCGGTTCCTTCATTATGACGGGTTATTGCCTCTTGTAAACGATCGCTGGTGATCGTAATGTTGTTTTCAGGGTTCTTCAACTGCAGGGCTGTAAATTCATCGCCGCCGATGCGGGCAATGATATCAGAGGATCTGAAGGTCTCCTTTAAAATGATAGCCACATCAATGAGAGCAAGGTCTCCCTCCTGGTGCCCAAAAGTATCGTTGATTACCTTCAGGTCATCCAGGTCGGCGGAAATAAGCAGCAGTTCGCGATCCAGTCTGTTGGCCATTTTAATCTGCTGCTCGGCCAGGGTCATGAAACCGCGACGGTTGTAAAGGTTGGTCAATTCATCGGTAAGTGAAAGCTTGCGCAGTTCCTCTTCCATTTCCTTGCGTTCTGTAAACTGCTTGGAGACCACTGTCACAGCGGAAACAGTACCGTCCAGTTCTTTAACCGGGCTCAAGGTGCGAAGAAAATAAAGGTTGTCCCTTCTGCTCTTGTGCTCCTGCTGAATGGATTTGCCGGTTGCAATGACCAGGTCCACTACTGCAGTAAATTCCTTGGTTTCCTCCTCTGAATGAAAGTTGCTGTATGGCTGGCCGATAAATTCATCAACAGAATATCCCAACCTGGATAGGTGTTTCTGGTTCATGAACATGTAACAGTATTTCCGGTTGACAAGATAGATGGAATCCTCGGTGGACTCGACCAGTGAGCGATAGCGCTCCTCGCTTTTACGTAGGGTCTCCTGCGACTCGATAAACTTCGAATTATAGGCCTGAAATTCTTTTTTATGTTGAGCCCTGAAAATAAGAAAAATTATAAATACAAGTAATGACGCATCAATGAATGCTGTGAGTATGCTGGGCATTGGCGGCAGCAGGGGAAGCAACATCATAAGCACTGCTTCAGTAATAAATATGGCGATTAGCGCGAGAATGCAGAAACGCAGTCTGCCGCTCTCCAGAAAAAACAAAGGGTTATCTTCTTGGCTGGCAGCAGATTTATGCGGATCTTCTTTTTCTAAGGTCATGACATAAGAAGGTTATGTTTTTTTGTCAGGTGCTTTGCAATGAAAAAAGATAAAAAACCATGCATCTTAAAATAAGATATAATAGAGTACCACAAAAGTAATGTTTTAAGAAAGGAAGTATTTAAGTTTGTGGATAGCTTTGGAATCTGTTCCCAAAACATATTAGTTGTCAGAATTGTTGGAATTGTTTCTCTGGGTAAAAGGGAACGGGTCAGCGGGAACGGGTCAGGCTTGACATTTGCGGGAACGGGTCAGGCTTGACATTTGGGTATTAACTAAAGCGTTTTTCTAATACTTTCTATCTTTGCCCGAAGTCTTTTATCTTTTACTGCACGTTTTCGTAATCTGTTGGCTGCCTGGCTCAAG
>PJEL010005346.1_pt1 | contig 10377 bp, 12 predicted proteins | sample 1853271 | NCBI WGS metagenome assembly PJEL01 (sample SAMN08108733, study PRJNA415343) | Invertebrate metagenome, whole genome shotgun sequencing project. | host: Globobulimina | place: Sweden: Gullmar Fjord | collected 2015-08 | reverse complement strand
CAAACTGGAGATTCTGTAGAAGAGATTAGGGGATCTCAGGCTAATGAGATTTCGAAGAATTCTGGTGCTTATGTTCCTATGGCTGAGAATATAGCTAAGCTTAGGGCTAGGGATGATGGATCGCTTTATCAGGGAGGTTTTGCTCCTGCAATTCCAGCTCAAAAGGCTATTATGCAACAATTAGCTTTACTTGCTGCAAAAAAGAATAAAGATAAAGTGAGTATCGATGGTATTTCAGAATCTTTGAACAAGGATGGAAAATATATTAGAAATGCTGTTACTGGATCTATTACTTCTACCATGAATTTGGGTATTGATTTATATTATTATGCCAAATCATTTGGTAAGAAATATTTTTCTTCTGCTCCTGGTTTGGATAATTCTATTGAAATATTTCCTAGTGCTTCAGGTCTACAAAATCCTTTAGAATATATTCCTAAAGTACCAAATGATTCTTTTCTTCCTGGGCTTTATAAAAATCCTGATGATCTTTTGGGACTTGGTAATAGGATTAGTATTTTTGATGGGTTGCCTAATGATGATAATGGAAGATATATTACTGATAGAGCTCTTGGTCTTTTAGGTGGTAGTTCTATGTTGATGGCTGATTCAACAGAAACGAAACTTACCAAAGGAGGCAATAGGGCAATTGGAAATCTTACAGGTTTAAAAGATAAAACAGCTGCAGAGGCATTAAAATTTAGAGGAGGTAATAATTCGGCAATAGGTCATGGAAGAAGTGATTATTGGAGTAAGTCATTAGGAGAAATTGCAAATTTAAAATCTCAAGGAGACCAGGACGCAGGAACTATTTTGAAATTAATCAAAAAAGCTTCAAAAAAAGCACAAAAGTATGGAGGTAAATAATATCGAGGGCCAAAAATTGTTTAATGTTGAACTCGTATACGATAAAGAAACTGAGAGTAATTTTTTAGATAAAATAATATTATACTTTGAAGAAACAGTTCTAACCGTTAGAGTAGATATTGATTATGATGAAATAATATTAGAATATAGTGAGAATTTATCTGATTATAAAAGCTACAAACAAAATAATATATTAAGTAAGTATATAAATCAAAAAGTTGTTTTCACTTGGAAATGTGTCAATTACAAAGAATATTTTGATATTTTCATATTAGCATTTAAGAATTGTCTCCCAGATATTTTAATTTATTCAACAGGCAGCTCACTTGATATTTTCGAATTAAACCAAACCAAGATCTAGATTAAGTATCAAATCGGATGTTTGCTGGAGGTAAGGAGTTAGGAAGGTTTGGTGTTTATGCTTCTTCTTTTAAATTTTTGAATAAGAATTTTGTTCCTAATAGTAAAAACGAAGCAAAACTAAACTAAGTGGTAAAGAAAGGGCAAGTGATGTTCCAGATTGGGCAAAAGAATTTAAACCAAGAATATATGAAGATGGGAAAACTTTTGCTAAAAGACTTATGAATGAGAAGTATGGCAAAAATGGTTGGGAAAAGTCTGATGCAGATTTTAATAAAATCAAAAAATGGGGTGATAGACATTTTGAATAGAATTTTTTATGAATTACATTTATTTATTAAAGCATTTTGATGAAAAAATTCCAGAAAGTGAAGATGAAGGGTATTACATAAAAACTTTAGGGTATTTTGAAAACAGTTTTGATGTAAAAGAAGCTATAAAGAGATATAGACTTTTGCCTGGTTTTAAAAGTTGTTCAAAAGTTTATTATGAATCTGATGATATTGATGCTAAACCAGGATTTCATATCTATAAGAGTTTTATTGATAAATCATATTGGCAAGGAGGATTTGTCTCTTGGGAAGAGGCATTAAAAGAGTTGCATGAAAAAGAGGGGACTCAGTTTGAAATTGAAGAAAATGATGCATTAGAAATTTTTTTAAGACTATTCAATATACCTTTATGGCTGAAAGATAAAATTTCAAAAATAAGCATTTTTGATTTATCAGAAATATTTGCTGAAAAATATACTAAAAATAATTATCCAAAAGGGCTAGGAAGTGAGTTCAATATTGTATTTCAATATATAAAGTCATAAATATGAAATATTTATATATACTTTGTCATTTAAATAAAAAAAATGAAGATATTAAAACGATTGGGAAATTTACTTCTTTAGAAAAAGCAAAAAATGTTATAGAAGAATATAAACAATATAAAGGTTTTAAGGATAATCCAGATGGATTTTTTATTGACAAATATGAAATAAATAAACTTTATTGGCAAGATGGATATTTCAAAAAACAAAAGGAAATAAAAATTTAAGAGACTGTAAATTAAAGTCTCCTAGTTTGGATAATTCTATTGAAATATTTCCTAGTGCTTCAGGTCTACAAAATCCTTTAGAATATATTCCAAAAGTACCAAATGATTCTTTTCTTCCTGGGCTTTATAAAAATCCTGATGATCTTTTGGGACTTGGTAATAGGATTAGTATTTTTGATGGGTTGCCTAATGATGATAATAATGGAAGATATATTACTGATGATGTAGCAGCTCTTGGTCTTTTGGGTGATAGGGGGATATTGATGGCTAAGGGAGGAAAACAAAATATTCTTCCAGATTTTGTTCATGATTATGAAATTCTAGATGGTGAAAGTGGCAAAGAATTCGCTACAAGAGTATTTGATGAGATATTTGGCAAAGATAATTACAATACAGGAGCAAGTAGTCTATTCAATATAACAAAAAAAGTTTACGATAGAAAAAGAAAAAATCAAAAAAAATAAATGCTTTATATTTACATGTTATATCACACAAGAATAAAGAAAAATAATGTCGAAAGTGTTAAAAGTCTAGGAGTTTATAACAATCAAATAAAAGCGATTGAAGCGATTGAAGAATACAAAACATTGCCTGGATTTAAAGATTTTCCTAAAAATTTTATAATTGAAAAAGAAAAAATAAATAAAACATATTGGAGCAAAGGCTTCAACAATACAGAAGAAATACAAATAAAAAAATATACGCAATGGAGAGACGAATAGATGATAATTTATTTTCAGTTTATCATGATTATGATATAGAAAATTATGAAGATCATGAAGAAGGTAGATTTATAGGTATCTTTGATTCTAAAGAAAAAGCAGAAAAAATTATAGAAGAATACAAAAAATTACCAGGGTTCATTGATTTTCCAGATGGATTTTGTATTGACAAAGTACAAGTAAACAAAAAAACAGAATTTAAAGATGGATTCATTACTATAAAGGAAATAGATATGGATGTAGCTCCTTGGTTCGTTAAAAGCGAGTATTACAAACAAAATTTCAAAAATAAAACAGATTAAATTTCAAAAAAGTAATCAAATTTCCCAATAGCAAATGATTCAAGAGGAAACCAAATATGCATGGATGCAGAAGATGGCAAGATATATTTTTGGGATCATGAGAAAGAGGTTGATTACAGTATTAATGACGACTCCGTAAGGCCTAATCTATATTTTATTGCAAATAGATTAAGGCTGCTGAATATGGTCCGGTACATCACTTTTTTTACTTCCTGGAATTATATTCCTTAATATTTCTTGCTCTTGTAAAGGATATTTTTCTATTAAATTTAAGATCTCTTCTATTTTGTTATTATCTACGTTTAAAGTTGGTTTATATTCAATTTTACATTTCTGATATATCAAATTGAGATTTTGCAAATTTTTCTCAAGTTTTTTGATATTATTTTCTTTTAATTTATCATTAATTAATTTTTTAAATTCATCAGTTTTTGTATTATTTTTTAATAATGGTATTACAAAAGTAAAAAGTTCATTTTCTATTTTTATCCCTTCTTCAATAGCTTTATTCATAGTATTATCTAGTTTTATTTTAAAATCCTCTTTTCCTTTATCATTTAAATTGTTGTAATTATCAACTTCATTATTTAATTCTTCTATTTCAGAGCTAATGTTTTCTGATTCATCAATAGAGGATTCTTTATTACTGTTATCATTATTATTACTACAATAAATTAAACTTGTAAATATTAATGTAAATAAAATTCTTTTAAATATTAATTTGATCATTTTTCAGTTTGGTTTGATAATTTAAAACTTATCACAAGTATAAAGAAAAAATAATAAATAATAAATTTTATTTTATAAAAAAAGATGCATATATGATTATTTAAATATTATTGAATATAAATAAGCGTATATTTTTATTCATAAAATTAACTTGCTAATAATTATTTCAGGTAAATTTTTATAAAAAATAAAGATAATAATATCAAGGTAAAACTTTAAAAGGGTTTTATTGCAAGTATTCAAATCGTTATAGGACCTCAAGGAAATGATGGAAGGAAATAGTTTATTGTATTTAAGTATTTAAACTTTAAGAGAGTATAACAGTAATTTAAGACATTACTTAGCCAGATTAAGAAGAAAAACTAAATGCTACAGTAAGTGCGAGAAAATGTTAGAATATTCAGTCAAACTATATAATGGCCAAAAGAAATGGTGAATTAACTATCTTTAGTTAGCAATGCCAGATATGAGGAAAATTTAGGCAAATATGAATTTATGGAAAACTCTTTTTGATATACTTTTTTGGACTGTACCTTTTAAATCCTAGTTTTCATATTCATATAAATCTTAAAATTGAGTAATATTTAAAAATCAATTTAAATAATTATAAATAACTGCTTAAATATTATAAATTATTAAGTTTTATATGATTATAATTAAATCATATAAAATATTTAATTATAATTTTTAATATTTATTTTTTTTATAATTAGATTAGCGTCATCATTATAAACTTTAAATTTTATTTAACTATGCTTGATAATTATATTATAAATTGGAATATATATAAATTTGGAAAATATAAACTGAACTTAATGTGCTTTTATATTTTTATTATTTTATTGGTCTCATGCAATAAATCTGGGGCAAAATATAATAATGATTATAAAACTTTAAATTCTAAAAATAAATTATATTCAAATATTAAAAAATCTAAAAAGAAAATAAATACAGGATTTTATTTAAATCCTCTTAAAGCTATATCTGCTTTATTTTTACTATTTGTACCTACTGTGGAATCTAAAAGCTATATAAGACAAAATAACTTTGAAGATTCAGATTTTGATTTAGGAAATAAAATAATACAAACTTCTGATTTAACTACTTATATCGGTGGTAGTACAATTCTCGGAGATAATATAAAAGATAGTTTATTTCTTAATATACAAAATGAAACAACTAAGGTTAATACGATTATAGAAGATTCAGATAGTTATATTTCGGATATGTTATTAATAGAAGAAGGTGAAGGAAAAGATAATGAAGATTCTTTATTACTATTATCAAATATAGATGAAGTTAAAGATCAATGTCGGAATGATGATAGTAAGAAAATGACTATTAGTAGTTATGGTTTAAAAAGTAAACGTTTCTTATGGTCAACTGAAATAGGAAATGTAAATGGTTGCTCTGGTAAAGTATCCTTAAAAAATAAATTAAAGCCAAATGAAATATTAATAGGAGGAGATTACATTACTTTAGATAACATAAAAAAAAGTTTGATTTATACATACGATATCTCCGAAAATGGAGGCTATATCCCTGAAAATAGTTTTATTTTAGGTAATGGTACTGATAGTAAATTAGATTCTATGTTTTCTTTTAATAATTCATTATTTTCAGGTGGAACAATAGATTTAAATAATAAAACAGGTTCATATATAAACATTATAGATGATAATTTTGAAAATCGAGATACTTATTTGATTTCTTTACCAGAAAATAATAATAATAATTTAATAGTAAAATCAGAAAATAATAATTTGATAGGTTGTATAAATATAAATAATTTACTAACCAAAAAAGAAGAAGTAATATTATATAATTTTGATTTTATTAAGGAAAAAGAAAATTGGATTGTACATATAGAAATTGAAGGTGATAGTTCATGTGAAAATTTAAAATTTGATGAAAATATACTTTATTTAAGTGGAGGTTTTGCAAATAATATAAATATGACTAAAAAGCCTTCGATTATGACTTTTGATATTAATAATGGTAAATTTATTGAAGGAGTTAGTATTAAAAATGATGTTGGCTATGGACAAATTAATTCATTTGAGATAATAGATCTTCATGATATTTTATTTACAGGATTTATAAGTAAATATAATAATAAGAGTAGTTTATTGGATGGAAAGATTTCTTTTAAAGATTCTTGGGCACAATATGATGATGTAACTACACCAATAAATATTCGAACTAAAAATATAACTGACTTTAATTTTAGCAAAATTAATTTGGAATTAAGAAAAGGTCCTCCTTTATCTGAAGGTATTCATAAAATTAAAATTGGAAAATTAATTCCAGAATTTAAAACTATAGAATATTTCTCTGATTCGACTTTAGATCCTACTTTTGAGCCAACTCTTAATCCAGCTATCAATAATAAAGAGTCTGATAAATATAAAAATGACTATAATAATAATTTATCTTATCTTTATTATAGTATTTGCCTAGGGTTTGTTTGTCCTTGTATTATTTGTTTATTAATATGTTTATATATAAGAAGAAGAAAAAAGTTAATAACTTCTAAATATTATGAAAATACCGAACAAAGTAATGAAAATATTTATGGTAATTCAAATATAAATCAAAATGAAAATAAATCTATGCTTGATTATAATGATGATCAGTTTCAAAGAGATAATGATAATGAGAATATACAGGAAGAAGATAGTTTATCTAGTGTACGTATACATGAAGAAGAAAATAATAATAATTTAAATATAAAAATTCCACCTCCACCTCAAAGAAAAAATAGATTAGAAGAGCAAAAAAATGATGATATGCCAATTTTTGATGACCCAAACCAAATAATAATTAAAATCGATAATAAACAAAACAATAATGAACAAAACATAGGTGATAATATAACCCCTGTCTTTGCAGCTATTGAAAATGATATGAATTTAGATAGAAAAAGGTATCTTATTTAAAATAAAAAAGGCCTAAAATTAAATAAAATTATTAGGCCTTTTATTATTTTAACTTAATATGATGTATTATTTAATATAAACTCTTTTAAAATCAATAACAATAAGACCTGAGATAACAGACTCTAAATATTTTTTGATTGAAAGACTAGATTCTTTAATATAAGCTTGTTCTAATAAAGTATTATCTTTGAAGAATTTATTTAATTTCCCTTGAGCAATTTTTTCAGTCACAGCTTCAGGCTTACCTTCCATTTTTGCTTGTTCTTTAGCAATATCCAATTCTTTTTGAATAACTTTAGGATCAATTTTTTCTTTGGATAAAGCTATTGGATTCATGGCAGCAATTTGCATTGCTATATTTTTCCCAGCAATAGTAGCCTTATCTTTATCTGAATCTCCTCCTTCTAAGCCAACTAAAACACCCAAATTATTACCAATATGGATATAAGGTACAACCAAAGATGCTTTTAATTTTTGAAAATCTTTTATCTCAATTTTTTCTCCAATTTTACCTATATGGTTAATTATAATATCATTAATAGTTGAACCATTTATATTTAGAGCTAATAAGTCATTTATATCTTTAGGATTATTTTTTAATGCAGTATCTAATATTTTATTACCTAGATCAATAAAGTTTTCATTTTTAGCAACAAAATCAGTTTCACAACTAAGAGCTATAATAATTCCTAAATTATTACTTTCATTAGTCTTAACAAATACTGATCCTTCAGTAGTTTCTCTTTCTGATCTTTTATTAGAAATCTTTTGTCCTCTTTTCCTTAAAATATCTACAGCAGCTTCAAAATCTCCTTTAGCTTGAGTCAAGGCTTTTTTACAATCCATCATCCCTGCTCCAGTTTGGGATCTTAATTTGTTTACATCTTTAGCTGTTATTGTCATATCTTCTATTCTATATTATTTTATAAAAAAAAGTTAAAAGTTATTTATTTTATTGTTTTTCTATTTCTTTTTTGATTCTGAAGTTTTATTTGAAGTTTTTACTTTTATTTTAGATATTATTTTTTTTTTATTTTGTTCTTTACTTTTATAATTATCATTTGATTTAATAGGCTTTAATTCTTTTTTAATATTAGGTTTTTCAGTTTCCGAATTATTAGATTTTGTCTTTACTAATTTTCTAGTTTTATCAGAATTTTTAAATTTTTTATTTATTTCATCTGTTGAAGTAACTTTTTTGATAACTCTAGATTGAGTTTTTATGTTTTCATTAATATTTCTTTTTGTCTCTAATTTATTAGAATCTGAAGATTCTTTATTTCTTCTTCTATTTTCTAATCCCTCTTCAATAGAACTTGATATAGCATTTAATATTATATCTATCGAAGTATAAGAATCATCATTTGCAGGTATAGCACAATCAACTAAAGTAGGATCAGAATTAGTATCTACAATACCAAAAACAGGTATCCCTAATTTATTCGCTTCTTTTATAGCAATAGCTTCATTTTTAATATCAATTACAAAAAGAGCAGAAGGTATACGATTTATATCAACCATTCCTTTTAAAACTCTTTCTAATTTCATCTGTTCCCTTTGAAGCATTAACTTCTCTCTTTTTGCAAGATTTTGATAAGTTATGCTTTTTTTAATTTTGCTAATGTTAGCTAATTTTTTTAAAGATCTTCTAATCGTAGGAAAATTAGTTAAAGTACCTCCAAGCCATCTTTCAGTAACATAAGGTTGTTTAAGTTTCTGAGCATAATTTTCTACTATACTACTAGCTTGTCGTTTTGTTGCAACAAACATAATTTTACGTCCAGATTCTACTATATTTTTTAAAGCTTTTTGAGTTTTTTCTAATCCTTCTAAAGTTTTATTAAGGTCTATTATATGCATACCTCCTTTTTCTGCAAATAAAAAGGGAGCCATTTTAGGATTCCATCTCTTAGTTTGATGTCCTAAATGAACTTTTGCTTTTAAAAGATTTTCTAATGATAATTTATTCATGTAATATTAAATTTAACGCTTACTAAATTGGAATTTTTTCCTTGCTTTCTTTTGACCGTATTTTTTTCTTTCTACTTTTCTTGGATCTCTTGTAAGAAGTTTTTCTTTTTTCAATTCTTGTCTTTTTTCTGGCAATAATTCTCCAAGACCTCTTGCTATTCCAAGTTTTGTAGCATCTGCTTGACCTCTAAATCCTCCTCCAACTACATTTACATTTATATCATAATTTTTTTCAACTTCCAATAAAGTTAATGGTTTTTTTATATTTTTAGCTAATTCAAAAGTTGTAAAATATTTATCAAAAGGTTTTTTATTTATTGTAATCACTCCTGTTCCTTCTTTAAGAAAGACTCGAGCTATTGATGTTTTTCTTCTTCCAATTGTAGTCTTTATTGCCATATTTCAAATATTGAATGTTAAAAATTATTTATTTTTTTTGGTTTTTGAGCTTGATGAGGGTGATTAGTTCCTTCATATACATATAAGTTATTGAATAATTTTCTCCCTAACCTATTTTTAGGTAACATCCCTTTTACTGCTTTTTCAATAATTCTAGTAGGAAATTTATCCATTACTTCAATAGGAGTTGTAACTCTTTGTCCTCCAGGATATCCTGTGTGAGATATATATTTCTTATCTGTCATTTTTTTGCCAGTAAGTTTAATTTTTGAAGCATTTATTACTACAATATTATCTCCACAATCTATATTTGGAGTAAAATTGACTTTGTTTTTACCTCTTATATGATAAGCAATTTTACTTGCTAATCTACCTAGTATTTCAGATTCTGCATCTATTAAAAGCCAATTCTTATTTACTGTGTTTTTATTTGCTGATAACGTATTATATCTCATATAATTATAAATCTAATTAGTATATACTGATCATGATTTAATATTGTTTTCAATATCACAATTTTTAGTATCATTAACAATAATTTCTCTCATAATAATTGCCTTAATGGATATATAATTATATCTCTAATTATTATTTATTATGATGTTAAAAACAATGATATGATTAATTTTTAACGAATAGATTTTAAAAACTATTAACAATTTTATCTCAAATAACCATATCGACAAAAATAAGATTAAACAAATTGAAAAGCAAGATATTAAGCAGTTTTTTGCATATTTTTTTTATTTAATCTTTAATCTGATTTAGTTTTTATATTTAATTATTATCCATTGGTTTTTAATTTTCAGAGATAGAAATTTTTAAATGAATTTTAATTTGGTCTTTTTTAATATTTAAATAAGCTTAATACGTTATTTGTAATGCTATATTATTTATTCAGATTGGCAATATTATAAAAGTATACTGAAGATGCGGAAAAAGGTCATTGAACGTTATGGTAAAAACAAGAAAAAGATCTCTTTTTTTTACAATTTTGTTCTTTGAATTTACGCATATGATAAATTATATTTTAATTGATTATAT
>PJEL010005345.1_pt1 | contig 10378 bp, 6 predicted proteins | sample 1853271 | NCBI WGS metagenome assembly PJEL01 (sample SAMN08108733, study PRJNA415343) | Invertebrate metagenome, whole genome shotgun sequencing project. | host: Globobulimina | place: Sweden: Gullmar Fjord | collected 2015-08 | reverse complement strand
AGCCTCCTCCGGCAACAATTCCTTCAACAACCGCAGCTTTTGTAGCATTCAAAGCGTCTTCAATTCGGGCTTTTTTCTCCTTCATTTCAATTTCTGTAGCGGCACCAACCTTGATGATTCCAACTCCTCCAGAAAGCTTGGCCAAACGTTCCGCTAGCTTTTCCTTATCAAAGTCAGATTTGCTGTTGTCCAGGTTCACTTTGATTTCCGCGATCCTAGCATCCACGTCAGCCTTCGCTCCCTTTCCATCCACAATCACAGTGTGATCTTTGTCCGCCATAATCTTTCTAGCCTGTCCAAGGTCTGCCATGGTCACGCTGTCTAGCTTTAGGCCAACCTCTTCAGAAATCACGCGAGCGCCGGTAAGGGCGGCAATGTCGCGGAGCATTTCCTTCCTTCGCTCTCCAAAGCCAGGAGCCTTGATTGCAAGAACGTTGAAAGAGCCGCGAAGTTTGTTCACCACAAGAGTAGCAAGCGCATCTCCGTCCAGGTCTTCACACAGAATCACCAAGTCCTTAGTCCCGGCCTGAGCCAGAGCCTCCAACAGAGGAAGAATAGTCTTGATGTTACTCACCTTTTTGTCCGTGATGAGGATATTCACATTTTCATATGAGGCCTCCATTCGCGCAGGATCCGTAATCATGTATGGCGAAATGTATCCGTTATCAAACTGCATTCCCTCCACAATTTCCTTAACAATCCCAAAAGTCTGAGACTCTTCCACAGTGATCACTCCTTCATGACCCACCTTTTCCATCAGATCCGCAATAACTTCCCCAACTTCCGGGTCCTGAGCTGAAACCGTTGCCACCTGAGCAATTTCCTCCGTGGTCTTCACAGGCTTGGCAATTTCATCCAAATGAGCGATCACCTTTGCAAGGGCCTTGTCCATTCCCCTTTTGAGGAGAACAGGGTTAGCTCCAGCCACAATGTGCTGAATTCCAACCTCCAAAAGTTCCGCCGCCAAAACGGTTGCGGTTGTAGTTCCGTCCCCAGCCACATCATTTGTCTTTGTGCTCACTTCCTTTACCAGTTGCGCACCCATATTTTCTTCCGGATTCTTCAGGTCAATTTCCTTGGCGATTGTCACCCCATCATTTGTGATGACCGGCCCACCAAATTTCTTCTCCAAAAGAACGTTGCGCCCCTTTGGTCCCATAGTAATGCGAACGGCATCCGCCAACTGATTCACTCCAGAAAGGAGGGCTGAGCGTGCTTCGTCTTGAAAAGTAATATTTTTAGCCATTGTGATTTTTTAGTTATGCGATTATTGAATGATTGCGAGGATATCTTCTTCCTCAAGTAGGAGCATTTCTTCTCCATCATGATCCACTTCCGTTGGACCATATTTTTTAAATAGTACAGTTTGCCCAACACGCACTTGCGCCGGCTTCCCTTCCTTTCCTTCCCCAACAGCTATCACCTCACCTTTTTGAGGTTTCTCCTTCGCCGCCGTATCCGCCAAAACAATGCCAGAGGCACGTTCGGTTGGTTCTTCCATTCGCTTAACCACCACATATCCAGCGAGGGGTATTAATTTAGCCATATTTTTCAGGTTAGAAATCAAATTAGCACTCACATCGGTGCAGTGCTAAGTTTAGGGAATGGCGGTGGGAAGTCAAGTTTAATGGAACGCAAAAATCGGCTGGCCAACCACATCACCCACATTATTAGCCGTTTGAACAAGAACTCTTGCCCCTTCAATGGTCTCGGAAAGTCTATTAACTTCACCACCTTGAATTTCATTGCAAACCTCACAGTCCATGCATTCACTAGAAAATAATTTAGATAGCTCTTCATTTAGAAAATCTAATCTAGTGGAGCTAAGGTCAACAGAAATAATTTCTGCAGAAATTTCATCTAAGCGCCTACCAAAGTCTTGATGGCTTTCACAATACCATTGGGGTAGCGATTCTGAAGTTTCTAGTGCCAAAATAAAGTGGGTATGGGGTTAACCATAGCATTTTTCCAAGATGAGTCAATCAAGTCAGAGGTACACAGCTTCAAACATGGTAAAATACACACATGAAACCCACACCAAAAATTTCCGCTCAAGTTGCAGCCTGGTTAATAATTGTAAGTTCAGTGGTCAATCTTCTGTCTTTGATTAACTTTGGCTTTAATATTCCGATGGAATTTTTACATGAACCAGAAAAATACTGGATTATGGCAAATATTGCCCTGGTCATAATCATAGGCTTATTACTAATTGGCCTTGGAATACAAATCTTAAATAGAAAAAAATGGGCTCATACAGTTGCCTTTGTACTGGTTACTCTTTCACTTCTACAAGAAATCATTTGGCCACTTATCTTCCCTATCCGCTCCTTTGATCCAGCAAGTCTTTTCTGGGGACTAGCTCTCCTCACATTCCTGTGGCTGAGCAAGGATGAGTTTAGGAAGAAGGCTAAGTCAAATTGACAACAAGAATCCCATTAGATAGCATCCAGTAAACAATAATCAAACATTTCATGACGGAATTAGGATTTAGAAGAGAATTCATAGAAAGGTTAGACCAAGACCTCTCTCAAAACGAAAGAACGCCTGAGGGCTTGATAAATTTCCTAATGGAACTAACTCGTGAAAGAGTAGAAGGGATTACTGATGATGCTTTTAAGGACAGAAGGTGGGAGATTCAAAGAAAACCAGCCGAATATTCCAAGTGGGCACAAGCTCTTAGAGAAACAATGGATACATACTATGAAAGATGGTTCTTAGACTGTGTTGTCAGTAGTGTTGAAAAAGGTAAAACAAACATTTTCCATACACTCCCTCATGCACTAGAAAAACACGATAATACGCAGAAATTGAGCCCCACTCAAAGAACTGCTTTATGGGAAGGGCGAGACCATACTTATGTAGGCCACCGTTCTTACTAAAACTATTCTGCAAAAGCCTCAAGCCTCTTCTCCCTCAAAACCTCTACCTTGATCTTTCCAGGGTATTGGAGATCTTTTTCGATCTTCCTGGCGATTTGGTGTGAGAGTTTGATAGCAGAAAGGTCATCCACTTCATCTGGGCTAACAAAGACGCGTAGTTCACGTCCAGCCTGAATTGAGAATGCGTTCATAACCCCTTCAAAGGAGTTAGCAACAGCTTCAATTTCAGTAAGCCGCTTGATGTAGTTATCCATGTTCTCGCGGTTTGCACCAGGACGAGACACAGAAATCAAATTAGCAACCTGAATGATTTTGGCTTCAATAGACTTGGCTTCTACATCTCCTTCATTGGCTTCAACACAGTGTTGAACCTCTTCAGAAAGACCGAATTTTTTAAGGATGTCGCGGCCAATAATGGCGTGCTTACCAGAAACTTCATGGTCTACTGCTTTCCCGATGTCATGTAGGAGGCCGGCCTTCTTACAAAGGTCAACGTTTGCTCCAAGCATGCCGGCCAGTTCGCCAGCAAGGAAAGAGACTTCCATACAATGCTTCAAAACGTTTTGTCCATAAGCAATGCGGAATTTCAGCCGTCCAAGAATCTTGAGCAAGTTTGGCTGCAATCCAGCAGCACCTACTTCAAAGGCAGCTTTTTCTCCCAAGTCCTTGATCAACACGTTCACTTCTTCCTTCACTTTCATATAGGTTTCTTCAATTCGCGCTGGGTGGATTCGCCCATCCTCAACCAGTCGCTCCAAAGTAATTTTTGCAATGTATCGGCGAATTGGATCAAAGGCGCTAATAATGATTGAACCTGGAGTATCATCCACAATCACATCCACACCAGTAGTTGTTTCAAAGGCATTGATGTTTCGCCCTTCCCTACCAATAATGCGGCCCTTCATGTTTTCCTCAACAAGCGGCACAGAAGTTGTGGTGGACTCCACAGTAGTTTCAGACGCGTAACGCTGAATGGCATCCGCAAGCATTTGCTTGGCCTTGCCATCAATCTCCTCCTTCATATCTGTCTCCAACTTTTTAGCGTGAGTAATCAGGTCATCCTTAAACTCATCTTCAATTTGTTTAAGCAGAAGCTCTTTTGCTTCTTCTTTAGAAAGTGCGGCAATTTCCGCGAGTTTAGTTTCCTGCTGAGCCAGAGCTTCCTTAGCCTTTTCACGGTCAGCCTTAAGGTTTTCTAGCTTCTCATCAAACTGTTCCTTCTTCTTTTCTAGCTCTTCAGTCTTATTGTCTATGGTCTTTTCCTTATTTATAAGACGAGACTCCGCATCTTCCATTTTCTTACGTCTTTCTCGCTCCGCTTTCCTAGCTTCATCCTGAACTTTCCGGCTATCATCTTTGGCCTTATTGATAAGGTCATTCGCCTTGGACTTTGCATCTTGCAGAGCCTTTTCCTGTTCCTTGCGCTTCTTGTGGTCCTCGCCTTTGAGCTGATTTGTGCGGTAAGCGAATCCTCCGCCTCCTCCAGCAAGCAATCCCACAACAAGCAACACTATACTGAGTGCACTCATAGTATTTAGTGGTTAGTTTCCCGGAATGCAAAAAAGCGGCGACCTACCTTAGGCGCCTCCCAAACCTGTTAATGACTGGTAATTGTTCTTACTTCTTATTTTTTTCACAGTGTCTATAACGTTTTTGCAGTCCGAAATTGAAATATAAAAGATCTGCTTTCAATGTATCAAAGCGTTTAGGATTTTGGCAAGGCGGAAGAGTTTAAATTTAGCGTCTTTTAGTCCTTGGCCGTTTACGAACACGAGAGTAGTCAGACAAAAGTTCTTCTGTATGCATCATTCTAAGTACATCAATCGCTTTTTTTAGGGCTTCCCTTCCACCCCCTACTTCTCCAAGTAATTGATAGGTCTCTTCAGCCATAATTTGATCAGCACCATGCACTATTTTAGACTTCTTAATATCCAGGAGACGTGCTCCTATACTTGTAAGACACATCGCTCTTGTCCATGGAGTAGAACTAACTGTCACATGACATTCTCCTCCACGAGTTAATTCAGACCTGATAAGAGCTCTAAACCGATCATTAACAAGAAAGTAAATTTCATTTAAATCAAGATCTTCCATAATAGGCTCTACACAGGCATCCTCTTTAGATCCTAAAGAATCTAATAAACTTCTAATATGTGTATCACCTGTATCATCCTTTAAATCGCTGATTTGTTCAGTGACACTTAAACGAACAGAATCAATTTCCCCTTCCAATAATTCAGTAGGTGTAAGCAAACGAGTACCTTCACCAGTTTGGATAAATAGTTTTCTCTCCTCTCCAGTTCTTTTAAAAGATAAACCAGCATCACCTAAACCAATATATGCACTAGTACCAGACCTCAATTTTAATTTTGAAGTATGGAATTCTTCTTCAGGTTTTACATATGGTGTCTCAGCAGATGACATATTTTCACTTTAAAGACTGTACCGTAAAAGCTTTCCATGATTTTGTCAAAGATTTATTTAAGAAAAGGTTCGTGTAAGCCCCCTACAATGACGAGCTCACCGCCCCTCTCCCACCAGATAAGGCTTTAAAGTCATCCTCTAAGGACTCAAGTAATACTGGTTCAGTAATAAATTCACCGCCATTTATCACCCTAGCTATATAGTAGAAGTTGTTGTTGTAACTACCATTGCAAACACCTTTATCGCAGTACATGTAGAAACTGTGACTTTGATCAGCTGAGTGATACGGACGTCTGTAACCAGAACTATATTCAAAGTTCCTTGTTGAGTAGATAGGTGACATAACCTTAAGTCCACTTGGAAGCACATCTGTCACTCTATAGGTCTGGTTAGGTAAGCCAGAAGAGATATCAATGTGCACCTCCACTAAGTCACCAGCATTAAAGTGAGTCACCTCCTTACCATTCACTTTATAAGTTCTTTCAACTCTAGCATTTGGGTTTGGTTCAAAAGCCTCTAAATCCACTGGCGTTTGGTACTGAGACAGCACATGCACTCCACCATCCACATTTCCAATCTCAATGGCATCCACCTCTTCCGGAAGAAGTGAAACTCTGTGTCTTTCACGGCTCTTTAGCGTAACCCTTTCACCATTCAAGCGGAAAGAAACAGTTTCTCCTCCTTCTCGCTCAAGCCTATACTTGGCAAAGAGTAATTGCTCCATAAGAGTTAATTCATATGCATCCTTAAGTTTGTTTTGAGCCTCAACAGCATCCTCCCAAAGCACATCTACTTGATCTGAAGACAAAGCTTCAGCCAAAACCGCGAGCAGAGTCATCTGCTGTTCATTCAAATCCTTGGCACTAAGCAGTTCAAGGTAAAGGTCACCTGCCTTATTCTCTGCACCAAAGTTTATGTAAGCAAGCGCAGTATAAAGCTTATCTTCATCGCTCTGTTCAAAGTTCGCTTCAAAATAATTCAATTCCACAAGCAGCTTTTCTCCAAGACCAGATAGCCCATAAATTGCGAGCACCTTCTCATGTTCAGTTCTTTCAGAATCCAAAAGGACATTTAACATGTAGTTACTCAAACTAACTTCATTAAATAATTCAGGACGCAAGTTAGCTGCAAGGGCAGTAAACCTTAAATCAGGATCCGCATAAGGCAACAGTGCCAAACCACCTTCAGAATCTTGATACAGAAGTGAAGAGAATTTATCCGTACTTGCTTCCTCACCCATATATTCATTCAACCAAAGTGATCCCAACTGATGTTGAAGTTGTTGATCTAAGCGGTCGCCTCTTTGGTATTTTCCACCAAACAGAAGGCTAGCAATTACACCATAATCATTATTTGTGAATATAAGGTCAGTTCGCCCTTCATTAGCACCTTCTATCTTAATTCCATCCTCAAGCAAAGCCTCAAATGAGTTAGCTTCAGTTAAGTGAGACTCCAGCACTTCAACATCCAAATCCATTGCATCATCATGCTTTGCAGTGCCAGCATAACTTCTAATTGTGTAGATACCTTGTTGTAAAACTGGCAGAGCGAATAGAGTTGATTCAAAAGCCTTACCAATTCCACTCTCCTCAAAAATATTCTCATCCTCGCCTTTATCCCGCATAGAGATTTCATACTCAACTTCATCACCAGCACTCAATGCAGTACCAAATGAAGCCAAAGGCACTTGTGGCTGATCCCCTTCCAAATACTGAGTATTTAGCACAGGGACAACAAATACTTCACGTGAAACAGGTATATCAATAGTTTCCATTCCAACTTGAGGGAATTCACCAGGAGCAATAGCTATAGCTGAGGCTTTCCAGTTTGTTAGGTTGTCTGGAAGTTCGAACTCAACATGCGCATTACCACTTGCATCAGCTTCAACAGCAAGGAAAACAGCTGTGTCTTCAAATTCACTTCGAATCTCACCACCCTTGTCATTATGAACATAAATTCCATCTGCAAAGTAAGTGTGGTATTTCTCAACTTCAAAGTTGTACACCCATACCTTTTCACGAATCGTCTTAATGCTCTGCACAGTAATACTCTTACCATCAGACCCTAGCAGCTCATCACCAAGCTCAAGATCTGCAGCTAATTTCCACTGACCATTAACATAGAGCACATGTTCATCTGTAACTCCAAGTTCTCCGTTTACAAGGAAGTATTCTCCAACTTCTTTTTTTGTAACAGCTCGCACTTTGGCAGAGACAAAGTTAGCATCAAATACACTCACTCGAGTCTGAATACTGTCGCCTACCTTTATGTCTTCAATTGCAATAGTCTGTCCATCACTCAAAGTAATTTGCGTACCCGGAACAAAACATCCACCTTTGCCTCCTTCATCTCCTAATGCACCTGCATGAGAGATAGTTTCATCACTTCGGTAGTAAGTAGGTTCGTAGATTTCTCTAAGTGGATCTTCAGCTAAATCTCCAAATAGATCATAGAAAGCCTCATCCACAAGAGCTATGTTTACCTGTGATTCTGAATCTGCATGCAAATCCAGCTTAACTGTTTCACCAGGACCATACTCACCCTTATCCGTTTCCATAGAAACTTCCATTTCCTTATCTTCTTTGTCAAAGCTGATTGATGGTTCAAAAGGTGAGCCAATATATCCAGTACCATCAAATAACACTGCATAGACCTCTACATTTGGTACCATATCAGCTTTAAATTTAAAGCTATGTTCAGGCCCATCCTTCTTTGAATATTCAAGCTCACCCTTAACATTTGCAAGGAATAGGTAATCCCCACTCTCTTCATCAAGAATTACATCAGGATTATTTAATTTTGCAGTTAGCTCAACTTTGTCATTTAAAGAATAAACATCTTTATCTCTATCAATTTGTATGTACCTGAACGATCTGTAGTAATTTGAAGAGGAACTATTCACACTTCTTCTAAAACCATATTCATTTCCATCATGATCAAAAACTTTAAAGTTAAGACTGTAGTTATTTCCACTCACCAGTTCAGGATCAAAAATTATCTGCCCATTTTTATCTGAAGTAAGTTCAATAGCCTCAATGAACACATCTTTTGTAACAATGCTAGTTTTAGAGGTGCTTGATTTAGTGATTGGGTTGTAAATCTCCTCTTCTGCCTCAACCTGATCATGCCTTGTTATAGACATTTCAACACTGGCATTAGTCGCAGCTGGCCAAGTCTCCTTATCCACATTCAAGAGAACTGTTTTCAAATCAAGCTCAACCAAATCAATTTCCGCTTCTACCTTAGTGCTATCAATATTGCTGCGGTAAACATAAATTCGCTTGTTCTCACTGATATCAGATAGTTGCTGAGAAACCGGCTTAACTACAATGTTTTGGTAATTTCTATTTGTACAATATCCATATTTATAAGTACAAGAATCAAGTTCTGTAGTGAAGCTAAAGTCTGCCTCACCCAAATCATTTGTAGTCACTCGCCCAGTTGATCCATTTGGCAAAGTGTATTCAAACTCAGTGTGTGAAACAGGTGTTCCTTCAAAGAAACTAGCATTCAAATCAACATTAACAGTATCACCAAGGAAATATTCATCGCCATCACTTACAAGAGAAATGCTGTATTCTGGCTTGTCATAGTTTTCCACATAAAAGAAGTCATTACTTAAAATTTCTCCATCTTGAATTAGCTGCAAGGTAAATGAAGAAGCTGGTAACTCTTTTAGCTCAATTTCTCCACTGTAAGCTTTCCCGTTTTCAAGAACAATCTCTTCCTGGTAGTAGATATTACTGGTGCTTGTGCCAGGGTAACTACTAAGGAAGAAGAAAGGGGATCCTTTGCTCAATACTATGCTGGCCTCCCCCTCAACAGGACCTTCCTTACCCTCAATATATCCCCAGTAATTTAGAGTATCAGTAGGTTTGTACACAGGTCTATCAGTTCTCAATAGTTCCCAGGCATAATTCATAGGAATGAAATCATCTGAAACAGTTGATATCTTCAAGTATGCTGCATCCTCACCGTCACTAATTTTCAGTCCATATTCCTTAGATGATTCAAGACCTTGACCTTGTAAACTTCCAAGATCAGCAATTCCCTCAGAATCAGTTCTAGAACTTATTTTTGTGCCCAGAACTTCAATTTGTGCATTATCTATAGGCTCTCCAGTTTCCGTGCTATTCACCCACACTACTCCACTTTCTTCAGTAATATTTGAATATGTAGCTAGCGAAGTGATTTGCATGAAAGCCTGAGCTTTTACATCATTCTTTTCCACTTCCAACAGATAATAACCTTGATCCAGATATTCAGGGTAATCAATCCATTCGTAGCCCGTATCATCACTCCTAAGTTCAAAGTCTGAGTAATGGTATGCGCGATCCAGACCATCTGTATCTGCCTTTGAATTACGGCGAGCAAATGATGCCCAATAAGGTGCTCTTTCAGAATAAGCTAACTGAGCAGTAATATAGTCTTCACCACTTTGGTATTTGTATAGTGAAACATCAACAAGGTTGTCAGTATCATTTTGTTCATACAATGACACACGCGTACTTGGCATTACATCCGGACTATAGCTAAGACTTGTAGAATCGATCCCAAACAAGATCCCAAGCGTTGTACTTGCTCTATAGCTGCTACCAGTTTCAAACTGGAAAGTATAATCTTCTGCAAGCAAATTTTCAGATTCAGCAACACTCAGCCCAGCCTTAACTGTAACTGTATAAATAGTTCCTTCATCCAAATATGGCGAGTTAGGAACAAAAGTTGCCGTTCGCTCATTTACCAAGTAGCTACCTGATACAGCCGGAGAAATCTCAAAGTGCTCTGCAAAGTCTTCTTTACTAACACCATAGTGCGTCAATTGAATTTCTATACCTGTATTCCTATCAATACCTGATCTACTAGATCCAGGAAGCGTACCCGTTACCCTAAGCGAATCTGAGACCTCAAATGCCCAGCTGTATTCTGTATCATAAGGTGAATCTTTTAACTGACTAGAATCCAAAGTGAATTCATAAATCTCTCCAGTCTCAAGATCTTGAGAAGTTGAAATCAAAACTGCATCGCCCTCCTGTTCAAAACTAAGTTCTACATCCGGAGATACGTTCAGCGCCTTC
>PJEL010005344.1_pt1 | contig 10382 bp, 8 predicted proteins | sample 1853271 | NCBI WGS metagenome assembly PJEL01 (sample SAMN08108733, study PRJNA415343) | Invertebrate metagenome, whole genome shotgun sequencing project. | host: Globobulimina | place: Sweden: Gullmar Fjord | collected 2015-08 | reverse complement strand
AGAGGGGGTTTATGTTTTCCTTCTTCCTCATATAATATGCGGGCAACATCGTGATGCTGGTCAAAAAGATTAAAGGCATAGTCGTTCATATTCTTAAATAAATTTCTCTCCCCATAAATCGGAGCGGCATCAAAGAGAACAGTAACAAACCTCCCCAATTGCGGCACCTGCCGATCAAACCAATATTGCAGTTGCATTTTCCACTCCGCCAGGCTCTTGCGCCACAATGGATTTCTACACATGATATATCCTGGACATGTCTTGAATCCAATTTCTGTGAGCATCCGCGAAAAATCATCTGCTAGATCGACGTAATAATTGCTGTACTGTAATTCTTGGTTATTATCGGCAATAATCAAGCCGTGGTCCTGGTCTGTGGACAACAGATTTTCCAACCTGCCATGGCTTCCTGTAACGTAAAGGCAAAAAGGAGCTGGGGCCTGATCATAGGCCAGGCTTGCCAATTCCATGGTCCGGCGGTGAATATCCTGATTTATCATTGAAACCATGACTACAATATCATAAGCCCTTACACCCATCCCAATTTTCAAAGAGGCAATATCCGGTACTTTATCTTTAACATTTTTAAGTTGTGCTGAATTAGTTGCCAGCCGTATCTCTTCAATAAGTTCAGTTGGTTCCGGATATTTCAGTTTTAAAAGCCACCAAAGCGTAACCATGCCAATGGCCTTTCCATTTTCTTCAATTACCAGATGTTTAATCCGCTTAGATTTAAACACTGATAGAGCACAATACACTGTGTCATCAGGTGCCAAGGCCACAGGGTTTGCGGTCATCACCTGAGAAATACGAGTATCATCAACATCGATTTCCCTTTTGGCAGCAATACGACGCAAAACATCTCTTTCAGTAAGAATCCCAACTGGTGCGCCCTGTGGGTCAACAATTACTACGCTGGAGATGTTTTTTTTTGCCATGGCGACCAGTGCTTCTCGAATTATTGTATTCGGGGTGCAGGTAAAAATGCCGGAATTCATTACCGACCGCAACTCTTCACTATAGGAGGGCATTGTGAGTTTGGCCAAACTTTCAGTTTTCTCCTGAAGTATTTCCCGTGATTCATTTTCGATGGTCATGTTAGCAGTCATATAAAGTCCTCTCCAGAAAGGAAGATATGCCATATTTGCTGTATTCCACTTAAGAAAAAAGCCTTCTTCAAGATACTACTTTGTGGCACCAAGGTCTATTGTAAATATAACACTCCACAAACAGAATTAACCCACCACGACGGCCAACATCCATCAACAATATTAAGCATATCATAAAATGATATTGCGTATAGCAGACCATTGTCAGTAAACTGAATTAAACACATCAAAAAAGGAGAAAACAATGACACTACAAAATGAAATAAAGGAATTCCTGGGAAAAATGAGTGAGACCATGCCGCCTGAAACTGCTCGGACCTTGGCAGGTGCCACTCAATCGTTACAAGAATCCGGCCTTATTGAAAAGGCATTACAAAAAAATGACACAGCTCCGCAATTTACCCTGCCCAATATCAACAATGAATTGATTTCCTCTAGTTCATTATTGCCTACAGGACCACTGGCGCTCAGTTTTTTCCGAGGAAGTTGGTGACCTTTTTGTATCTTAGAGCTGCAGGCATGGCAGCTTGTACTTAAGGAGATAGAAGAACTTGGAGCGAATCTAGTTGTGATCTCCCCTGAAATTCCAGAGAAATCAAAAGAAATGGCATTAAACAACACTTTAAAACTACAAATTGTAAGTGATAGTGGTAATAAGTTGGCCCGGGAGTTCGGTTTGGCTTTTGCCCTACCAGAAGAACTGCGCCCCATATACAAAGGTTTTGGGATTGACTTGCCAGCCGCTAATGGAGACAGTAGTTACGAACTACCGGTTCCGGCTACTTATTTAATAGGGCAGGATCAGCGCATTCTGCTCGACTTCATTGATGCAGATCATACAAAACGATTGGAACCAACAGATTTAGTTTCTTTCTTGCGGGACATGAAAAAATAAAAAAAAAAGCCGGCTCAAATGAGAGCCGGCCTTCATCTATTCTAAATCAACATGATTATTAACCGGAAAGGACTCGTCAAAAATCTCAAGGAGTTTCTGGTTCTGCTTTCCAAGCATGATACAATTTCCAACTATGGAATAGAACAAAATGCTCAGTCTCGTTTTTGACGAATCATCTTGAATACGGATTATCTGATTATAATTAAACTGATTGGCATAGTCTCGCATCTCCTCAATTTCATCAGAAATTATTTCAGGAGACAAGGTCTTTCGCTTCTCAAAAACCGCCTCAACCTCGCTCAGAATCTTAAAAATACATTTCTTAATTTTTTCCATCTCCTCAATCTGCACTTCAAGAAGACCTGTATGGTTATTACTAACATGTACCCAGGAGCGTAGAATAATGTCTCGATGACCATCTGATAACTTCTGGACCCGACGGATAGTTTGAGCATATTTGTATGACGTATCTGTCTGCTCTCTCTGCTGCAAACGCAACACCTTAAAAATATTAGCAATAATAATATTAACCCACTGTTGCACCTGTTTTACTTTTTTACGTTGCTCATAGAGCTCGTTTAATTCTTCATTAAATAGGGCATTAAAAGTGATATCAAGGGATTGGCGAATTTCCTTAATCAATAACGCCATATGTTCAAAGGTATAAGCTCGTGCCTCAGAGGCATCTGTAACCCGTCTCAAATTGAATACAGTGGCTTGCTCCGCCTCTTTTGACCGTTTGCCATGCAAGATGTGTGAACGAAAAACCACCAAAGCACAAACAATAACTAACAATATCACCCCGGTGCTTTGTAAATAATAGATTGTATTTGCAAAAATAAAAGCAACTGTGAAGGCGATGAGGGCTGTCATAAACCAGCCACCAATTACTGTTAGAACCCCGGTGACCCGATACACCGCAGATTCCCTTCCCCAAGCCCGGTCTGAAAAAGATGTTCCCATGGAAACCATGAAAGTGACATAGGTTGTGGAAAGCGGTAGTTTCATAGAGGTAGCAAAAGAAATAACAGCAGAAGCAACCATTAAATTGACCGAAGCCCGAATCATATCAAAGGATTGCTGCCCCTCTTTATCGATCGGTTTATATCCACTCACATCAAAGCGGCTATTCACAAAATTGCGAACTGGCTCAGGAATAAATACTTTCACGGTATCAAAAAACGACCCAACCGTTCTTACGATGGCACGTGAAAGCATGGAGGAATCAAAAGTTTCAACATCCTGATCCTGACTCCCCAAGCCAAGCTCAGTTTTTGATACGGTTCTTGCTTTTTTTGAAAACCAGAGAGTCACAACCATCACCGCCCCGGCACAGAGCAATAAAAAGGTCTCCGAAGGCACTTTTTCGCTTAGAACGCCCATGGTGATATTAAGCGGGTCAGCTGAGGCTATGGCTGCCTTATAGGCATGAAACCCGGCCATGGGTACCCCAATAAAATTAACCAAGTCATTAGCGGCAAAGGCCATGGCCAAGGCAAAAGTCCCTGCTAAGATAATTATCTTTAATATATTAACCTTAAAAACTGTCATCAAGCCCTGGAGCAGTATTGAAGCTACTACAAAGACAATACCCAGTATGGTTAGGGTGTGAGTATTAATCCAGGTATAGTTTTCTGGAGTAATGAATGATGCACCCTTGGCTCCCTTGATTAAAATAAAATATGCGATGGAGGCAAGTGCCATTCCGCCCCAGACCGCGCCATAACGGTGAATGGTTTTGGCATATTCAAAGGTAAAAAGCATGCGGCTGATAAATTGAGTAATAGCACCAAGAAAGAATGCCATGACCACAGACAGCAAAATCCCAAAGATTATCAACATGGCCTTACTGGAGTTGATGTATTCAGAAAGGGTTGTCAGGCTGTCTCCCTGGCCCAGTATCTTGACAATTGAAATAGCAACGGCTGCTCCAAGCAGTTCAAAAACAATGGATACTGTCGTTGAGGTGGGTAAACCAAGGGTATTAAAGGTATCAAGCAATAAAATATCTGTGAGCATTACAGCCAGAAAGACCGCAATCAATTCCGGCATGGTAAAAAATTGCGGATGAAAGATACCTTTACGTGCAACCTCCATCATACCGCTGGAAAAAGTGACACCAAAAACAATCCCCAGGCTGGCGATGATCATAATCACATAGAGTGGGGCAACCTTCGAACCAATAGAGGAGTTTAAAAAATTGACCGCATCGTTACTTACCCCAACAATAAGATCAATCACAGCACAGCATACTAAGATACCGATTGCTACAACAAATATATCTATTCCCATTCTGGCCTCATCATGTATCTCAAAGTTCCATTCCGTTTTGAGTTAATTACAGTATTAATTAGTGTAAAATACAACAGGGAGAAAAAGTATTATTATTTCCTGCCGAGATATAAATTATTGATAGCAAGAATGCAAGCAATAAGGCAGGCACCCAGGGTTAATACTAGAGAGGCCTTCCCAACCTTTAATGCCTAGATTTTGCAAGCTATTTCAGCATGTTACACCAGGCAACCTGCCAGCCTTTCCTGCTTCATGAATCAACCTGATCTAATTATAAAAAATTAAATTTGAATTTAGTTACAACTTTATGCGAAAATAACGTATGGCCTTCAATAATGGCCTTCAATAATGGCCTTAATAAAATGCAAAACGGAGGTGTTATCATGAAAAAATTAACCATTATCCTTGTTAGCTTTTTAATATCACTCCTATTGGCAAATTATACATTTGCATCAATCTGGTCAATCGACTCTGACCATTCAACCGCTGGTTTTGCCATCAAACACATGACCATTTCAACTGTTCGTGGCAATTTCAGCGCCATCAAAGGCAACGCCGAGTTTGATAAAACAGGAGTGAAATTAATCTCACTCCAAATCACTATCGATGCTAACAGCATCAACACCGGTGTAAAAAAACGAGACGACCACTTAAAGAGTCCTGATTTTTTTGATGTCACCACATTCCCCGTCATAGATTTCAGGTCAAAGAGTATTACGACAGGTGGGTCCGACACATTTATGGTCACTGGTGATCTCACAATGCATGGTGTTACCAGAGAAATTACTATTCAATTTCTCGGGCCGACCGCATCTATCACCGACCCATGGGGTAACGTTCGAAAAGGGGCGAATATCACGACAAAGATTAATCGTAAAGATTACAAAATCATCTACAACAAAATCTTAGACAACGGTAGTCTATTGATTGGGGATACAGCTGATGTCTCGGTGGAAATGGAATTTATTGAACAAAAATGAAATAGTGCTTGAAAAAACTTTTCACTTTTTGCAAATTTGTAGCTTTGACATTAGGCCACCTTGATGTGCCTTTTTCGTCGATTGCGGCGTCGTTGTCAAAATTTAAAATACTCACATACAATATGTATGCGGAGTTTATACCCCTCAAGGGGGTACTAAAAAGAGTGCCCAGCCGCTAAGGGTGCTTTTCTATTTTGACACTCCTGGCCCTCAACGAAAAATTCTAATAATTCAAAGCACCCTGTGTGCCACACTTTATACTTTCTGAACAGATAGTGCCTGGTCCAGGTCAGCTATAATATCATCAGGATGTTCTGCACCTACACATAAACGAACCATATTGGGAGGGATACCTGCCAAGGAGCGGCCTGCATCACCCTGCTGTTGGTGTGTAGAAATGGCCGGAATGGTGGCTACACTTTTAATTTTTCCTAAATCCGTAGCCCGCCAGATTCTTTGTAACCCATCAAAAAAATCTCTGGCCTTCTGCGCTCCTCCTTTCACACAAAATGACAATAAATGACCATATCGATTAACCGGCTGACCATATTGGCTATCATGCTCCGCATCCACCAACCACATATAGCGGCTGGCCAATTCATGCAAAGGATGACTCTCAAGTCCTAGATACTGCACACTTTCGACCTGCTGATGCTTTTCTAAAAATTGAGCAACCAGCATGGAACTGCGACTCATCAGATCTATCTTTGAACGCAGCGTCCTGATATCATTTAAAGTCATTATCGCCTGCATAGGATGCAGGTTCGGGCCAAAATCTCTATTCTGCAAGTACTTGATATGCAATGAAAAATCAGCTTTCAGTTGCTCATCATCAATATTAGTTGTTAAATTTTTGCGGGCAATCACAGCCCCACAGACTCCAAAACCACTGCTGGTTAAAGTCTTGGTAGCGGAATGCACGACAATATCTGCCCCATGACAAATTGGCCTGAGCAGGGCCGGGGTGGCAATGGTTGAATCAATAATTAAAGGCAGATTATGGGCATGAGCCAAATCTGCAACTTTCTGAATATCAAAAAAACCCATCTGCGGATTACTTGGCAGTTCTCCATATAAAAACCGAGTATTATTATCAATATTCTTGGCCCATTCGTCAATATCAGTGGCATCATGAACCCAACGGCATTCATGGTTACGCTCCTGCATCAAGCGGACCGTAAACTGCTGAAAAGTCCCACCGTAGCATTGTGAGGTTGCTACAAAATTACGTGGTTCATGAGCGTCTTTTTTAACCACCAAAAAAGGTTGTACAGCTGTCATTATCGCCGCCATCCCTGAAGAGGTGGAGCAACAGGATGTTTCACCATCAAATCCATAGCCCTCAAGGAGGGCCAGAGTCCATTCATAATAATAGGTTGAGGGATTGGCAATTCGTGAATAACACCAGGTCGGTATCTTATAAGCCAAGGCAGCGGCCATCTCGTCAGAATCACGATAGGCCTGCGAACTACTCATAAAGATAGGTTCAATTATGGCGCCCTGGTAATCCTCGATTGCTTCGGTGACTTCATACAGGCCATGCACAGCAATGGTATCAAATTTCCATTTTTTTACGACCTGATGAATATAGGCATCACGTTTTGCAAGATAGGCATTATTTTCATCAATATAGCGCTGCATTCCCGGGGTTATCACAACATCTTCATTGCCAGCCATAGCAGAACTCCTTCTAAAATTGGATAGTCAATAGCTTTTAAGTATTAATTTTCAACTTAAAATTTGTCGCTCTCAGTGACACCACTGCATACTATTATTTTGTCACAAACAATGCCTGAAGTCCAGATACCAATGCGCCTCATGATTTTTCCAAGAACAAATACAAATCCCCCCGCCCACCGGAGCCACATTGACCTTTTCCTGGAAGCCGTAGTTTTCTCCCTGCCTGGCTGCCGGGTGGCACATTCACCTTCAGTAATTCCTGGCCAGACTCTACCGGCAGGGCAACCTGTATCCATTTCCCCTGCTGCAACTCGTCTGTAGTCAAACTAAGATGATAGATAATATCGGCCCCTTTTCCTCCGGCTGCCTCCACCTCTCTTTCCATTCCTAGAAAAGAACTCACCACACCAGTAATTGACTTTACTATGGATGCCCTGCCAGAGATCCCTCTTTTAATCGAATGGAGAAAGGTTGGCCCAAACATGGCCCCAAAGAAAAAAAGGCCCCCGAAAACGAATCCACCCTTTCCACCCATAAAACAACGACGTAAAAAGGCGGGACTTGATCTGAAACCTGATCGCCCAAATTCACGCAGTAATCCTGCCATCACCTGCTGGAATCGAGGGTCCTTGAACAAATCACGCAATATATCTTCCTGGCTGTATGAGAACCCACCGCTACTGTGTGAATACTTTGTATTGGCATGTCCCTGTTGCCGCATGACATCATACTCACGTCTTTTTACCGGGTCAGTAAGTACACCGTAGGCTTCGGCCAACTCCTTAAATTTTTCTTCCGCGTCCTGGCTATCAGGATTCCGATCCGGATGATACTGCATGGCAAGCGTGCGATAGTTCTTACGGATCTCTTCTTCATCTGATGATTCGCTTACACCTAATATCGCATAATAATTTTTCATATGTTTCAGCTTACCGGATTGAAATATTTATGTATCTTTTAAAAAGGTACCAAAAAAAACAAGCTATACAGTTCACACAACCCAGATTGCCACCTGTGATGCCATTTCCATAATATTATCTGACACTCCTTTTAGAAACCCTTTCTTCTCTGATTTAGCCCGGCGCCCGATGACAATTGTGCCATTATCATCAACTGACCGCTTAATTATTGATTTATGAGGACTTATACACCTTCCCTCCCAAATCCTACAAATCCGCTCAGGTTCAATGCCTCGCTCCAATAAAATTTGTTCGGGCGCGTGATAGATACTATCATCCCGTTCTAAATTTTCTTCACACCACTCTTTTCCCCAGGCCTGATACAAAGCCGTTACATCTGGATCGGTGTCACCGCCTAGCAAGGCAGAAAGGTGCATGAGTGAAATTTCGGCATATGGGTTATCTTTTAGGATAAAACCAAGATGATCTGCAGCCCGTAAGGAATTAAATGATCTATCAACCGGCAACAAAAACTTCCTGGTTTCTACCTTACCGTCAACAATCCATAAAGGGAGATCATAACATTTTTCCGCCACAGCAGATGACAAGCTGCCCAAAAACAGTTCTTCTATCTTTGACAAACCCCTGCGGCCAATTAAAAGAGCATCATAATACCCTTGGCGGGCCTCATGAATTACATCTGCTGCAACCCCTTTTTGGGTTAATTGCACCCCAACACTTACCTGTTGAGGAGTGATGCCTAATCGATGAAGTTGATGAGCCGCTTTCTTGAGATTGTTCTTCGCAGAACGCATTGCTGTCCGAACTTCAGGAGACAAACTACTCAGTCGATCTTGTTCATTAACCCAATCAAGGCCAATGGGTACCGGCCCAGCTGGAACCACACTGATCAAATGAACCTGGATTTCTTCTAAATCACTAAATAATTGTCCAAAATAGCGAATAGCATTTGAACATGCAATTGACCCATCAACGGCCACTAAAATTTTTCGTTCCACAAATAATCCTCCCTGAACATTGGGAAGGAAAAAGAATTGTTGGCAATGTAGATTGCAGGAGAATAAGCACAAAAAAACTTATTAAGGCGAGAGAGGAGTCTTGCCTTTACAATTAGGCCACCATGAATAATTCACGGCACCCTTTAGAGCAACATATGACAATCAAATGTTACTTAAAATCATCTGCCCGTCTATGTGGATGGTGACCAAGAACAATATCCCGTATTGCCACTGCAAGAATAAGCAACGCAGGAATGAGGATGGCCACAACAAACATGACATATAAATCTGACATATTCTCACCCCCTTTTCCATTCACTTCCCTTTCTTATACGGTAAGCTTTTTAGCCATAAAAATATAGCCCATCCACAAAATTTATAAAAAAAAGTGGCTGCTCTGGTTATTTTCCTCTATAAGGAATCGGTAATTACCCCGATTATTAATGGGTGCCTTGAATTATTAGAATTTTTCGTTGAAGGCAAGGAGTGTCAAAATTGAAAAGCACCCTTAACAGCAGGGCACTCTTTTTAGTACCCCCTTGAGGGGTATAAACTCCGCATACATATGGTATGTGAGCATTTTAAAATTTTGACAACGACACCGCAATCGACGAAAAAGGCAATTATTCAAGGTGGCCTAATGCACTTACATCTATGATTTCTTTTACAAAATGGTTATTATTGTGCAATAAATTGCTCTACGGGCTCAATCGTACTTTTCCATTGAGCGCTCTTCACTTTTCTTAATAAAGGCATCAACCTCAAAATCAATAGGAATAAAAGTTCCCTCAATGTATAAAAAAATTCTAATCTCACCTATTCTGCTCCTCCTTGGCTATGGATTATTTTCCAACAACGACTTTAAAACCATTGCCTCTGGCATTGCCATCTTCATCGTTGGTATGTTTTTCATGGAAGATGGTTTTAAATTATTTACCGGTGGCTTCCTTGAAAAAATATTAAAAAAAACCACAGACACGGTAACAAAAGCCATTTTTAGCGGCTTTATCGCAACCTCCATCGTACAAAGTTCCTCTCTGATCAGCGTTATTGCCATTTCTTTTCTTTCAGCCAAATTGATTGCCTTACCACAGGCCATCGGCATTATTTTTGGATCAAATATTGGTACAACCGCAACAGCCTGGATCGTTGCCGCTTTTGGTGTAAAAATAAAAATATCCCATTATGCCATGCCAATGCTTGTCTTCGGGGTTGTTTTCACTTTCTTCAAAAACCGCTCGGCCAAGGGTCTTGGCAATATCTTGCTTGGTCTTGGTTTTATTTTTCTGGGTATCGGTTTCATGAAGGAAGGCTTTGAAACCCTCAAAAGCGGCATTGACCTCGCCCAATATTCCATGGAAGGGCTTCCTGGCGTATTGGTCTATATTTTAATCGGGGCTGTGGCAACCGTAATTATCCAATCAAGCAGCGCCACCATGGCTATCATCATTACAGCAGTCGCCACCGGCCAAATTTCATACATCAATGCCATAGCCCTTGCCATAGGC
>PJEL010005342.1_pt1 | contig 10384 bp, 3 predicted proteins | sample 1853271 | NCBI WGS metagenome assembly PJEL01 (sample SAMN08108733, study PRJNA415343) | Invertebrate metagenome, whole genome shotgun sequencing project. | host: Globobulimina | place: Sweden: Gullmar Fjord | collected 2015-08 | reverse complement strand
AGCAAGAGAATTTATTTCCAAAAAACTTTTTCTGCTCAAACAAAATGTATTACAAAAACTCCACAAGCTGTAGCACTTGCAATGTCACAATCAATGGCAACAATATCTGATCAAATTAACCAAAAAATTTATGCAGCTTTGCAATAGATATGACTATTCTTGATTTATTAAACAAACCGGAAGTTGAACAATATCTCCACGTATACGGAGAGGGAGAATCCCTTTTTGTTGAAGGAGATGACAGCAAAGACTTGTATATTCTGGTTGATGGTCGCTTAAGTATTTTCAAGGATAAAAAACAGATAACGGTCATCAACACCCCTGGTGACTTAGTTGGAGAAATGTCCTATTTACTTGATTCTGGTCGAACTGCCACAGTCACCGCCCAGACTGAAGTCAAGGCTCTTCGCATACCTAAAGATGACATCAATGATTTTATTAGAAAACACCAGGATGTTACTCCTCAAATAATTCATAACCTTGCCCAGCGCCTCAAAGAAACCACCCAAATAGTACATGGTTTACATGAATTCTGCGATCAATTGCCTGACGCTGTGGTGATGACCGATACCAATCACAAAATCTTAGCCTGGAACAATGCAGCCGAATCATTACATGGCCGAACCTGGCAAGAGATGAAGGGACATCAGGTTTCTGAAGTGTTCCAAAATCCTGAAGAGTATAAAGAATTTATTGATGATATTAAGTCCGGTCGTCATTTATCTGAAAAAGTTATTGCCATAAAACTTCCAAGTGGAGATACACGCTACGTTTCAACAAGTACAAATATATTGCATGATGGACACTTTAATATCGCAGGTTATATCTTTCTAAGTAGGAATGTTACTAAGATTAAAGACATGGAGAAAAAGTATAATAGAATCAGAAACTGGCTCATTCCAGCCTCACTCATGATTGTCTTATTACTTGTCTTGCTCTTTGGTGGCTTATCTTCTTTTTCAAAAGGAAAAAAAATATTGGACCACAAGAAAGAATCTTTTATTAGCAAAATATTACAAGATTCTAATACGTTAACAGTTTCATTAACACCATTTATCAGGCTTAATGATCAGCAGAGCACTACCAATGTTATCCGTCAGTATTTTTATAATTCTTCCCCGCAACAATTTGGTATTACAGGCATATTAGTCCTCAACCATGCAAAAATTGTCGAAGTTGCTTATTGCCCTATTAAAGACGGCCCAATCCCAGAATTGTTTGGGTCAAATTATTCAGGCATTCCCTTTCAAGGTTCTGCAGCTACTGCATTTCGTGTTTTAAATCTTTACAGAGCTGACTCAGAAAATCCAATGGGAGTCAAAAAAACTGAAATTGCTTTTGCAATTACAGGGTCTTCCGGATTGATTGATAATTGGATTGTATTTCAACTCAATGACAATTTTCTTAATAAAGAATTTGGAATCACTTCTAAAATGCTTACCAATCTCAACTTTGAAATCAACAAATAAAGAGATCACGATTCCTCAAAAGCAAGTTTTTTTTGGTTAACAACTCTTTAACAGACTACCAGATTGCTCTACGCTTTTTTAAATATACATACTGTATGTTCAAATTATTATGTGATTACCATCAAGTTTCAGCTGAATTGTATAAACATTGCCATAACTTATTAATAATACAAATATTATCACAATAGTCCGTCATTCCAGCATGTTTCTAGCTGGAATCAATTTTTATTACTTTTGTTGGCCTCCATATTACCTGGATTCCCGATAAAGACATTCGGGGATGACGAAAATAGCTGAAAGTGAGTGGTCATCACAAATTATTATTCTATTCATACAAAGTCATACTTTTCTGGCTGACAATTATACTTCGGAGTTTTCGTGGACCAAGATCTAGCATCTCTTGAACAACAAATAGTCGGTCTTAGCACATTGATAATGCTTGAGAATAAAGCAAGAAATGCTGCTGACAAAAATGAGTTTGGTTTTATCATTGCAAACGAGTCCATCCGCATTTTTCAGTATCATCAAGCAATTTTTTTTACTACTGGCTCTTTTTCGAATGCTAAAATTGAAACAATTTCCGGCGTACCAAATCACGATCCACATTCTTTATATGTTCTTTGGCTAAAACGTTTACTTACCTATTTAAACAAAAAAAAATCACCCTTAAGTCAAATTACAAAGAATGACGTACCTCCTGCTTTAAAAAATGGTTGGCAAGAGTGGGCAAGTCATCATACTTTATACTGCCCTTTCTCAGCAAATGGATACTCATTAGGTGGCTTGTTATTTTTAAGGGATGACCAATGGACTGAGCCTGAAATTGGACTTGTTCAACAAGTTGTAGAAAATTATTCTTACGCTCTGTTTTCAATTAAGAAGAAAAAAAAGTGGTGGCAATTTGATCTCCGTTTTTCCATTACAAATCTTATACTAAAAATTTGCCTACCACTTGTAATTCTCTGCGCTTTATTTCTCCCTATTCGTCTATCTGTTTTAGCTCCAGCAAAAATAGTAGCAATTGCCCCACACATTATCTCTTCACCATTGAAGGGTGTAATCAAAAATGTTTTTGTTCAGCCTAATCAGTCTGTTAAAGCTGGACAACTTTTGTTTTCACTTGAAGGCACTGATCTTAAAAACCGATTATTCGTCGCTCAAAAAGCAAAAGATGTTGTAGAGGCCGAGTTAAAAAGAAGTCGTCAAAAATCATTGTTAAATGCTTCTAAAGCTAGTGATGTCGACCTTATCGAAGCACGTTTAAAAGAGAAAACAGCCCAAGTAAGTTTTGCAGCTGAACAACTGGCCCTTATAAGCATAAAATCTGACACATCAGGTATAGTCTTATTTGATGATGCTAATGATTGGATTGGTAAACCAGTTGTGACCGGAGAAAGAATCATGACTGTGGCTTCCTCAGACAATGTCGAGTTAGAAATTGAAGTCCCAATCAGTAATGCCATTAATCTTGAAGCCGGAGCAGTTGTTAAAATGTTTCCAAATATTAACCCAACCTTACCGATTAACGGAAACATTCGCCAGACAAGCTATGAAGCTCATGTAACACAAGAAAACACACTTGCATTCATGGTTAAAGCCACAATTAAAGATCAATCAACCAATTCACGAATTGGGCTGCGTGGTACAGCCAAAATATATGGGAAGGACACCAAAGTATATTACTATCTTTTTAGGAGACCATTGTCCACATTGCGGATGAAATTTGGCCTCTAAGAATATTGGTATAAATTTTAAATTGGATATGGAACAAGTACCGTATAAGGACCAATGGCTTTGGACATTGCTGCTCAAACTCCAGATAATACATTACAAGCATCACTTGCACCACTTCGTGAAGACTTAAAAATCCTGCCTGGCTCAAGACAACCTGATGGCTCACCAACCTGGACCTTGCATGACCCTGTAAGGCATAGTTTTTTCAAAATTGGATGGATTGAATTTGAGATTCTCTGCCGTTGGCATCTCGGCAACGCCCAATATATCTTCGATAAGATTGGCCAAGAAACTACATTACAACTTCAAAAAACCCATATAGAAAGTGTATTTCAATTCTTATCAATCAATAATCTGCTGCAAAACAATAATTCTGACATTTTGCATGACCAATGGAAATCCATTAAAAACAAAAAACTCTTTCCATTATTGATCAAGAATTACCTCTATTTGAAAATACCTATTTTTCGACCTGATTCATTTCTCCAAAAAACTCTTCCGACGGTACGTTCTTTTTTCAACCCACTCTTTTTCATATTATTTACATTTATAAGTATTGCAGGATTATTCTTTAGCATTCGTCAATGGGACAGTTTTCAAAATACGTTCCTCTACTTTTTCACTATAGAAGGAATAACATATTACGCACTTGCATTAACCTTGGTAAAAATTCTTCATGAGCTGGGGCATGCCTATACTGCAAAGCATTATGGGTTAAAAATTCCAAGTATGGGAATAGCCTTTATTCTATTCTGGCCGGTCTTATTTACTGACACATCAGATGCTTGGAAACTGAAGAATAAAAACAAAAGAATTAAAATTGCTGCTGCTGGGGTTTGCACCGAACTTGGTGTAGCACTCATTGCAACATTTTTATGGAGTTTCCTGCCAAATGGCACCATAAAGAGTGTTGCCTTTATACTTGCAACAACTACCTGGATTGCAACCATTGCAGTTAATCTCAATCCTTTTATGAAGTTTGACGGATATTATCTATTTGCAGATTGGATCGATATCCCTAATCTTCAACAAAGATCTTTCACCCTAGCCCGTTGGTGGTTACGTCGCTTATTGTTTGGTCTTCCTGAACCATGCCCTGAAAATCTGCATAGATCTCAACAAAAAACTGTATTGATATATGCCTTTGCTACCTGGGTTTACCGAATCATTTTATTTACCGGTATTGCCCTGATGGTGTATCATTTTACTATTAAGCTATTGGGAATATTCTTAATGGCTCTTGAACTATTCATGTTTATAGGATTACCTATTTTTCGTGAACTTAAGCTCTGGTGGGGAAAAAGAAGCAGTATGAAACTTACAGTCAATCTATTTTGTACAACCACAATATTTATTGGGCTTATTGCTTTTCTATTTTTACCATTCCCAATTTCCTTAGAAGTCCCTGCTCTCTATAAATCTGAATCATACGCCCATATTTACCCTCCGGACAGTGCACGTTTAGAAAAAATCCTTATAAAAAAGGGTGCCATGGTAAAAAAAGGCGACTTGATGTTTGTCTTTCACAATCCCACATTAGAATTTAATGAAAAATTAGCAAGGATTGAAACTGACAAGCTGAAAATCAAACAGCAAAGAATTAACTTTGTTACCGATCAATCAGATAATATTCAAATAGTTGAGCAGCAATTAACTCAAGCTTTAACGGCATTAAGTGGTTTCCGACAACAACTGGACAATTTAGAAGTGAGGTCTAGTATTGATGGAATAGTAGTTGAATTAGACCAGTCTTTAAATCCTGGCCGCTGGATCAATGAAAAAGAACGACTTGCATTAATTATTGATAAAAATGCATCGGTTGTTGAAGGCATGATTCATGAAGATGACTTTAATTATACCCATCAAGGACAAACTGGTAAATTTTATCCAGACGAACTCGAAGCAAAACCCTTTTCAGTAATAATCAAAACCTTAGAAGAACAAGGAATTTCTACCTTATCAGCTCCTTATTTAGCTTCAACATTTGGAGGCCCCATACCAGTCCATGTAAAAAACAGCCAATTTATAAGCCCTGAAAGCTACTACCGTGTTGTCTTTTCTTTGCCTGACAATTCACCTCAAATCGATCATATTCTTAGAGGAACTGTCCGTTTGTCCGGCAGACCGATGAATATTTTCCAACGAGCATGGCCACATATTGCCAAGATCTTTATCCGTGAATCAGGATTTTAGCACCCTCTTTCAAATAAAAAAAGCTGTAGAGTATTATTATACTCTACAGCTTTTAGTCCACTTTTAATCTTTAAGGAAATACTTACTTAATCGAAGAGTTTACAAACTCAACTAATCAACATACTCATAAGCACCCTTATCGTATCCATCCAATTCATCATCAACATCGTCGCCCTTACCAACTATATCTGTTGGTCTGGAATTCCCCTCAATGTCATCATTACTTTTAGGTTTACCTGCGTTATCACCTGTATCTATACAGCTAGAAACAGGTAGTAAATGATAATCTCCACCAGTTTTTGGATTTTTGCTGGAGGCTACGGGATTATTTACACCTGCAAATAATGGATCATTAACAGTCTCGGTTAGATGAAGAGTGTCAGATGTAGGTGAAATATAACCACTAAATTGTGGTCCATTTGAGTTACCCCAGATGATGCTGTTATTAATCTTTTCGACTCCGTTCGCTTGCAAACCACTTCCTGCGGTTTCTGTAAAATTACCAGTAATGGTACAGAATGAGAGGTTAAGAGTTCCGCTATTATAAATACCGCCGCCTGCCGCTTGCCCACCGTAAGTAACATTGCCTGAGATGACTGAATTGGTAATATTTGCTACACCAGAACCTATTCGTATACCACCACCACCGGCATTACTATTCAAGCTAGATACTTTGTTGCCCTGAACAAAAGAATTATAGAGGGTCAACACCGACGATCCTCCCGAATAAATACCACCGCCACCGTAATCACCCTGTGCATCGTTAGAATTGATGACAGTGCCTGTAATTTTAGCCCTGGATGAATCAAGGTGCAGACCACCGCCGCCTCTACTGCAACTATTAGATTCAATCCTGCTATCGTTTATAGTCAACAAACCGCTACCGGCATGGGAAATACCACCGCCAAATCCTTGATTTACACCAGTTGAGTTACCCCGAATAATGGTGTCGTAAATTATTGCACCAGCCACATTTGTGAGATACAGGCCAGCACCGTTTTGGTTATTTGCCATGTTGTTCTCGATAATACAGTTGGTGATAGTTGGTGAAGCCCCGTTGGAGATGTATACACCCCTTGTTGAAGAATTCGAACCCTGATTATTAATTGTAAAACCATCCAGCACAGTATATGCAGTTTCACCATGATTGAATGTGACCACCGCTGAGTTGATCCCTGAACCAGTAATAGATGTTTTAGTTGGGCCGTTTTGAGATACAATTGTTATATCTTTGCCTGAGAAATCAATATTTTCGTTATAGATGCCGTCCATAACCAATATATCATTTCCATCAAATGCTGCGACAATCGCCTCTGTTATGCTGTTATAATCACAAGAGTCGGATGATTCAGATCCAGCAGGACAAACAGTGATCGAACTCGTTAAGGTGACTATCTTGTCAAGCGTGGCATTTCCTTCAGCTATTTCATTACCATTGCTAGCTTTGAAATGATAGGTGGTCGATGGGTTGCTAGGACCAAACAAGGTAATGGTAGCATGATAAAGTTTACCATTGTCATAAGTCAAATCACCACTGTCCACAGCATTCAGATCTGTCAGTTCTCCACTGTCTTCAACAGAGTCGTTATCTAAATCTACCCAAACCTGAATGAAGGCAGGCGCTGTGTTGTTTGGATCAGTATACTTGACCTTAAAGGTAAAATCGCCACCATCCATGCCGACATCAGGATCAACACCATCAAACATAAAGTTGCTAACGCCGCTCCAATCTAGATCAGGGGCATTGTTAACCGGCAGCACACCAACCTGTGAAGTGGTTATTACTGGATCTCCACTGGCAAACGCCATTCCGTCGCTGGCAAAGAATTGATAGTTAAGATAGTCATCGCCTGTTCCAGGATGAGTAAGCAGTATGGTTTTGGTATAATTTTTCCCATCTGAATAGACTGAATCTGCATCTGCCGGATCTAAGTTGATTTTTTCGCCGGCATCATCGAAATCACTATCATCATTTTTATCCACCCAGACTTGAACAATACTCGGTGGAGCATTATCTAAGTCCATATACTTCACCCTAAAAACAAAACTACTTCCCCCGGAAGCACTATTAGGATCAACACCATCAAGTTCATACTCTGATTCTCCTGTCCACGATAAGACTGGAGCAATGTTGTCAACCGTTGCTGCCGAAATGGAAACCGGTGCACCAGTTGCTTCATGAGCTCCATCAGTGGCATAAAAACGATAGTTCATTGAACAACCACCAGCACAGGACAGATTGAGAGACTTAGTAAAGAAACGACCTGATGCATAATCAGCGCCCCCACCATCCTCAGTCATGGTATATTTTTCATCTTTGCTAAAACTACCGTTTAGATCTTGATCAATCCATAACTGGATAAGAGCTGGTTGATCATTTTCCGTATCAGTATATTCTACTCTGAATTCAAAAGTTGAACCGCTTATAGCGTTGTCTGGATGAATTCCATCAACGCTGAAATTGGTCTCACCGGTCCAATCTAGTGTAGGAGCGTCTCCTGATCCGGCACTGCTGTCAAAAACATAAACAGAGCTGCTTCCGGTAGCTGCTCCAATTGCCTCATCTCCGTTACTCGTCGCATAGAATCTATAAGGTTTGACATTGCCATTGGTATTGGTGAGAGTCGTACTTAAATAGTAAACCTTACCGTCATAGTAAGTATCGTCATCGGCATACAGTTCATCCAAGTCATGCTTTTCATCGGCATCATAACCATTATTATCATCATCTATCCATATTTGAATAGTGGTAGGTGCACTATTGGTAACGATAGTATATTCAACCTGGAAGAAAAAATTTCTTCCAGAAACACCACTATCAGGATGCACACCGTCTATTTCATAATTGTAGTCACCGGCCCAGTCAAGGGTTGGCAATTGATCAAGATCCTGATATGGCTCTCTGTACCATGCCGTTGTATTATTATTCCCATGGCAGTGTTGACAGCTAACATTGCTTGAAGTAGCGCCTCGCCAAATGGTACCCTTGCTGGCTGAAAGGGGCAGATTCTCTGGCGAAGGTGGCGTACTGTTATTGCCATTCCAGGAAACACCACCACCAGGACTGTCATGGTACCATATCTTCAGTCCGGGTTCGTTGTCTATCAGCTTGCCATCTCTGACCATGGCAAGTTGCGTGGAGCCGTGTACATTATGACAAGTCACACAGGTCATCCTACTGATATTGGTGCCGTCATAATCCGTCGACCATCGTGGGTTATCCTCAGATAGATGGTAATAGTGGCGGTTCACACCCCCAGTTACCAAGTTAGTATTCATGTCGGCAGGATTCATAAACGGACCGGAGTCATGACAATTGAAACATAGGCGGAAGTTATTGGCATCCAGTGAACCATCCGCGTATTGTGTTTTCTTTGAAGGTACAAGTAGCGGTTCCTTTAAGCTGGCGCCGGTACCTGAATTGACCTGTACAAGGCGATACCCTATGCGGTACACACTTGGATCTGTATTTGCATTGTTACTATCATTATAGGACCTAGCGTTTCCATCTATATGAGCTGAAGAAAAATCATGACAAGAGTCGCAATCCACCGGCCTTCCAGGCAGGGTCACTACACCACCCTTGGATGGAGGAGTTTCACCAGTCGGTAGACCATGGCCTGTTTTATAGAATCCCCAACCAGTTCCATATGTATACTCACCATCTTCATCACCAATTACGTTCGGAGCAGGTATTTCATCAATTACAGAAGGTTCTTCATCATGACAGGTAGCGCACCACTTTTCATTCCCAGATTTTAATTTGAAAGTGTCATCATATATACTTGTTTCCCAATTTGTCTTAGCACCAATGACCGGATCATTAACACCATCATAAGTACCACCAGGGCTATGACAGGTATTACAAACAGTAGTATTTGCTAGATTTTCTCCATCAGCAAAAAGTGGAATATTATTTAAGTCGTGGCAATTATCACAGTAAATATTTGGACCTCTAGCCGCTGTAATATGCACATTATGGGCTGTATTAAAATGACTTATTGCCCCGTCGTTTGAAGTACCAGTATGGCAGGTAGTACATTCTACTGGGATATTGTTGCGGCCATCGGTAATAGCAGCAACTACCTCTAATTTATTGCTGCTATGGCAGGTGGCGCATTCTGAATGCAATGTGATTCTTTGTTCAGGGGTAACGCTGGCGTGACAGTCTTTACAATTTTCAGATAAATTAAAATAATTATGAGATGATGCAGCTGATGCTGGAGTGGTTCCATGACTGACTACACTGCCTGCGTTATCATTATGGCAGGATTTGCAATCTATATCAGTACCAGCTCTGCCAGCAGTTATTGTAGCAATAACAACTGAATTAGCGCTGCTGTGACATGTACCACATCCATCCTTGTGTAGATTTAAACGCTCTTCTGCCGATCCAATTACATGACAGCTCACACAATCCGCTGCTTCACCAAAAGAATCATGAACTGCTGCTGCTGATTCAAGGGTAGTACCATGAGTATCAGCACTGCCAGCATCACTATTATGGCAACTGATACATTCTACATCAATACCACTTTTCCCGATGACAATAGTGGCTTGAACGTTATCTTTGGAACTACTGTGACAAGTAGGACAAAAAGTATGTATATTATTAGTAATTTGATAAGCAGTATCAATTTCATGGCAACTAGCACAATCCGATGTTGCCTTGAGATTATCATGCAATCTGGTTGAAGCCCCAGAAGTATGACATTGAGTACAGTCAGCATCAATGCCTTGACCTGGATAATGATGCGTACCAGCACTATCAGACTCTCCTTTATGACAAGTTAGGCAATCCACATCCTTATTGTTGCGTCCATCAGATATTGCATCCACTACATCAATCTGCTCACTGCTATGACAGGTAGAACAGTCCGGATGCAGATCAATACGATGTTCTGCTGAACCAATGGAGTGGCAGCTATCACAATTGGCATGCATATTAAATCTATTATGCACTGCTGCTGCAGTTGCGGCAGATGTAC
>PJEL010005341.1_pt1 | contig 10385 bp, 7 predicted proteins | sample 1853271 | NCBI WGS metagenome assembly PJEL01 (sample SAMN08108733, study PRJNA415343) | Invertebrate metagenome, whole genome shotgun sequencing project. | host: Globobulimina | place: Sweden: Gullmar Fjord | collected 2015-08 | reverse complement strand
GCAAGAACTGAGTTCACGGACGATACGTTCCGGCAGAAACTGCAAGAGTCGTGTGTAGCTGGGGGCAGGGCAGATATATCTTTATGGCCTGATTTTGCCGCCAATCTTTTTTATAAGCCCGTTGTGTATGATTCTCAAAAGTCCTTTGCTGATTTAGCCGCTTATCTTGCCAAACTTGATGAGCAAAGAGGAACCAAAGGAAATCGCATTTTTGACCTGGCCCTGCCGCCTACATTGTACCCGGTGGTGTCTACCATGATTGGCCTGGTTGGGCTTGCCGATCAACTTAAAAATGGTAAGGGCTGGTCCCGCATCGTGGTTGAAAAACCTTTTGGTCGGGATCTGAGAACGGCGATGGATTTGGATAAAACCCTCCATTCTTACTTTCATGAAGAGCAGATCTTTCGCATTGATCATTATCTGGCCAAAGAAACGGTGCAGAATATCCTCATGTTTCGCTTTGCCAATGCCATTTTTGAACCGATCTGGAACCGGGGCTTTATCGATTATGTAGGCATTATGGCCGCTGAAAAGCTCGGGGTGGAGCAGCGGGCTGGTTATTATGAGCAGGCAGGTGTTATTCGAGATATGTTTCAAAATCATATGCTGCAATTGATGTCTTTAATTGCCATGGAGCCGCCATCGCATTTTCAGTCTGAACGGGTACGGGATGAAAAGGTGAAATTGTTTCGTTCCATCCGGCCATTTCACCAGAAAGAAGATGAGGTGGTGTTGGGACAATACGGACCGGGTATGATAGATGGCAATAAAGTACCTGGCTATCTTCAGGAGCCGGGGGTGGGCATTGGTTCGCTTATTCCGACCTTTGCCATGATGCGTTTTTATGTGGAGAACTGGCGTTGGCAGGGTGTACCCTTTTATCTGGTATCGGGGAAACGGATGGCCCGCAAGGAGACCCGGATCGTTATCGGCTTTAAAGAGGTGCCGCATTCCATGTTTAGGGATGTCATTGGCGAAAAAATTATTGCCAATAAACTAGTGCTCAGTATCTATCCTGAAGAGGGGATACATCTCACCTTTCAGACCAAGATACCCGGTGCCAAAGTATGCCTGCGCTCCATGACCATGGATTTTCATTATGATACCGGCCCGGCTTTAGATGCCTATGAAAAGGTGCTGCTCGACTGCATCTTAGGTGATCATTTACTTTTCTGGCGTCAGGATGGAGTGGAGCTGGCCTGGAAAATTCTTACCCCAGTTCTTAACGAATGTGAACTGTGCCAGGGCCGGGAGCAGAAACTCCACCCATATCCAGCCGGAAGCTGGGGGCCGGATGAGGCAAGGAGCTGGGTTGAGAAGATTTGTGACACAGCAGAGGGGAGTGGCTGATGCCAAGGGATATTCCAGTCGGAAACGGTTCATTGTTAATAAACTTTGACGCTCATTACCAGATGCGTGATTTGTACTGGCCCTATGTTGGTCAGGAAAATCACACTGGTGGTCAGCCGTGCCGTTTTGGGGTGTGGGTTGATGGTCAGTTTCGCTGGCTTGATGATGCTGGTTGGCAGCGTACCCTTAACTATTTTGATGATACCCTGGTTACGGAGGTCACCCTGTATCATCCTGACCTACAACTGAGACTGGTGTGCCAGGACACGGTTGATTTCCATGTTGATCTCTATCTGAAAAAAATTGTTGTGCATAATCTTGCTGACGTACAACGGGATGTACGGCTCTTTTTTGGACAGGATTTTAGTATTGGTGGCCATGCTGTAGGCGATTCGGCTTATTTTGAGCCAATGCAACGGCTTGTCTTTCATTACAAGGGCAGACGTTGGTTTTTGGTGGGCACTGCTAAAGGCAAACCTGGCGCGTGCAGCTATTCAGGGGTTGATCAGTGGGCTGTGGGGGTGAAAGGCGTTGGCGATAAGGTCGGTACCTGGCTTGATGCCGAGGATGGCGAATTGTCTGGTAATCCGGTGGCTCAGGGCAGTGTGGATTCGGTGGTGGCCCTGCATCTGGAGGTTGCAGCAGGCAGTAAGGAAGAGGGCTGGTACTGGATCAGTGTTGGCGAGGATTATGATCAGGTTATGGATATCCAGGATAATCTTTGCAAGCGGGGTGCTGGAACCTATCTCACCAGAACAAGCGATTACTGGAAACTGTGGGCCAACAAAGAAAAAGATGATATGGGCATGTTACCGGAAAGGTTGCAGAATCTCTATCGTCGAAGTTTGTTGGTTTTGCGTACCCAGATTGACAATAATGGGGCAATTCTTGCGGCCAATGACTTTGATATTGCTGATTTTAATCAGGATACCTACTCCTACATGTGGCCCCGGGATGGTGCCCTGGTAAGCGGTGCTTTAATTGATGCGGGGTATTCAGAGATTTCACGGCGGTTTTTGCGATTTTGCCATGGCTCAATAACCCGTGAAGGGTATCTGCTGCATAAATACAATCCTGATGGGTCGCTGGCCTCCACCTGGCACGGCTGGTACAAGGATGGTGAGACCCAGTTGCCGGTGCAGGAGGATGAAACGGCCCTTGTGCTCTGGGCATTCTGGAATCACTTTGCCAGTTTTCGTGATATTGAATTTGTTAAAGTTCATTACCGGGGATTGATAATTCGTGCTGCTAACTGGATGGATGAGTTTCGAGATGATGATGGACTTCCTCTGCCTTCCTGGGATTTGTGGGAGGAGCGGCGCGGGGTGCATGGTTGGACTGTGGGAGCTGTGTGGGCTGGCCTTGAAGCAGCGGCCAATTTTGCCGAGGCTTTTGGCCAGATTGATCTTGCTGAAAAGTACCGAAAAGCTGCGACTGAGGTGAAAAGGGGTACGGAAAAGTATCTCTGGCAGGAGAAGGAAGGCCGTTTTGCCCGGATGATTCTACGAAAAGATGGAAAAACTGTGGAGGTTGATACCACTCTGGATGCCTCGCTGATGGGGCTCTGGTATTTTGGTATGTTTGCCCCGGATCATCCGAAGATAGTAGCCACTATGGAGGCTGTGCAAAAGCGGTTGTGGATAAATACCGATGTCGGTGGGCTTGCCCGCTATGAGGATGATCATTACCACCAGGTCGCAAGTGATGTGGATAAGGTGCCCGGCAACCCCTGGTTCATATCCACCCTGTGGCTGGCCCAATGGTACATTGCGATGGGGAAGAACACGTCAGACTTGCATAAGGCGCTGGACATCATGGACTGGGTAGCTGATCATACTTTGACCAGTGGCGTGATGGCCGAGCAGGTGCATCCATTTACCAATGAACCACTTTCGGTAAGCCCATTAACCTGGAGCCATGCTACCTTTGTGAAAACGGTTAGGGAGTATGTAACTAAAAGTTTGAAGTTTAAGGTTTAAAGTTCAAAGTTGAACACCTTAAAAACTTGATTATTGCACTCGGAACTCCGATAAGCGAGCTTGCGAGACATCGAGACCCGGAACTAAAATATGAAATATTTATTAGCCGTCGATGTAGGCGGAACAAAAACAGATCTGGCCATATTCGATGCTGCTACAGGGGGTAAAGATCCGCTACACTTAGAAACCCTTGCAAGTGGTAAGTATGCAACTTTTGCAGAGCTTCTGCATCACTATCTAGATGATAAGGAAATTTCTGTAAAACGTGCCTGTTTTGGAGTGGCTGGTCCGGTTCAGGAAAATCGGGTGAAGTTGACTAATCTACCATGGGAAATTATCGGCAGTGAAGTAGAGACGGAATTTGGGTTTGAGAAGGTCACAATAATTAATGACCTGGTTGCTGTCGCAAGCTCGATTCCGTTTCTTTCCGGTGATGATCTTGTTGTCTTGAAAGATGGAAAAGCTTTCATAGATGGGACTCGTGGAGTCGTTGCTCCGGGGACGGGGCTTGGTATTGCCTTTTCAGTTTGGGATGGAAATAGGTATATCGTCAATCCATCCGAGGGGGGGCATGCCGGTTTTTCCCCAGAAGACGATACTGAGCTTGAACTGCTGCGATTTATGTTTTCCCGCAGTGAAGAGCCAGTCAGCTTTGAGTCATTAAGCTCCGGCATGGGCTTACCTAGTATTTATCGTTTCTTGGTTGAGCAGGGGAATTATCCTGAACCGCAGTGGCTGGCAGACGAATTGTCATCTGTTGATGATCCTACCCCTGTTATTGTGCAGGCAGCAATGAATCAAGAGAAAGAGTGTGCGTTTTGCCGGGAAACCGTTCGACTATTTGTGAAAATTTTAGCTAGCGCCTGTGGAAATTTGGCGGTTACCGTCATGGCCACAGGTGGTATCTATCTTGGTGGTGGAATTTCTCCTCGTATTTTACCTTTCCTGCAAGATGAGGAGTTTCAAAAACGTTTTATGAAACGGGGTAAAATGGCCGGACTTCTTTCGGGTATACCTGTTTACGTAATTATGAATCCAAAGGCCGCGTTGATCGGTGCAGCTGGCTATATGACTTCGGCGTCTTGATTTGCATGATACCTTGGTTGGTAGCAAACAATGTGAGAACTCGATTATTTGCCGATGAAATCTTGCGGAGTAAAATTTGATGAATAAAAATATCGTTCAAAAGGTTCTCATAGTTGTAGCCATCCTGGCCTTTGTTGCAGCATTTAAATTCCTTGGCCTTGGGCAATATCTGACTCTTGATTATATCAAGCAGTCCCAGGACCGTTTTGCCGAGCTTTACGCTGCCCAACCTATGTTGGTAATTTCATCGTACATGCTGATTTACGTGTTGGTTACAGCTCTGTCTTTGCCGGGAGCAGTTATTATGACCCTGGCAGGCGGTGGCCTGTTTGGCCTTGTAACCGGTACCATTGTTATCTCATTTGCCAGTACCATTGGTGCTACCTTGGCATGCTTTGTCTCTCGATTTTTGTTGCGAGAATGGGTGCAGAAAAAGTTTGGAGAAAAACTGGGCCCGATTAATAACGGCATTGAAAAGGAAGGGGGCTTTTATCTTTTCACCATGCGCTTGGTGCCAGCCTTTCCATTTTTTCTGATTAACCTGGCTATGGGAGTGACCAAACTGCCATTTGTTCAATATTACTGGGTTTCCCAGCTTGGTATGCTTCCCGGCACCATTGTCTATGTCAATGCTGGAAAGGAACTTGCCAAGATAGATTCCCTGTCCGGAATTTTATCGCCAAGTCTTTTAGTCTCTTTTGCTATATTGGGTTTGTTTCCAATCACCGTTAAAAAGATAATGGGTTTTGTGAAAAGTCGTAGAGAGGATTGATGAGACGAGTTGTGATAATGATTTTGATGTAATCGGTGGAGGTGCAGTGGGGCTGACGGTGACAGTCGGTGCCGCTCAGCTTGGCACAGCGCTATGTTTCATTTATCACGGAAGGCTGATTATAATTGAGTGCCCTGATGTATAAACTCCGACATCCTTTTTGTTGAAAAATACCAGACTTTTCAAATAACCCTTGCCCTAAGCAGTAGAATAATTTATTGAATTGTCCAGTCGCTAAACACTCATAAAAAATGAGAGGTACAATATAAAGCCTAATTAAGCGGCGCAAGAGCGTCCGCTTCAATGAGACTTATGCCCTTGTGGTATGAATTTCTCAGGATATTTTTAGATTCTCACCGCAGTGGTCAACATCCCAAAAGATTACCTGTTTTTTTCTGCTACTTTGCGTATGTTCTGTTTAAGCAGTACGATTACTGGGAAAACGATTCTGATTTAATAATTTTTAGGGATCCAATGGATAATAAGGAAAAAGATCAAAATATTTGCCCATATGTAAATATGCACTCATGTCCGTCAATTGCTGATGACGAGATTAAATTGCTGGATATTTGGAATGTAATTTGGACCCAGCGTATTTTGATAGTGGGAATCACTATGTTTGTAACGCTTGCTTTTATAAGTTATGCTTTTTTTTCTCCCAAAATATACGAAAGCAAGGTGAGGGTCCTTCCTGTATCTGATTTTGATAAGCAATTGCTTGTTGATGGATTTACTTTTCAGTTATCAACTCCCGATGATGCTTTTTTTGTTAAGGTCCCTACTCCAAATACTGTTTTTAGTGATGTAGCCCAAAATTTGCAAAATAAGGCTGTACATGCTCAGTTTTGGGATGAAAGCGAAATAATAAAGCAATTAAGTTCCGGAGAATCCATACAATCATCTACTGTTTTTTCTAAGCAATGGTTTTTTAAGAATCTTGCAATTAAAGCGTCAAAAGTAAGAAACAAATCCATAACGTCAGTAACTGTATCTTTTGCTGGAAATACACCACAAATAGCTTCAGACGTGTTACGTTCTTTTATTTCTTATGTGGACGAATATACGTTAAAGAGTTTTCGTGATGATCTCAGTACTCAATTAGAGCTAATGACCATTGATATTGAAAATCAAATTAAATTTCAACATCAGCTTGTAATGAAAGAGAAGGAAATTGCGATTGCTGAATTGACCGATGCCAAAATTATTGCTGAGAAATTAGGTCTTAATGAATTGCCAGCAAATTTTGTGAATAGGCCTTTGTACGCCAGAGGGGTGAAGGCTATTGAAATAGAAATTGAAGCATTAACTCAGAAAGAAAACGGTGACCTTTTCAACGCCGAATTGTTTTCTCTTCAGTCTAAACTGGCAGAATTGAAAGCCTTAACGTTAGATAATGTGAAAATTACAATCTTTGAGACGGAGAAAGTAGCTCAACCTCTGGATCCTGTTAAGCCGAAAAGCAAGTTGATTGTATGTTTGGGTTTCATCACAGGAGTAATGATTGGCATAGTTGCTGGTTTTTTCCGAAATTTTATTCAGCAGCGGCATAAACATATTCCAGCATAATTTAAATTCTGGAAGTTAAATAATTTATTGAGAAAGCAATGACAAAATTAGATTCTCCTTTAAAAGGAAAACGGATTTTAATCACCGGAGCTTGCGGGACGATCGGTTCAAAACTCGTAAGTATACTTCTGGAAAATGGATATGATCCAGGTGAAGTTATTGGTTTAGATAATAACGAAAGTGGTTTGTTTTTTTTAGAACAGCAGTTTTTGCACGATAAAAGAACCAGTTTTTTTCTGGCAGATATACGTGATAGAGATAAATTGCGTCGAAAGATGCAAGGTGTTGATATTGTCTTTCATGCCGCAGCTTTAAAACACGTTATTTTATGTGAACGCTCTCCGTTTGAAGCCGTACAGACCAATATCAATGGTGTGCAGAATGTTATTTATGCAGCTTGTGAAAATAATATTGAAAAGGTAATTTTTACAAGCTCCGATAAGGCTGTTAATCCAACTAACGTTATGGGTACGTCAAAGCTTATGGGTGAACGGTTATTGACTGCTGCAAACAGTAATTTTCGTGGCAAGGGACCAATTTTTGCCTCCACCCGTTTTGGGAATGTACTTGGTTCAAATGGATCAGTTATTCCTATTTTCCATAAACAGATCGCCCAAGGTGGACCCGTCACATTGACTCACTCGGATATGACTCGTTTTGTGATGAGTGTTGACCAAGCGGTGAGATTGGTTATTGACTCTGCTGCACTGGCAAGAGGCGGTGGCGTATTTATTACCAAGATGCCTGTTATCCGCATTAAGGATCTTGCCGAGATCATGATCCAGGAGCTTGCTTCTTTTTATGGGCATCGTCCTGAAGACATTGAAATCGTCGAAATCGGCACGAAACCAGGTGAGAAGCTCTATGAAGAGTTGATGAGTCATGAGGAGATGCGTAGGGCTGTTGAACTCCCCAAATATTTTGTAGTGTTGCCGGCATTCAGAGGGATCTACAGGGATATTTCCTATGATTATGAAGATATTATTACAGATAAGGTCACTAACCCCTATAATTCAGAAAATGAGAAACCTTTAAGCCAGGAAGAACTTAGAAAATTTCTTCAGGATAATGACTTGTTAAGACCATCTGAAGTTTCAGACAGTCAACCTGTCAAACGTTACTGGCCAGGAGAGGAGGATTAATTGATGCATGTCTTGATCCTTGGTGGTGACGGTTATCTCGGCTGGCCTACGGCCATGTATTTTTCAAAGCGCGGTTATGATGTGACAGTAGTTGATAACTATTTCCGCCGGAATAGCTGCACAGAGTTGGATGTGGGCATGCTTTACCCAATTCCCACACTGGTTGAGCGCGCTAAAATATGGCATGAGCATACCGGCAAGGAAATAAAAGTCGTTATTGGCGATCTGACAGATGCCGAGGTTATGCGGTCTCTTTTCAATGGGACTGTGGAATATTCCTGGGCGATTGAAAAGAAATTCTCTGGAATTCCTGAGACTGTTGTTCATTATGCTGAGCAACCATCAGCACCATATTCCCTCATCAATTATAAGTATGCCAATATTACCTTAAGTAACAATCTTCTGGTAACCAACAATCTCATGTTTGCTGTACGAGATTTTTCCCGCAATTGTCATATCATCAAACTTGGCACTATGGGCGAATATGGCACCCCTAACATTGACATCGAAGAAGGGTGGCTTGAGATTGAGCATAAGGGAAGAAAAGATACCTTTTTGTATCCAAGACAGGCCAGTTCTCTTTATCACACTACAAAAATAATGGACACTGATCTCATGTGGTTCGGGGTCAGGATGTGGAATTTGCGGGTTACGGACCTGCTGCAGGGTCCTGTATACGGCATGGTGACAGAAGAGTCGGAAATTGATGACCGTCTTAAAACGATTTTTAATTATGATGAGATTTTTGGAACCATTGTCAACCGCTTTATCGTTCAGGCCATTGCTGATTACCCTTTGACTGTTTATGGAAAAGGTGGACAAACCAGAGGTTACCTGAACCTGAACGATACGCTGCAATGTGTTCATTTATCCGAACAGAATCCAGCAGCAACTGGTGAGTTGCGCATTTATAATCAGATCATGGAAACATTCAGTGTCAACGATCTTGCTGAAATGACGCAAAAGGTTGGGCAGGAAATGGGCTATGACGTCCAGATCAAGAACATTGAAAATCCTCGCCGTGAGGCAGAAGAACATTATTACAATCCAGCCTACCAGGGCTTACTTGATCTTGGTGTAAAACCTCATTACCTCACCGATGATTCCATGAAGAAAATGTTTCAGGTTGTTGAATACTATAAAGAAAATATCCGGAAGGATGTAATATTCCGAGGAGTTAAATGGTAATGAATTGGCTTATAACTGGCGGGTGCGGTTTTATTGGACGGAATCTTATCAAAAACTTGATTGAGGAAGGAGGTCATTTCATTCGAGTGCTTGATAATCTTTCTGTTGGAAGCCGTGAAGATTTGTCCAAAGTATGCAATTTTGTTGAATCAGCTACTTTGGCAAGTAACGTCAATTCAGCACAGGTGGAGCTTGTAGTCGGAGATATCCTTGATGAACAACTTGCTTTACAGGCAGCTGAGGATATTGATGTAATCGTCCATTTAGCTGCCAATACTGGTGTAGCTCCCTCCGTGGAAAATCCACGTTTTGACTGTGTAACGAATGTCATTGGCACCCTCAACTATCTGGAGGCTGCCCGGTTGAAAAATGTGAAACGTTTTGTCTTTGCCTCAAGCGGTGCCCCTGCAGGGGAGTGTGAGCCTCCAATTCATGAAGAGCTCCCTCCTCATCCAGTTTCTCCGTATGGTGCCAGTAAACTTGCTGGCGAAGGTTATTGTTCTGCTTATTCTAGAACATTTAATATTGAAACCGTATCTTTACGTTTCAGCAATGTTTATGGCCCCCTTTCTTTTAAAAAAGACAGTGTAGTTGCTAAATTTATTAAAAATGCACTGAGTGGGGAAACTCTTGAAATTTATGGGGATGGCAGCCAGACAAGGGATTTTATATATATTGACGATCTGATTTTAGCCATTCGGAAAGCTGCTTCAGTAGAAAATATTGGTGGAGAGACTTTTCAGATTGCGACGGCCCAGGAAACATCTGTAGACGAGATTGCTCAAAAAATTATTGAGGTCTTTAAGATTTGCGGAAAACAAAATGAAATAAATATTTATAAATCAGAGCCTCGTTTAGGAGATGTGAAAAGAAATTTTTCTGATACGTCTAAGGCAGGGGAAATACTAAAGTGGCGACCTACAGTAAGTTTAGAGCAGGGTTTGAAAAAAACACTTGATTGGTTCTTACGGTAGCTTTTTTGGTTAGAAATTATTTCATTTGGGACGAAAACATTCGTTTTCACATTTTTTAAGTTATATAAAGTCTCTTTAAAAGTGCTTAGTCTTTAGTGGTTTGAGAAAATTTTTCGATAACACCGCAGATTTCTATTTTGTAATTATCTCAATTTTTACATCTACTTTGAGCTTTCTCCGGATTTTTGCTCATCAGGTGGTTATCTCATCTTAAAATCTTAGCTTACTTACCAATATGTCAAATTTAAGAATTTTCGGGATTCTTGTAAGCATTTTCGGGCTGCTCTTCACTTTTCGTGTTTATCGTGGCGAAAGATGGAATAGAGCA
>PJEL010005339.1_pt1 | contig 10386 bp, 9 predicted proteins | sample 1853271 | NCBI WGS metagenome assembly PJEL01 (sample SAMN08108733, study PRJNA415343) | Invertebrate metagenome, whole genome shotgun sequencing project. | host: Globobulimina | place: Sweden: Gullmar Fjord | collected 2015-08 | reverse complement strand
GTTCAGTTGAACAATTATTCGGGAGCCATGTTTCCTTACAGTATTTGCGAGATTTTCAAACCCTTCAATGCACTCGTCCTTATGTGCGCCGAGTTGATGTATATATGCTTTGCCCTCATCGCTTACGTACACACTGCCAGTGAAGATCAGCGCTGCTCCTCCGACTGCAAATCTTTCGTGAAACTCAAATAGATCCTCTCGTGCCATACCATTACTGTCAGCCATTCCTTCAAATGTGGCTGTCTTTACGATTCTGTGTTTGACTGGCGTTACACCTAGCATCCATGGCTGTTTGTACCTTTCTGTGCCATTGCCGGAATTATTTGTTTTGCTTTTAATTTCAATATTATGATTTCCTATGCAATCTGTGCCATAGATGTTATCTGCAATCTGTGTCATTTTGTAATATACCCGTTTGTCTAGATAGAATTCTGATTACTGAAGACATACATCCATCCCCCCCCTGCCGAACCAGTGTAGATTGTGCTATATACTTATTCATGAGCGTGCTTCTGCTTTGGGAGTCATGTTTTTGTCCATAGTTCATCTAAGCGGCACGAATGTATTTTGATACACAAATAAATATTCTAAGCATATTGTCTATCTAAGCTGGCACATCACAAATCACACGTTACCAATCTCGTTATTCCTAATAATCATGAATCAATGATGGATGTCTAATTACATCTGATTTACTGGCCAATTGCTAAATTGCTAACTAGTGCCCATCCATAAATGTGCCTTTTAAGAAATTGTAGCCTAGGCAATTCAGTTTTCACTAGGCTGTTTGGCGATGTATTTACGCGGCACTGCTTTGGCTTGAATTGGATATAAAATAGCATCTACCATATATGCCTAGCGGCGACATGTTAATACAGATCATGCAATCTCTTCATTTGCCTGCTTTGAGGACGATGTTCAGCCCGATAATTCTACCCAGATTGCAGTCTTGTCAGCCGCACTAAGTTATAGCTGATGACAGACGCCCATACATCGGCTTTAAATCCGTCATGCCCTTTCCATAAGGCTTTACCTGCACCAAAGGCTCTTTTCAATTCCGAGATATTCCCTTCAATGCCAGCCCTGAAATTGCGTAATATATTATATGTTCTTTCCTGTACACCCATGGCTCTGAGAGTAATCCCTTTCTTCTTATGAAACACTACCTGCTTGATACCCAGATCTTTGCTTTTTTTGACGTTATCTCTGCTGGCATATCCGCCGTCAGCAAAGACGGTTTTAGGTAACTGCCCGTATAGTGCATCATGCTCTTTCAGTATTGGTACATATCTTTCTGTATCCGCAGGGTTTCCTTCCTCTATCATGAAGCCGGTGATCAAACCACGTTTATCTTGTGTCCATAGTCAATGTCACGGCTACCTTTGATAATGATATCGGTATGCTCTTCAAATAAACTCACAATCTTTTCTGACGAAGAAACCTTTTCTCCATTAAGTATCCGCCGTTCAGCTTGATCAATGTTTCTTTCTATCAAGTTCCGGTAATGCTCTACCTCATCTATCCATTCCTGCTCCTCAGATCGGTTCTGAGCTTGTACTTGTATTATCGCTCTTTCGGCCTGTTTGCTCACCTGCTTAGCCAACGGTAACAACTCTTCATAGAGTTCATCTTTTTCGGCTTTCTTTGCGTAAAATATGCGCCCAGCCAACGACCTAGATGTTTTTCTGTAGTCTTTAAAGCGTATCTTTACTCCGGTGCATTCACGACTCTTTGCCAAATACCGGCTAAGTACTCTAACGCCGTCATCGAGCAATTGACTATCAAGCGGTTTTGCAATATTGCTTTTGACCACTGTACTGTCTATTCGTAACATTTCCAGATTAATAGCACCTTCTTCGTGCTCTTTCACTGCAAGCGCTTCATAGACCGCCTTTAACGTCTGCGATGTTATTCGCCTTATGTTGGCCTGCAACGCCGATTTGCCGGGTGTTTCTTCTCTGCCAAGTCGAGCAAATGTTCTATAGCTCAATGAGTCCGACAAATGAAATGCGAGCATTTCATAACTGACACCAGATAATTTCTTGAGCAACAGGCAGCGAAAGATGCTTTCAACGGAAAATCCTTTACGTCCCTGCGCTTGAGCATCTGCATCAATGAAGTCACGTTCTAGCAAATCCAATATCTCTGTATGTTCATCGAGCAGATTCGAAAGTTGTTCAAGGAAAAAACCAAACTCGTGTTGTGAATAAGAATCGAATATACTTATCTGCGCTGTGCATGTTTCTCGCATAGTAAAAGCCATCTTTGTTGCGTTATGTTTTTTCGTCGAAACAATTGTACAAAACATGATAGCTTTATTTTTTACCTTTCTATATATTTTATGCTAATTATCAATATGTTATGAGCTTATGGATGGGCGCTAAATAGGACTTAATTTATCGCCATGATCCATAACAGATAGGGATTGAACTCATTCTATCTGTCTATTGGTCCGTAATTAAATTAGAGTCTATTTCTAGCTATCGTCAATGAGTTGCAACCAAAACGCCGCCATATACCACGTGTGTTAGTCTTTTCATAATATCCATAGCTATCGCACATAACACATGCAACATATAGCACCTCAATAGGACATGTTGATCTATGTTAGATTATATTCGTGTATGAATGACTTGAATTATTTGCCGTTTCAATATCTGAATTGGAAATGATGGGCATCATCCTTTCGTTAAATATTCCATTTACCTATGATTTGATGGCGTTAAGTTTCCCTTTAATGTTAATGAATGTCAACACTCTCATTGTTGATGTGAATCATAAATTTGAAATATCGCAATTCAATTTAAGCACTATAATAACGCGGCACTGTATATGCGGTAGTCTGTATTTTGAATGCATGTGTACATCTGTGCTGATCATAAATGTGAAAAACATTAGACATTTGATTAAATCGGATGGATATTTACACAATAAAACTAAACACATAATTATTTAAGGAGTGATATGTTTAAACATATTGTCTGCACTATTACTGTTCTGTCCGCTACAACACAAGCTAATGACGTTGTTGATTATTCTGTTAGCAATCTATCTATAAACACTATTACTTATACAGGTGACAGTAACTCTGAGAATTTCAACTACGTAGAACTGGAAGGGGGATTTGGGCGTAGTAATTTTCGTTTCTATGGATTTTGTGATTGGCATAATAATGATTCATCATTCTATAAAATGAATCCATCTTACTTTGTAAGTGACAATGTTTACATTAACTACACTCAGAAAGGTTTTGATGATACAGATACCAATCTCGCATCTACCGACTACTATGCTGGAATTGGTTATTTGTTAGTTGATGACAAATCATTCATCTCAGCAAATCTGAATGTTCGCTATAGCGATAATGAGTTTGTGGAAGAAAAGGGATCTAACGGATATGCCATTCTGTCAGTATTCAATCTACCGCTTTATGATTCCTTATCGCTCGACGGATGGGCTGATATTGATTTCAACCAACAAAATGAGTTTAGCGCTGATGGCGTTAGATTTATCGGAAATGTTGGCATACGTAAAGTATTTAGTAATGATATCTTTATCCGTTCGGGTTATGAGTGGGTTCGTGGTGGTGATGACACGAGCACCATATCTTATGATGAAGGAGTTCGCATCACTATCGGTTACAACATCTAGATATAGTGTCATTAGATGACACTGTCGAAAACTGATGATCGGCTTGCCAATATGATTGAACAACTCTCAATCTATTCAAGGATCGCAAAGCTCATGGTTAGCTGAACATGTTGTGGGCCAGCCTCTTTCCAATTGTCTGAGCTATTTTGATATGGGGTGCGATACAATATATTTCATGCACACAGAAAAGCGTGGCTTGAAGGTAGCATTGCGCTCTATTACCAAATCAATTGGGCGTAATGTGAAACTAGGCTTCATCAGTACTGATATGTGTCGCGCTAACATAACAGGGATTATGGCTTACAATAAAGAGGACTACCAACGTATAGAAGTTCGACAGCGCAAGCATTATGTCCTATACGTTACAGGGAGACAGCTTCTGAATATGACCACTGCGTCATCAAACGAATAACGAAATAACATTCGGCGCAAATAAACGCTAAATAGTAGAGTATTTCCGCGTGATCATGAAAATGGTCGCAACGAAAGACACATGGTATTACATTTGCTGCCGCTGATACATTTTCACATTGGCGTCGTAGTCACGCACATATACTCTTCCGATTTGCTTCAATTCCTTATTTTACAACAGAACAAATATATGTGTTATTGCGATATTTGGTAATCCATTCAATCGGCCATAAATAAAATATCTATATACATATGCCGCATGCAAATATGTTACTTATGTTGTTAGTGTTTCAATATATTTATCCGTCAACCACCGAACAAGATAGTTTTAAAGAACTTATATAGAAATATGTTGACACTAACACATATTATTTTTACTCTATGTTCATCGTTAATAACTAAACATTTAAATGAGGAAAACAATTGAAAAATCTCATTCAAGTTGCTGGCATTATTGATTCCGAAGAAGCAAAACTACTTTGCGATGAGGGTGTCGATTGGCTTGGTTTTCCGCTTCGTCTTCCGTCGGGTAAAGATGATATATCAGAAACATCTGCTGTGCAGATAATCTCAGAGCTGATAGATTCTCAGCAAGGTGTTCTTATCAGCTATATGACTGATGCCGAGAATGTTTCTAACTTTTGCAGTCATCTTGGCGTTAATGTTGTCCAACTACACGGCGATGTTGAGGTGGAGCAGCTTCGAAAACTTAAATCGATTCGCCCTGATCTATATGTACTAAAAAGTTTGGTAGTTAGAGAAGATAATTTGGATGAGCTTCTTGCCCTTGTAGATAAATGCTCTCAATACGTCGATATGTTCATCACAGATACATATGATCCTGCAACGGGTGCAAAAGGAGCCACTGGGTTGACACATAACTGGTCTGTCAGCGCCGAATTAGTTCGCCGTTCGCCTAAACCCTTGATGATGGCAGGCGGTTTAAACGCTGACAATGTAGCTGATGCTATTCGACATGTTCAACCAGCAGCAGTAGACGCCCACACTGGCCTTGAAAGTCACAATGGACGCAAAGACCGCTTTAAAATACAACGTTTCGTTGCCGAAGCACGTAGTGCATTCGCAGAAATTGACAATACATGATTTTGCTTTAGATATAGTGATATCTTACTGTATAGCTGGTTGATCCATGAGTTGATAACTCCGGGAGTAATCGGGAGCGTCATAATCTGTTAAACCAATAGTGCCCAATAGATGAGGAAACAACCAGTGATAGTTGGCAGGGATTAGAAAGTGATAAGGAAATACATTCAGCATCAAGAGAAAGATCATCGATCTGATAAGTTAGAGTTGTATCGACGGCCTATCACATCAAGGTGGTAATGTTAAACCGCTCTTTGAGCCATTCAAAAATATGCTTCTGGCTTTGCCAGAGGTGTATGTCTATATTCTGACCTTATCTGTGCCAAAAGTGGAGCTTTGTAATGGAGTAAACATATAGTGTTTCGCGTGTAATCTCTTGTAGACATGTACATATAAACAAACCTGAATGAGTTTATCATATCAGCCATGATTAAATGTTCGAAAGTATTGTATTGAACGCTCATCAACAAATAGAAGTACGAATTATGACAATGAAAAATACAGTCCATCTTTTACCACAAACTAATCATCTACGTGCGCTTCACTCGATTATTCGTGACAAAAACGCATGTCAAAATGAATTTGTCTTCTATTCAAATCAAATAATTCGACTTTTACTTGAAACCGCATCAAACATGCTACCTTTTCATCCAAAAAATGTTATGACTCCAATTGGTGAGATGTACGAGGGATTAGAATCAACTACAAAGCTTTGCGCCGTATCAGTAATTCGCGCTGGAGAAAGCATGGAAACAGAACTGCGTTCTATGCATTTGAACGCGCCTCTTGGCAAGATACTAATACAGCGAGACAAACAAACAAAACTCCCCAAGTTCTACTATTCAAATCTACCGAGTGATATAGATGAACGACATGTGTTCCTACTAGAGCCAATGCTTGCTACCGCAGGATCAGCACTAATGGGGATAAAAGTGCTACTCGATGCGGGTGTAAAGGAAGAGAATATCATCTTCATTAATATTCTTATCGCACCAGAGGGGCTGGAACGAGTGAGTGAAACACATCCAAAAATTCGTATCGTCACATCATCCGTTGAAAAAGAACTTAACGAGAATGCTTTCATGGTTCCCGGTATTGGTGACTTTGGAGATCGATATTTTGGAACTACTGATTCGGGGGCTCGATGAAAAGCAATAACGTAATAGCCGACTCACTGATAACAGTCTTGACCCCTGCTATCTGGGGAAGTACTTACGTGGTGACAACTGAACTACTTCCGCCGGACATTCCGCTATTGGCATCTGTGATCCGCGCACTGCCAGCAGGCATTCTTCTCACAGTCATAGGTCGCAGTCTTCCCTCTGGCGTATGGTGGCTAAAAGCAATCATTCTTGGAATACTGAATATCGGCGCCTTTTTTTACTTTTTATTTTTGGCCGCGTATCATCTGCCTGGAGGGGTAGCAGCGATGGTCATGTCGTGTCAGCCATTACTTGTGCTTCTGCTCGGAGTTGGACTTCTTGGAGAAAAAATTAGAGGTATACAGGTAATGGCCTGTTTGTTAGGGGGACTTGGCGTTGGACTTCTTGTATTACAACAAACAGATGCCTTTGACACCATTGGGATCTTTGCCGGGTTTGCAGGAGCCATGTCCATGGCAACTGGGATCGTACTTACTAAACGCTGGGGGCGCCCAAAGGGTGTGAGTGTTCTTACCTTTACAGGTTGGCAACTAACCATAGGGGGACTTGTACTCGCTCCTATTGCGCTATTGCTGGAAGACATGCCCGACAATATTAGCAACTACAACTGGATTGGATTTGCCTATCTTAGTTTATTCGGCGCGCTCTTTGCCTACATTATCTGGTTTCGGGGTATTGACCGATTACCTGCCATTACCGTTTCTTTAATTTCTTTTGCAAGCCCGTTGACTGCAACAGTTTTAGGATTCATCGTCCTTGGACAAGGCTTTAGTATTGTTCAGGCTGTTGGAGCCATATCAATAATTACGGCAATTGTAATCGCACTTCCTAGACAGAATATCAACAAATCAACTGAACAATTCAAATATCAAGCCAACGAAGGTGGTTGATTTAAGCATTATCCTAGTAGTATGTACAACTACAATTAAAGGTAAAAATGATGGGATGCTATAAGAATAGCGATCTTCCACTGGTATTCGGTGAAGAAGTATCGGATGCACTAAATAGCGGTAAGCCGTTAGTAGCGCTAGAATCAAATGTAATTACACACGGACTGGAATATCCCCAGAACGTTATTTCCGCAAAGAAAGTGGAAGAAGCGGTCAGGACCAGCGGTGCTGTTCCAGCGACAATTGGAATTGAAAATGGCAATATTCTGATAGGAATGACAGATGAGATCATAGAACGCTTTGCAACAACGCCCGACATCCCCAAAGTCAGCAGCAGAGACCTACCAATTATTCTTTCAAAAGGGGGGATGGGTGCTACAAGTGTTGCATCTTCTATTGTTGCAGCAGAGCTGGCGAATATTTCATTTTTCTCGTCAGCCGGGATCGGTGGTGTGCATAGAGGCGCACAAAACAGTATGGACATATCTTCGGATTTGATTCAATTTACTCGTTCCAAAGTAGCAGTTGTTTGTGCCGGCGCAAAATATATTCTCGATATTGGTCTAACATTGGAGTTTCTAGAAACCCATTGCGTTCCAGTTATTTCTTATAAGTCGGATTATATTCCTGCTTTTTACTGTCGATCTAGTGGATTCAGGAGTCCGCATCGGTTAGATGATGAAGCAACAATTGCTCGCGCTATCGAAATGTATTGGGGATTGATGAATAGCAGGTCCGTACTTATCACTACACCTACAAAAGAAGAGGATGCAATCGACAGGCAAGAGATTGACGGAGAGATAGAGAAGGCTATCATCGCTGCCAAGAATGTCGGCGTTACAGGCAACGGCGTTACGAAATATTTAATGCGAGCCATCAACAAGGTAACCGATGGTCGCTCCGCTGCGGCAAACATGGCAGTCCTCATAAATACGGCAAAAGTAGCCGGTCGACTTGCGGTAGCGCATTCCCAGTACCGATCTAGTAGTCCAATTAAAGCAGAGCTACAAAATGCACCAAATTAAATCCCACCCTGAGCACATATGTGTTTGAGTGTTGGTAGGGCAATTCTCCGCTGATTGCAATGGAATAACTGGCACACTATGCGAAGCGAGTGAGCTTATCATAACACTCCGTCTACATGCTGCGAGGTAGATTATCAATTGTGGAGGATGCTCCGGGTAAGATTATGAAAAAGCACAAAGCAAAGTGCATAGGGATGAGGTGTTATATACAAGCAAACCATATAATCTGAAATGACACAACGTACAATGCGCGAATATATTTTGGGCAGCGGATGATAAAAAGTTAGTTACTATCTAGAACTGTTAAGAAAAAGGAGTGTGTAATGCCATTGCCTATCATGAATTTGTATTGTTAGTTCTGGAGAAAGATGACATGCCCGCCAAAGCAATTTGGAGTTATGATTGCAATATCGCTGCATAATTATGAGATAAAAAGCATAAATGTATAGATACATACAGCCTGGTTTCGTGTTTTGTCATTGTTTCTAGATCTAACAAATGATGGTGTCCACAAGATGATATAAAAACGCCATTCGCCCTATACCAATTATCTTTCTGAGAAATTTGAGTGAAAATATATGTAACGAATACGGATCTGTGTTTGATATTGATAATATGTTTGTTTTCCTCAATTTTGTGAGGGCGCTTTTTTCTCATTCTAAGATGTAAATCAAAATATTGATTCATAGTCATAAAATCAAAAAGGAGTTCGCATATTTTGAGAGAAAAATTAGCAGATGCGTTAAAATACAGCCAAGCCGAATATACGGAAATTCGAATCGAAGAAGTAGACTCTACCTGGATAAATTATCAGGGCTTGGAACTAAACAGTATTGGATCTTCGAAAACCATAGGAGGCGTGGTTCGAGCATTGCATAAAGGAGGATGGGGGTGTGCAACATTCAACAACATGAATGATTTAGGGAAAATGGTTCGTGAAGCATCTGAAGCAGCTCAATTGGTTGGTAATGGAATTTCCCAATTCGCTGAAGTGACACCAACTGTCGATCAGACCGCCATCAGGATGAAAAACGATTTTCGTCAAGTACCCTTGTACAAAATTAAATCTGCGATGGAAAAATATAACCGAATTATTATGAACCATCATGAGAAGATTGAGTCTTCAGACGTTGCCTACCAAGACACATTCCGTAAAATACGATACTCGAATTCGGAAGGTACTTACATTGAAGATGAACGGCCTGATCTGCTCATCCGATTTTCGGCAATTTCTAGAGACGGCTCTAATGTCCAGAAGGGATTTGAAAACCTAGGTGCTGTAGATGGATTTCTACTGACAGAAGATTTGGACGAAAAAGCAAAATTGGTTGCTCAACGAGCAGTCGACCTCCTCTCCGCCCCGCCTGTTACTGGAGGAAACTATACGGTCGTACTTGACCCGAGAATGACTGGTATTTTCGTTCATGAAGCTTTCGGCCATCTGAGCGAATCGGATTTTGTTTGTGAAAACGATCGAATGAAGGAAATTATGGTGCCTGGAAGACGATTTGGCCAGGATATTTTAAATATAATTGATGATGGGACCCTGCCTGACATGCGGGGTACACACAAATATGATGATGAAGGTGTCAAGACAAAGAGAAACTATTTGGTAAAAAACGGCATTCTAGCAGGACAGCTACATTCCCGTGAAACAGCCGCAAAGATGGGCAGGGAACCAAGTGGTAACGCTCGCGCTATTAGTTACCAGCATGAACCGATCGTTAGAATGTCTAATACATACATAGACAAGGGAAATACATCCTTTGAAGACATGATCAAAGATATAAAACTCGGTCTTTACGCAATCGACTATTTCGGAGGCCAGACGTCAATAGAAATGTTTACCTTCAGTGCTGGACACGGTTATATGATTCGTGATGGACAGGTCGCTGAACTCGTTAGAGATATAGTCCTGACAGGAAACGTTTTTGACACCTTGATGAATATTGATGCGATTGGTGATCAGCTTGTAATTTCCAAAGCAGGTGGCAATTGTAGTAAGGGAAACCAAAGGCTATTACCTGTCGGATTGGGCGGGCCCCATATTCGAGTACAAAACGTTATAGTAGGAGGTAGACAAGGATGATCGCGCAACGGATAATTGATAAGATGTTGAGAAATGGTGGGCAGGCTTTGGCT
>PJEL010005338.1_pt1 | contig 10389 bp, 11 predicted proteins | sample 1853271 | NCBI WGS metagenome assembly PJEL01 (sample SAMN08108733, study PRJNA415343) | Invertebrate metagenome, whole genome shotgun sequencing project. | host: Globobulimina | place: Sweden: Gullmar Fjord | collected 2015-08 | reverse complement strand
CAGCAACTCATCCTGCAGTGCGTTGCGGGTGATTGCATCGAGTGCTCCAAAAGGTTCATCCATCAACAGGATATCCGGATCGACCGCCAGGCCCCGGGCAATTCCAATGCGCTGGCGTTGACCACCGGATAACTGGTAGGGCCAACGGTCTGCGTAATCGGTAAGCCCAACCAGTTCGAGCGTCCAGCGCACTCGTTCCGCTTTAAGTTCATCGGAAACATCGATACCCTCTAGTCCCAGGGTTATGTTCTCCCTGACCCGACGCCAGGGCATCAGGTTGGCGGCCTGGAACACCATCGCGATGGCGCGACGCAGGGGATCGTCCGGAGTGTCTATCCTGACCGTTCCCCTGAATGGCGCGATCAGGTCGGCGATGACGCGCAACAGGGTCGATTTTCCCGCTCCGGATACACCCACCAGGGTAACGAACTCCCCTTTTTCTATGGCGAGATTAAGTCCTTCGAACACCGGCGTTACTCCATCGAAGCTAACCGCCAGGTTTTCGGTGTGGATCACCGTTGCCATTCGAGGAGCCTGCTTTGGATACGAACGAAGATGTAATCACTAACACCGTAAAGCAGTGCGATAGAGAACATATATAAAATCACCACCTCGCTCGCGAGCAGACCCGAGGCTTCGATCATGCGCTGACCAATCCCGGGAATACCGAATAATTCTGCCGCCACCACGGTCATCCAGCCCTGTCCAAGCCCGGCTCGTAATCCTGAAAGAATTCCGGGCGCGGCACCCGGCAATATGACCTTGCGCAACAGGGCAATCATGGAGCGGTGGCCGAAGGCGCGGGCAACCTCGATCAAATCCTTGTCTACCGCCTGTACCGCAGTCATCGCGGTGAAGTAGTTGATCCAGAAAATACCGATGGAAATGATGAACGCAGCAGCAGTTTCACTGATACCGAACCAGATGATCGCAAACGGGATCCAGGCCAGCGGCGGAATGGGACGAAATACACGTGCCAGCCATGCCTGGCTGGCTTCAACTCGTGGGTAAAGTGCTACCAAAACCCCAAGCGTGACACCAAGCAGGGACCCCAGCACAAATCCGACGGTGTAGTGACTTAGACTGGCCCAGACCATCTCCTGCCAGATACCGAGTCGAACTTCGGATATGAAAGTTGCCGGCAGGGTCGAGGGCGGAGGCAACAGATGGGCTTCCATCAATCCACTCTGTGCAATCGCCTCCCAAAGTAGCAAAAAACCAGCCAGCCCCACGGTTGACAGCAAGTAACGCCTGGTCGGCTTCACTACCCGGTCTTCTTATTCAATCGACGTTTATCCCAGGGTCTACATTCCAAGATTTTTGGCAGCGTCCCGGTAAATGGTCAGATCGAAGAGTCCGTCGGTGGAGACCTTTGTCTTGATTTTCTCACTTTTCTGAAAGTCAGCCATGTATTCGGTTTCCGTCAATATGGTATTAGGATCGGCAGCGAAATTTGACGATGGCGATTCGAGAGATTTCTGAATAGTGTCGACATCGATCAGCCCTTTTGCAACAAAATCCCTGACGTAAGGTGCCGCGGCGGCAGGATCATCCTGTAACAACTTGGTCGCCTTGATGTGCAATTCGACCAGTTTGACAAGCGCATCGCGTTGCTCGGCGATGACGTTCTCTCGCGCCGCAATAGTCGAGCCCGGTTGACCATCCATCATGTCCGAGGCCCGGGCGATCACTTTGGCGCCTTCAAGCTTGCTTTCGACAATGGTCAGAATGGGTTCGAGAATACCGGCCGCATCGACCGAACGGGATAACAGCGCCTGTTGTACTTTCGATGCACCCATTCCGATTAACTCGACCTCGTTAAGGTCCATCTTCAGCGAACGCAGCAGCCAGTGACGCGTAACCGTATCGGGCACCGAACCCTTGGGGAAGCTGGCGATTTTGGGCTTGCGTCCCTTGTCTTTGGCGAAGGCGCGCAATGCCTCGGCACCGTTATCGTATTTTGCGAAATAATCGACCAGATCACCCTGGGCTATTACCGCGATCTGGTTGGTAATGCCTGCCGCGATAACCTTCAGCTTGATACCTTTGCCGCGCGTTACCATGGCGGGCCCGATACCAAAACACATGGTGTCCATATTACCCGAGGCGATTGCCTGGACGATCGCCGGACCGTTGGGAAATCGTGTCAGTTCCAGGTTGATACCTGCTTCCTTGGCCCAGCCCATGCCTTCGATGACAAAAAGCTGGCTACAGGGCACGATTGGCATGTAGGCCATTTCGAGGGTGACCTCGGCCTGAGCCCTGGAGGTGGTTCCCGCGGCCAGCGCCAATGCAAGGATCGCGGTCCTGATGTTACGAAACATTGAATTATTCATTTGAAGATTCTCCCGGATCTCGTTGCTATTGCTCACTTGAAAACAGGAAAATGACTATTTACAGATTGTCATTTTTGTAGTTCGCCGGATTATCGCATGAACTCCCGTAAAATGAGAACACAAGAATTTTATTGCATCATAATCGTTCATTGCCTGTCTCCGCTCAATCCGAATCATCTACCCTTCTTTCTCCCAAACAATATTCTCTTTCGTTCTATCAAAAAACGGCGAATAAATTGACAATGCCGACATGGAATCTGTGATAGTTCGAACACGACCGTGAAGTGTGTTGCGAGGTATAAATACAAAATCCCCAGGTCCGACTCGATACACTTCATCGCCCACCTTGAACTCAGCCTCACCATCAATAACGATAACAATTTCATCGTGATCTGGCTGAGTATGAAGTTTGCTCCCGTCGCCTGAACTTGAAGCTATGTTTGCCGTCATTGATTCCATATCACAAATAAACATCCGCTTAACTGGATCATTAGCCGTCGAAGCATCAGTCTGGAAGTTCCTGACTATCTCGTTCAAATTCACGCAATTAGACATTAGAGATTACCTCGTGAGTTCAGGAGAATGGGTTTATGAATACGATCATACGCTCACTAGTAATGAGAAAGCACATTTTGTTAATACATTTGAGTATCTGAAACTGGGCGTAGAGAGCCTCCTGGCTCGGCTAATCGAGAGTCTCCTATAGAGAGCCCAGATCTTCAAATACCTTAATTCAGCTCGGTTATCGCCCCCCTTGGGAGCTATTCGGGAAAAGGAGGTGGGGGCGTGCTCGATACTCGCTGTACTGCTGTCCAATACCATTGGATTTTAGGAAAAGAGTGATTTACTCTTCATCATAATTCGCGATGTACTAGCGGACAGGAGACTGTTGGATGGAACTTCGTATCATCGGTGCCGATCAAGTCATCGAGCTTTTGCCCATGCAGGAATGCATCGACGTGGTGGATCGCGCGATGCGGAGCGCCGCCGAACGGGACGCCATCATGCCACTTCGTGTCGGGATCAAGCTCCCCCAGGAGGGACTCTTCGGATGGATGCCCGGTTACCTGGGTGATCCGCCGGTCTTCGGTGCCAAGCTGGTGGGCGTGTTCTAAAGGAACTTCGACCTCGGGATGCATAGCCACAACGGTGTGGTCGTGCTCTTCGAAACGGAACACGGCTGTCCGTTCGCGATCGTCGATGCGGCGGAGATCACCGCCATCCGTACCGCGGCGGCCAGTGCCATGGCGACCCGGCTCCTGGCTCGCCCCGAGAGTACTTGCCTGGCGATTCTCGGCTACGGCGCACAGGCGGGCCGGCATCTCGACTCCATGCTCTGCGTCCGCGATTTCACCCAGGTGCGTGTCTGGGGAAGAGACCCGGTCAAGACAAGTGCGTTCTGCACCGACCAGACAACTCGGCACGGGGTACCGATCGAAGCCGCCGAAACCGTCCGTGCCGCCATCGATGGTGCCGACGTAATCTGCACAGTAACCGGATCGCCCACACCGATCGTCATCGGCGACTGGATTACACCCGGCCAGCACATCAACGCCGTGGGTACGAGTTTCCCTGGCATTCGAGAGCTCGACGGCACGGCCGTAGCGCGTTCACGTCTGTTCGTTGACCTGCGCGAGGGTGCACTCGCTCAGGCCGGGGAGTTTCAGATGGCGCGGGACGAGGGGTTGATCGACGACAACCACATTCTTGGCGAAATCGGCCAGGTCGCACTCGGGCAGGTCGAGGGGCGCACCGCCGCTGACGAGATCACTCTGTACAAGTCACTCGGGCTAGTCGTTCAGGACCTGGCGGCTGCGCACCACGTCTATGAGAAAGCCGTAGCGCGGGGAGTCGGTGTGACGACTCCCTTCTGAAGGCACGGTTCTCGCCGATCAGCATGGGTCCCAATCCGAAGTAGTTTTTTGCCAGGCGTTCATTTCATTAATTGCAAGTCAGTAGGTTGCAGCCATAGATCCGGACTTTGAACGAGGCATACAACCCCTGTCCCTGATGGAATTTGCTAGCGGGTGCCTGTGCCCCTCTTCGGTAATTAGGCTTTGCATGCCAATAGATGATCCTGCCGCGCCAATCGAACGTCAGCCCCATTTAAAAATAGTTTCATTTCCTATAATTTGATATTGATTTCCAAAACGGGGAAGGGCGAACCCTGGTGACTACAATTGTTATTAACAGGATTATTAGAAATGACGGAATTAACAGCTACGGAAATAGCTCATCGATTAAAAGCGACTATGCCCAGTATTGGGTTTTGTAATAAAAGTAAAAGAATACACGCCTTTCTGATGACGCTCCAAATGGCTGACGAAATAGCCGGTGACGACAAAGACCTGATAGTAGAGGCTATCGAAGTACTAACCCATATATCTAAGCCTTTTTCTAAAGCACTATTTGTGACAGCGTTAAATTTAAATCAGCTTAACAGGGTTCGTTTTACTGAATCCGCATGGACTATCGCCAATTCCATAGCCATTAAAGAGGGATTCCCAGCTCATCGGTATTATCGCCACTTAGCTAAACTAGGCTAGTAATAATGCCAGGTTGTTTTTGGGGCCATCTCTCATCTTGGAACGATGCCGCGATGGTTTAGTAAAGGATTTTTCAGATTGCTCGAGGCGCCTGGAAATTAATTTGCCAATACCGGGATTATCCTGCAGAAAAATGGGTGCCAGCTCATTCGCCTGGCGGTTATCCTGATTAGATTCCCAACCAGGTTTGCATCCCGTCAGAATCCGAGATTGATTCCCCTGGTTGGTCTGGCAGGGCAATAATTTCGGCAATTTGCCTGAAATGGTTAGCCCGAACGCCAATCTCATTCCCATATTGGGATCTAATATCCTGATTCACCGATTTAACGGTGTCTGGATTGATAGAGGTCAGGACCTTGCGAGACGTGTTGTCATACCCGGTCTCGAGCCACTTAACTATCTTGTACAGGCAGATGTTACTCAGTGATTCAAGGGCTTCGATAACTTCCTCCGATTGAACTGATTCGGGAAAAACATCCTTGGGATCAAACTTTTCTAGTAACGTATCTATGTTCGACGGGGATTTTAAAATCTGACTCCAAAAACTACCCAATCTCATTCTCTGAGCTGCGAGGTGGTAGTCGTTGTTTCGTATCAGCATATGACTGTATATCCCACGGCAATTGGTAAATCGATCGCTATCGACATCGAAGATGTTGATTTCCATATATTGCATATCGCCGGAATCATAGAGTAAATCGACCGATTCAATAAACTGTTTTTTAAAGTCGACTGGATTGTAATCAACTACACCACAGGCTATGTCATAGATTACTTTTTCCGCCAGTAACATTAGAGTGACTGGATTCGTGATGTCACGACTATCAATCAGGGACGAGAGCATCAAGTTAAATACTTTTTGTGCATCATGGTCAGCGAGTTGATAGTAACTGTCCTTGTCAAGATACGAATCATAATGTTGCTCGTTAAACCAGCTGTCGAAGTCTCCCTCAAAATCCGCCTTGATGTAATATCCATTCCTGATGATGCTAAACATTCCTTTAAGCGAAATCTGGTCCAGACGATAAAAAACAGTATCGAGCAAAAATCTGATTTTCGGGGTTATAGTGCCAGTTTGCTGATCTTCGAAATATCCTAAATTCGCTAAAAACTTGAATCCCTTGTTGCCCGCATGATCTCCTTTTAGTAATTCATCACGATCATTTTTTTCAACCAGATACCTGGTAACTAATATTAGCGTTGAAAATAGCGTCATGAAGTAAGTAAACGCCAGCCTCCTGAAAAGTTTGAATTGTGTACTATTGTGGCGATAGATATATTCATAGAGCTGAAGCGCTTCAACAATGATTCTGATATTTTTAACCGCGGCCTCATCGAGCAATCGCTCGAACGAGGAAAAGTTTTTCTTTATTATTGAGCGTATAAACCTTCGTGAAGCCTGGCTGCGGTAGACGACTAAGTCGAGCGAGATGTCTATTATTTTTTGATATCCGCTTTCGTAGCGATAGATATGTCTGATCGTCTTTTCCCGGGCGTTCGAAAATGCAAAAACAGCATTGGATGGCATCTCGTCAAGATTGCCAATCAGAATGCATTTCAAATTTTTATGTTCCACTAGCCGATTGATATAGGAGAGACAGAGATTAAGATCTCCATGCCAACGCTCCAGGTCATCGAGACATATCACCACCGAGTCCTCAGTTTCGCAGTTGTTTGTAGAAGTTGAAATCTGCCTGAATTTGTCCGCAAGGTAATCCGTCCCAACCGCTTTCTTTTCAATCCTTGACACTGAATAAATTTCAGTTCCAATGGGATTATTTTTCTTCGAACTGATGGCTGCGATCTGAGCGTCGATTTCAAATTCGATTTCATCGAACGAATTTAGCCCATACAATGAAGTGTAAACGAATTTTGTTGCAGGCCGCCTGGGAATGAGTGAGTTCAGTATGAAGTGTGTTTTGCCGACTCCCCAGGGGCCGTCGATCATAATTGCATACTGAGTATTGCTACGATCCAGGTAGGCATTTATTGCCTCAAAAATATTGTCTGATACTGTCATTACGCGATGGTAGAAGTATCGAGGTTATGTAATGAATTATTGTTTGTGACCATAATACTTTTGCTCAAAATCTGTCCAATCTAGTTTTTGGTAAATAACATTTTATAATGAACTTAAAATTTTCTTCCCAAAGATGGCACGGCAAAAATTCATACTGAAACACCAGAAATTGGAACTCTTTCAGCTACTATGAATTTTTGAGGCTATAAATTTCGAAATCCTTTTGCGCTCATGTGAGGAAACGAAATTGTGTCAATTATGTCGTAGTTTATAAATTGAAATTTTGACGTGAATCACAGACGGGTGCTTTCTCCTGTATTTGAGTATCTCAAAAAACAATCGGCCGAGCAGGTGAACGCTTATGACCGGAGGACGTTTATGGACCCTTCATTTTAAGCGTCTGTTTACGAGAAAACCGACCCTCAAAACTCACCAACCAGCAGCCGAGTTTGACCCAATATTGATGCTCACAAAAAAGCCACCTAGAAAGAGATGGCTAGTTTCAAATTATAGTAAAGTAGCAAGGCGCAATCGCTACATTATATTTATATTATCCTTGTTGAGGGTAACTTTGTGTTGAATCCTGAAATCTGTAAAATATTTTTACAACTTTGGGGTGTGACTGCATAAAATCTTTACAGTGCCCTTTCCTGGTGGAAGTTGTAAGTTGAGGGCTCGAAATCGTTTTGAGTGTCTAAAGCGAAAGCCGACCCTGAAATCACCTGCACCAGTAGTCAAGTCTGTCCCTTCCAGGAATTTGACGCAGTACTCGTTCCAGAGGCAGTCAACCCTGCATTACTTCACTCGCTGAGTTTCGTGTAATACGTAATCACCTCGGAACGAATACCGGTAGGGCCGGCTTTGATAAGACCGCTTCCTTTTAATTCCGTGCCCGGGATGGACCACCAACACCAGGCGGTGAGGACACCTTCATCTTCCTGGGTGAGCACCTCAGACAGTTCCATAAATGGGTCTGGGACTCGGCCGTCACAAAGTGAAGCTACTACTTCCTTCATTTCGCCGAGGTAATTCGATAATGTATCCCTCGAGACGACGCCGAAATTAGGGTCGTCAAAAGTGTAGTCCGCCGCTGTCGCTTTTAGAATCGTGTCGGCGTCACCTTTGGACCAACCTTCTGCGTACGTACCTAAATGTTCTATTGCGTTCATCTTTCTTCTCCCCAGGTTATCTAACAGTATATTTAAGAAGCCGCTGGTCTCTTGATAATTACTAGAGGGCGGCAACATGAAGGAGTATATCGTATGTTGTGGTTAAAAAGAGTCGCTTAATCTCGAATCACACAGGGCTTCGTTAAAGGCTGGGTTTCTAGCTGGGTAGTGGACCCGTTTTGCCGAGGTGCCAGGTCAATGGTTAAACCCGATAAAGCATTCCGCAGAGATGTGCCTCGACATATAACGCACCCTGTCAGTTCCTGATTTTCATATTTGTCTCCCTGATCATAAATCCGGATTCATGCCGGGTAGCGACAACCAGGTTGATTGGCCAGGCGTGGGTCTGTTGAGCTTATGATGAGGTCCCGGTTGTGCAGGACATTCATCACGTGATCCAGTACTTCGTTTTGCAGCCTGTCCCAGGTGTCGGTGGTCCAGGCGGCAAGGTGAGGAAAAACCACAACATTGTCCATGGTTAAAAGCTTGCTGAGCGGATGATCTTGCCTGGTGAGCGGTTCTACCGAGAAAACATCGAGGCCACATCCGGCGATCTGACCGTTTTCAAGGGCTTTCAGGAGCGCCAGTTCGTCGACCGTGGCACCTCTACCGACGTTGATCAGGAAGGCCTGTGGCCGCATTTTTTCCAGGAAGGCCGTATCGATCAGGCCATCTGTTTCCTGACTCAGGGGGATGCAAATCAAAACCACGTCAGACAGCGCGGCGAGTTCATCCAGACTGTCTATCTTCAGAACATCCTGTGATTTCATTTTTTCGGCTGAAACCCGGGGATCGTATGCCTGAACCTGCATGTCGAAGCCACGGCAAAGTCGATCGAATCGATACCGGTACCCATTTTGATGATGGCCTGCAAGTTCGGTTTACCGGCCTCGATTACCCGGCGTGATACTGTGCCGTAGGTGATCATCAGCACTGTAGCGCCGGGTACTGCCTCGATAAGGGTCTGCTCGTCTTCATCCTCGGTAACGATAACAGTGCAGGTTTTTCGCAATTCATCCAGGCAATAAGGTATCGGGTAGCTAGTACCCGACAGCGGGTCTGGATCTTCCGAACCCGCTTTTACGATAATCGGATCAGGCATCGACGATTTCGGATAGATTCAACGGAATCGATAGCAAAACACCGAACTCTTTAGGGAAATCCGCACTAACGCGGGCATGAACCGCGCCCTGCTTGTCGTAAAAACGTGCCAGCGGAGCCAATGGAGTAATCGCCTCGTGCCAGATGCCGGCATGTATGCACACACCAAAGCTGCCATCACAGTAGAAGGCCACCCAGTCTTCCGGCTTCATGTCGTCTCCCGTTTTAGCCAGAGCCGCGATAAAGGGTTTGTTATCCAGTGGGTAGAACAGCTGTCCACCGTCAGGATGGTGGTTGGCATGCCAGATCAGCAGTCGCGAGCGGTCCGGATCAGGATTGTCGGCACGGGCGTTTTCAGGATTGGTGCTCCAGCCCAGAATATATTTGTCCTCGACCGCCATATTCTCAGCCAGCAGTACATCTCCTTCCCACCAGAACTCGAAGATGCCCTCCATGTATCCACCTTCGTCACCAGTGCCAGCGTCAACTGGACGACTGCCTGTATGTGGCCATTGAGTTATAGGCACAGGGTGATTCATGAAATCGGTGACGATGCTGCCGTATTCGGCGAAGTTTTCTGGAGTTGCCCTGATCAGTGGAATTTCAAAATGAGGAAGATCGGCGGGCACGTCGGGGTTCATATAATCGAAACGTTCGTTATTGTCGAGAGGCATGCTGGATTCCTTAGCAAATGAGGTTAGGGCGATTCACAAGAGTCCTGAATATGTCACTAAGCCACGACGCTAGCACTCGACCGTACTGGCAATCAAGTTAATAATTTTTCTCGATCCCATCCCTGGCGTAGGCAAGCGTCATCCTGGAATTCATTTCAAGGTTTTGCAGGCAAATGCTGAATCTTCCTGGGAAATCTTGCCGTCACTTGTGCTGATCTGCATGAAAGATCAGCGCCTTAATCCACTGTTGAGCCTGCTGTTTGATTCGGCTAACTATCCTCTAGTTGCCTCGGATCAATAAAAAGTGAGAAAAGAGGCCTGATACTGGATATCCTAAAATGCCTGGAGAGGAATTATGCAGTCAATTGAAGAGTATTTGTCCGCCCATGCGTTCTTTTCCGGACTGGATGACAGCTTTATGAAGTTTCTGACGAGTTCCGTCAAGGAGGTTCAGTTCAAGGAAGGTCACGTCCTGTTTCAGCAAGGCAAGCCTGCCGATAAATTTTACCTCGTGCGCAATGGAAAAATATCCGTCCAGGTACC
>PJEL010005337.1_pt1 | contig 10389 bp, 8 predicted proteins | sample 1853271 | NCBI WGS metagenome assembly PJEL01 (sample SAMN08108733, study PRJNA415343) | Invertebrate metagenome, whole genome shotgun sequencing project. | host: Globobulimina | place: Sweden: Gullmar Fjord | collected 2015-08 | reverse complement strand
CCGGCACTTATGTGACTCATAGTTGTGACCGGGGTAAGTAAGTGGTTAAATAGCCTGGTAATTGTTAACAGTTGGATGACAGTTGGTGAGAGTCTGACAGTCCATCTGATTTTTAACTAGACTGTCTCTGACAGTCCATGGGGGGGGTTGGTTGACGGCTGACACCTCTACTAGGTGTAATTAGTTGAAGTAGCACATTACGGCGCTCGTTTCATCGTATTGAAACAACTCCCTGTGAGTAATTGATTGGTTAGCCCTGATGCCAAGGGGAATTGAAAAAAATATTCTACACTTTGTACGTAAATATCTCCTCTATAATACTATTTCTCTCTTCGTCACGACGATCCTGCCAATTTTAATTATCGTCATTGCCATGGACGTAAATATAAGCAACATTGATGTTGACCTCAAAATGGGACCAACATGATTCATTACTTACTATATTACAAAGCGGCTGAGAGGCCTTGTAGCCACCTTGTTCATGCTGTTCCTGTAAGGCGGCACTTTAACCCTAGTAATTCTAATCCCAACCCTCCTGATCCTAACCCTAATTATAATAACCGAAATCCTAACCCGCACCCTAACTCGAACCCAAATCCTAAACCCTAATTCTTACCCTAATCCTAACTCTAACCCTTACCTAAGGCCACTGAAGAGGTGGTGGTTTGCGTAGTGTTAGATAGAGTAGGATGGTTCCTCTTCTGCATTCTGACATATATGAGATACGAATGGCGGCGCCTGGCAGTGGTGGTTGTATGATTTGATTTATAAATTCTGCATAGGTAGCGGCTATGAGGAGGAGGTTGATATCGCGGAATGAAGATACTACGACTAATGGTGGATATGACGCCGTTGGGGAAGTTTTTTTTTAAAGGATGATTCTTGGTTGTTGTCTGAGGATTTAAGTAATTCTGACGATGATGTGCAGCTAGTGCGAAATGGAAGGAGTCATGGTCGCAGCAGTGAAGGATTCCAGGAGGTAATCTGTTTGTAAAATTATCGTAGTTCCGCTTAATTTTTCCTTTCAGGGCTGTTTCTTCTCTCTAGGCAATTGCACTTTTTATTGCCCCCTCCTTCCTGGTGGTGGAGTTTCCTGACTCTCGTGTCAATCTCAGGGTTAGGGTTAGGGGATTAGGGTTTTAGGGTTAGGGTTAGGGTTAGGGTTGGGGTTGGGATCAGGTTTATTAGCCTCTTCCTTCCTGGTGGAGGTTCCCAACTGCTCATCTCAACATCTCACTTTTACAGCTTATTAATCACAAACTTTTCAGCAATGTGTGTTGCCTGCCAAATAAATGCCAAGTCCTCTCTAATCATAGCTATCATCTTATCTCAAGGCCAAGGCATCAGTGCCAATAAAACTAGCATCTAAACCAAGGGAGGACTGCCGACAACATTCTCTTTGTTTTCTTAAATGCTACCACTTTTGTTTTGGTTGGGCATTCTTGTCTTATCTTTCATCTGCCAGAGCAGCTACATCAGATAGCAACGAGAAGCTTGTTCATGTAAGCAATTAGCATTTTTTTTATTTTTATATGAAGAGATACCAAACCGACCGACTGTCGAATGAAATGTGAACAGGAGAAGTACTGGTTGCTGGAAGTCATTCCAGTCCCACATGCTTCATGCTAACCCCCCCCCTAACCTTTTCTGTTATTCTGATAACTAAATAGTATTCTTCCAATCTATCTCTGTAGGGCGCTACATGGTCTGCTGTCATTCTGCTCGTTTTATTTTCCGGGCTCTTTTCCGGCCTTACGTTAGGGCTCATGAGTCTGGATAAGATTGTTTTGGAGATCGTTGCGAAAAGTAAGAGAGTGTTTGTTGCGCAGTGCGGCAGATTAGGTGGGGGGGTTAGACGGACAACTATTTCGGCAGCAGTGCACTGATCATCTGTATCTATATGAAATGCTATGCGTGCAGGTGATAATGTTAAATTATCTGGATATGCCCGAAAGATTCAGGTTAGTCGTCGTTGGATGGAAGAGTGTGTCAGCTGCTACTTTGGTTCTTTTTATTTTCTAGATATATTTGAGTAGCCTTATCATATACCTTCTTAAGCCGCTCCGAAAAAATGGCAACCTGCTTCTTTGTACTCTTCTTTTGGGAAATGTAGCGGTGAGAAGATGGGATATGTAAAATGCTACAAGCGTACATCTGACTTGGCACTGTGTAATGATTTTTTGGGCGTTGGTTCTGCTTGTGCTTTTAATCTCAATCCCTGCTGCCCGCCCGTTACACTGTAACCGGACCCAAGCACAAAATGCTTGTGTGCAGCGCAGCCACCACCTCTTGTAAAATGTCATAGCAAGAGAGTTTAAATCATCCTTGCTAAATTTCCAGAACTGTTTCCACTTGCCCCCTCTCTTAGACGAATGCTCTTTTGTCTATTCTACTGGCTTCTCAAACATCGGAGTTGGTAGGTTTTGCTATCTCCACTGGTAAGATGATTGAAGTTTTGTTTTTTTCTATCAAAAAGGCTAGGGGGCCAACAATTTCCCGTCCATTTATGTATTATGTGCTACTACTTTTGAATTACAGGAGTCATCACGATATTGGGAGAAATTTTTCCTCAGGCAGTGTGCTCGAGGCATGCGCTAATGGTTGGAAGTAACGTTGTTCCAATTGTGAGTCCGCAAGTAGTAATAATCATTTGCTAGTAGTAGTACTACAATGTTGGCTGCTGTCACTTGGCGATGATTAGAGAGTTAAGATGTGCTTGCAGCACTACGAAAAACTCGGTAGCACCTGCTCCCGCGTTACCTCGTGCTGCTACTCACATAACTCTATTTTATTAAGGAGCGGCCGCCCCTTTATTATTATGTCTTTACCCCCTTCTGATTGTAACTGGCCACCTTATTTAATAGGTGAAGATATTCTTGTTGCTATTTTATCCAATAGCCAAGCCACTGGCCCTAATATTGGATTGGGTACTTGGGGAGGAGGTAGAGAGCTCAGTGTTTGATGCAGCAAGAATAGTGGGAGTATATTGCAGCATGCGGTAATGTGTGTCATCACAATTCTTTATTATTGTAGATAGGAACCATACATAGCCGGACCGAGCTTGGAGAGCTGGTTTTAATGCACGTTAAGGTCAGTGGTTGGTGGAAGAGGATATGGGCTGGGCTGAGCTGAGTTGTTTTCTGCCCTCTAATATTAAACAAACGGGCGTCAAGGGCAACACAATATGACTGTTGTCTGTCACGTCCATCATTTTTTTTTTTATCACTCGCCTAGCTACAATATGTAATTTAACTGCTGTGTATTATATCCAATCCAACTCTAGCACGGCGCTTTGGATGTTGAAACAGGGAGAGAGATGCAAGGCGCACTTACCTATAAGGTGCATAGTGATGTATTGCCAAAGCGTTGATGATTGTTAGGTTATAGCAACCCCTTGTAGCGCACAGCATTACCATTGTTGTGCTAAATAGAGCTGCTTACGTATCTTGTTTGTTGTTGAGGAACAACTTACCAATCGGCATTATAGATTCGTACTGTGCAGGAAGTAATGACACCTGCTAAAGACATCTTTATGTTGAATATTGAGGTGAAACGTCTTGTACCATTTTGTGCCAATGCTGCTTGAATGTGTTTACTTCTCTGTAGCTGTATAGCTAGCTGTATAGCTAGCTGTAGAGTGGTTTTATTTTTAATGTGCTATACTTCTTCTCACAGGACAAACTGAACTTTCAGAATGTAGCTAGTATATTCAAAGCAGGCTTTTCAAGGATACCTGTATACGACAAGGGAAGGTGAGTTGGTGTGCCATTTTTAGGTCACAAGTAGTAGTGGCTGATCGAGGCATAAGGTCAAAGAATGCTCTCATGGTGGCGGTGATTGGGATTTAGTGGTTGTAGGCTTTCCGCAATGGGAAGGAATTTTTGTAGCTGCTGATCACATATACAATCGTAATCATTTTTACTCTTAGCTATTACTCCGTACGTACCCCTTCATAGGAATGACATTGTTGGCATGCTATTTACGAAAGACCTCGTATTTGCTGACTTGGAGGTGAGTTTGGTACTACTCAACTCAACCTCCTTTTCTTTGAGCCACCACCACCCCTGTGTTTAATATAATGTGTGTCTTCTCACACATGAACGTGTCATGTGTCTCCTTCTGTGCTGCTGCTGCTTCTCTACCTTCACGTGTATGTGCAATACGCAAGCTGCTACTACTCCCCAATTCCAGATTATTAAGTTGGTTGGTTGTTGTTGGAATTCATTTGGCCTAGCTGAACTGAAATGAGATGACAGACACTGTCGACGATTATACCTAACGTGCCAGTCCCTTGACTAGGATGAATCATCAGTTAGCAGTTACTGTGATATCTTTAACAGGAAATATTCAATTGCATGGTCTGATCAGAAGCTTGGAGATATTCTGCAGATTTTCAAGCAGAGCAGGTACTACGCATTCAGTCTTCTTCTTTGTATCCTCTGCACTTGGAAATAGGATTCTGCATTTATTATATGACGTCAGAAAATGAAAATAAAATTCCAGGTCACATATGGCCGTCGTTTATGAAGTTAACAATACCACCAGCACGGTAAAGGACTATGCCCCCATTGACAATTGACTCTAACGTGTGGGGGGTTCAGGATGAGTGCATGGGTTGTGCATTTTGGTTTTTTTCAATTGGTGGTTGTTGTGTGATGGTATATAATAGTAATGTGTTAGGCTGGTGGTTAAGAGACTTTGGTAGTATGTGGATGGATTGAGTTGCTGCGAGTGATGCTGGAAAAATATTCATGCGTGTCATATGACTGCTTGAGGTGGTCAGGATGAGGAATACAGCCGTTCTGGTGATTCTTCTTCACTCCAGCTCTTTGCATGATTGCATGTTCCTCGACAAGGATCCTCTGACGCAGAAGAATTCAATCATTACTACTACATCGAATTTACTCCACCGGTGGTGTATGTACAGTTTTCACTGCTTTTCATATGCGTTGTTTCCTTCCTCAACTTTGCGTCCCCCGAAATGAATTGTACACTGTGCTGCTGCCGCTTCTTGTGGTCTCAAAGACGAAATCGTTTTTGTTACTACTCTGGCTACTACATTAGGTTGATCCCTTCTATGAAGTTGTAGGCATAATAACCCTAGAGGATATTATTGAGGAGATAATTGGGGAGGTGAGTTATCTTGAAATGGGCAACTGTATGTACACCACCTTCAGATGTTGTTGTTTTACATGTGTGCTGATTGAATCTCTTACAAATGACTGTGGTTCATGTGCTCACTTTCACCATCGGTTTTTCAGATTGAGGACGAGACAGATGCCATTCCTCGGAATAATCAATCAACAATGGTATGCTACCGAGACATTTCGTGTTTCAACATGTTGGTTGTTAGAGCTGCTACCAGTGCATTATGTCGCATATGTATATCCATATATACCTTGAATGATATGCCAGTTGCCACCACAAATGGGAGGAAGAGTGGAGATTGATATTGTTTTAGGCTGATATTGTGTACCTACGTACCTGTTTTAATTAAGTTGATTTAAAAAATAGAGTTATATTGAAACCACCTTTGCATGCGTAGGGCATCTTTGTGGCCGCCAGCCCGCTCTATTTCTGATACTTACATTCACAATGTGATGATTGCTTTTTTGGTTCTTAGATCGACATGGGACGATTGGCTCTTCTGAACGGCTGTACCTTAGATAGATCCTGCTCTCTCTGAAGAAGAGGTAATTTTTAAGTTTGTGTTGTCTCTGCAGTGCCAACCGCGGAGCCTGTACCTGTTACTGTTTCTTCCCACATATCCATGCGGTGAAGAAGTAGCAGCATCGTGTTTTATGCAAATGCTCTTTCTCTCTCGGCGACGAATCATATTAGCTGACCTACTGCCTTGTTCAACATGTACTACATCTTGCTGGACCCCACGGTAACCAATAAACTTTCATGCTGCTGTTTCAGGCCAAGGCAGTATCTGCCCATTTCGTTCATAATGTACCCCAGTTCAAGAATACCGATTTTGAAGTCGTGTTAAAGGCTGTACAGGCATCTCCTGTCCTGCATGTGTGCAGGAGTACGGTGAGAGAGAACTGTAGTGGCCTAAAGTATTTTTAGTAATGTCTGTAATGGAAATGCAATGCTGCTTTTGCAGGAGTTAGGTTCAGAGCCCAAGAAGGACGACATGTTTTATGTTAACGGGGAGGTATGTTTAGTAGATATTAAGAATACCATGACTGACTTTGGCAGCACACATCTCTGGATGCTCCATCCTTGCTATTTCACCGTTCTTCTCTTTCCTAACACAAATCTTCTTAATATCTGAAGCCTTATGGTGGTTCTGTTCTGGTTAGAGTTAGGGTTAGGGTTTAGAGTTAAGATTATACGGTTAGGGTTTAAGGCTAGGATTCATGTCTGTGTTAGGGCTTAGAGTTCATTTAGGATTAGAGTTAGGGTTAGGGCTAGGGTTTCTGTTCCTAAATGCAATATGTATGCCTGGGTGCAGCAATATAACAGTTTAGAAAAAATGAATAGCCTAAGCACTGCTGGTTAATAACCAACCCAGCTGTGGCAACCTCAGGTGGTCACCCACTGCACGTTGATATTGGCTGGTCGCATGGATGTAAGAGCTGGAAAAGATGGCTTCAAGAGTGATGCTGGGCCCTGGTATGTAAAAAATGGTTTAGTTTTAACTTTTTAATTTATCCTGCCCTCCTGTAGGATGATACATCATAAGGCGGCACAAAATGCTTGTGCCCCCAATGCATATCTCACTGATGATGATCTGTACTCGTGGCAATAGGTCCGTGCTGGCAGCTGATGCCCTTTTCTCTCCACCTGGATCATATGCAGTGGACTTCACTTCCAGCATTGCCAGCGAGCAAGTCAGAGGTAGTCAGGATATCCATCCACTCAGAAGTGTGCATTTCAGCAATCTGACCCAGTATCTCTCTCTTATCCTCAGTCGTACGGATTTTACATGCTGCGTTCACTGCTGCTCTTGCACAATACCAGCAATGAAAGGAATCATTGTGTTTCAATTTTGGCTGTACATATTTGGCAACTGCAACTGCTTGCCCCTCGAAATAGGTTATACATTTATATATTTTCTTAGTTTAGTTCTGATATGTTATGTTAGAAAAGTCATAAAGTAAGTGCTACCAAGAATCTGTGTGAGAAACAACAAATCCTGATGGTTTGCATGCTAGATTGATTGTTACTGCAAGTGCATTTTGCAGCGCAGCGCAGTAGGCAATTTATTGACTACAGTTTCTCCCGTGTGAAAGAGGAAACCTTCACGAGCCATCAGAATAAATTAACTTAATACATACTGCACCTGATGAACTCAAGCCTACTTGCAGAATTGTAGTTTTTTTTCCAATCCAATCTAACCTGCACACACAGTCTCCATATCGATAAAAAGCAACAACAGGAGCTTGGTACTGAGGGCCGGCCGTCAAGCTCGGACGGACCGACTGATATGTTGTCTACCAGTAGGAGAAAGTTCACAGGCAGCAACCGCAATTATTTAATTGCAAGGCTGTATTTTTATCTTCTTCATCCTCTGCCCCAAGTCAATCTTCTCAGCTTTTCACTATGATGATCGAACTTATCATGGTCAAACGTTACACCGCAAGAGGTGTAACGGCATCATACTTTGGGTGGTTAGTTTGAAAGGACAGCGCACGTGCTGTTACTACCAATTGGTTTGCTGAGGATTTCATAATCTGTTTTCCTCCCCCAGTTTCCAGGTGAAGTGACATCCACAGAGTATCCAAGAGTGTTCATGTAGAATCTCCTAGCCAAATCATTAACCAAAAGGCATGTGAGTAAAACGTGGGAGGCCCTTGCAAAGCATCCCAGTGACTCCACAGCCTTCATAGTAAGTTTCCCTATTCCACAACCCTGCCAGGGTTTAGACACCTGAAAAGGGTTGAAAATATAAGCTCAACTGTTGGGCTATATTGAGACTGTGGCTTATCGCAGACATCCATCATCGTACTTGAATTTCGTAGACATAGATGACTGCTCGAGGGATGGTTGCTGTAGGATCGTCAACCTGAAAAACAGAACAGAATTAGTAGGGTGTGTGCCAGCTTGTAACGATAACATGGGGCTAACACCTCTCACTTCAAATCGAAAGTGGCAAAAGGCACGCAAAACTCCTGGAGATTGATATAGTGACCCTCCCTCCTCCTCTCCGCCGCCTGAGCTACCGCTGATCTCGTGCAAAAGAAGGAACCTGTAGCAGCAGCATTGAAAAGTGCCTTATATAATTAGTATTGACTCGAGGTAGGTATTTACTCAACAACAACACCAGATATATCATCATTGAAGTAAGACACATGAACCCCTAACGCCGCATCGAAACGAAAATATAGCTCACGGCACCTGGCATCATCATGAAAGAGCTCTCTTTTTTTTTCTTCATCGTCATAACCCCAGCTTGACTGAGGTTGAAATAATTGTCTCAGATTTGTGGTGATGGAAACACCTTTCACTCACTACTGCAATGCAGTGGGTTCTCTTAATATCTGGCTATCTGCTGGCGCAGACTCGATTCTTCTCTAAATCAGCAGCCACAAGCTAGTTTTAAAGGGAAAAAACAATGATACGGACATTAAGTGCACCAACGTGCACCTCATCATAGTAAGCTTTCATATTCATCTCAAAAAGCTGGAAGATGTCATCTCGAAAGCGCTTATCGATCTCCTCTGGGCGAACCACAGACCACTACGAGTAGTGAAACATAATACACAGGTTGATGATAAATGGTTCCAAATTTTAACTTGCAATGGGAAACAATGCAGCCACCTTCGCCCGTGCTGGCAGTGTTTCCAAAACTGTTTCATCTCTGGAAAGTCCTGAGCACTCCAATAACATTTCATTAGAAACCCCCTTTGCATCTGAGACGGCCTTAAAGTGAATGTCAGTGCGTGCGTTCACGATGCGGATCAAACATAATAATACCGCATTGGGAATCTCAAGCCAGGTGGAAATCAACAAACAAAACAAAATGCCAATAGGACATGGGAGGAAACCTACCCCTAGCCCAAAGGTAGTAAACCCTAACCCTAAATCCTCAATCAAAAACCCTAACCATAACCGTAAAACCCTAACACTAATCTTAATCCTAACCTTGACCCTACTTCCCTTACCTTAATCATGCAAATCCTAACCCTAACCTTAATCCTAGGCCCTACCCTAACTCTAGCCCTAACCATAACCATAATCCAAGAGCACATTCTAGCGTGCAACCACATCTGGAAGAGAAAAACCAAAGAGGCATGCACGATACAAGGAATTATAATTATATATTGAACCTCCTTTCTGCATTGCGTTACCTGATTAACGGCTTTCCTTGCCTTACGCTGCTTGCTGCGGATGTTTTTCTCCTTTCCCATTGGTGAAGCGTTAATCTGTGCTGCAGAGTGTGAGGCGGAACAGAAGAGGAGGATCAAAGCAATGTCTTCTCAAAGGAAACAAGAAGAACATGGTGACATTACAGTGAAAAATTGCTCTGTATCAGGAGTCCATTTGCTATGACAGATTTCCACTTCTGTTCTGTCTCTCAAGCAGAGTAAGTAAAACTGGGGCAGAGGACTGCCGAAAATGATGAATTTCAGTCTGGGGGCGTTTGATCTCCCTCAAAATTTCCCGTCACACTAGGTTAAATGATATACACACCATAGGTGTAAGACTAGTAGAGGTGGCACGTCGCGGCGCTCGGTTTGTCGTATTGAAACACCCTCCCGTGAGTGATTGTTCGATTGTTCCGGATAGGCTAGAAGTCGAGGGGACCAAGTTCTTCCCCTTGACATGTGAATCTTCCTGTAATTACAATATTTTATTTTCTCTCTTCTTCCTTGCTACAACTCCATTAACTTGTCATTATGTATTGGGGAGAACCACCTATTGAGGGAAAGGCTGATATTGAGCCAATCTCTTCTACTCAATGAACCGATCTAGGACATTAACCTAAGCTATACGAATCCCCTTTGCCTACTTCCTCTTATATGCTTCTGAGTGTGTATAAACCTAACCCTGACCCCAACGTCCTAAACCGTAGAGTCCTCTCGATTTTACGTCGGTTTTATGCTGTAAACCGACACAGTGTACAAATGCCTCCAATGGTGCACTGACACTAATCCTAACCCTAAACCCTAACCCCCTAACCCTAACCGGGATGAGCTATACCCCACTTCATATTCACGATGTCAACAAATATAAATATTTGTACTTCTTTATTCTCATCGTCCTTGGTGAGGCAACTGGGGGACACAAATTCATTCTTTCGCTCGTTAAGAACACGTTAAACCCTTAGTTTAAAAACTACATTCTAAGCAAAACCCGCATTTGCAGCAGATTTTGAATCAAATATGTTTTACCCTCACTATTGAGGGGTGCTAAGTCACAAAGCCAGGACAAGCC
>PJEL010005336.1_pt1 | contig 10389 bp, 9 predicted proteins | sample 1853271 | NCBI WGS metagenome assembly PJEL01 (sample SAMN08108733, study PRJNA415343) | Invertebrate metagenome, whole genome shotgun sequencing project. | host: Globobulimina | place: Sweden: Gullmar Fjord | collected 2015-08 | reverse complement strand
GTCTGGCTTTTTTATTCGTATCAGCCCCTTGGGCTCATCCTGAGGGCAACGCAAAACATGACAGCATCGCGGAAATGGAGTATTTAATATTACTCGATATGCAACCAAAAAATGTCGATGCACGTTATAATCTTGCCATGATTTATTATAGAATGGGCAAACTCCCAAAAGCCCAAAGCCAACTGGTAAAAGCTTTAGAAATAGAACCCAACCATTTCCATGCCCTTGAGGGAATGGGAATGGTCCTATCAAAAAACATACAATACGCACAGGCCATTTCTTTCTATAAGAAAGCCATTGCCTTACACCCTGAAGATGCCATGGTTCATTATCTTCTTGGATTGTTATATGAACAGATGGACAAGTTAACCCAAGCAGAAACAGAGTACCAGTCAGCCCTCCATTACCAGAGCAACAGTACGAAAGATGATAATCAACACAAAGATAATTCATTACGGTTCAAGACCGCTTTAGAACGTGTCCAACAACAAAATTCACCACGCCAACCTGAACCAGACAAGGTAAATTAATGACCAGGCCTTTACTACTCATACTCACAATCTTTATGCTCTTCGCTCTACTTGGATGCAGTTCTCCCACGCCCCAAAAAAAAGATTTACCAGTCTACAAAATTGGCTACATGATCTGCAACAGCGAGCAAGAAACCCTGCAACGTTTTAAACCGTTCTCTGCTTTTCTTGGCAAAAAGATGGGTGTACAATTTGAAACAATTGCAATCGACACCATAAATTTCACCCGCAAGGTTGATGAACTCGACTTTGTCCACACCAACTCATTACTCTATATCATTCTCAATCGTTTTCACGGTGTCGAAATCCTGGCCGCAGAAAAAAAAGGGTCTCTGGGTATCCATTCCCAAGGTGTGATAGTGTCCCGCAAAGACCGAGGCATTAATTCCATCAAAGACCTTAAAGGTAAAAGTATGATTTTCGGCCCCATGCTTGCCCCCACCGGATTTATGAGTCAGGTTGATGCCATGCAAACATCAGGTATTGACCCAGAAAACGACCTCAGTTTTTACACCATTCCCTCAGGTTCTTTTAAACATGAAAAAGTCCTGTATGGTGTTATGTTTGAAAAGTATGATGCCGGTTCTTTACCCATTGACGACATAGAACAAATGGCCAAAAGCGGTCGCATCGACATGGATGATTTTAATATTATTGAGGCAGGCCCTGCTATCCCGTATTGTAACTTTGCCGTAACTCAAAAAACTGATGCAGCACTGGCCGCAAAATTTAAAGAGGTCATCCTGTCCATTACCGACCACGAAACGGTCCAATATAACGGCGAAACCGTCAAAGTATTAGACACCGCCCTGGTTCAAGGTTACCAGGATATTAAAGACGGAGATTTTGACATAATTAGAGAGATGGCAAAAAGAACCAACATGCCACCCTATCAACAATATTAAACTCAAAACTATCTGACCTGCTTTACAGGCCCTAAATTGCGAGCTTTTGTTCATGTATTACGCTAAATAATATTTTAACGAAATAAAGTTAACCAGTCGAGACGCCAATGAAAATCACATTCAACTTTCTCTTCATATTACTCTTATTCACTCATACGCCCTCCGCTTTTTCCGGTCAACAACCTGAACCTGACCAGAATATTGGCACCATAAGTGGTCAATTGGTAGATTCTCACGGACAAGCAATCCTTGTAGGCGTAGTATCCTTTTTTGATAGCAGTGACGGCCTGCCCTTTGACAAAGGCTCCGTTCGCCGTATACCCAACCATGTCATCCGGCTCGACCCAGAGGGGAAATTCAAGGCAGAACTGCCGGTTGGGAGCTATTATCTTGGTGCATTGCAACGGGCCAGAGGAGTTGGCCCTGGGCCGCCTAGGGCTGGTGAAAAATTCTTTTTTATTCTCAATGATGAGAAGTCTTTATCTAAATTTGCTGTAATCTCAGGCATTCACAATGATATTGGCCAGGTGTCCGGAGCAATCCCTGATCTTTCTCTTGCAAACGATAGTTTTTTCACCGTTGAAGGTACCCTTCTTTCTGAAGACGGCCAACCCTTTGCCAATGCCTTTGTAACTGTCAAAAGAAACCTAAACGCTCCAAGACCATTGTTTATCTCAAACCCAAGCAGCGCAGACGGCCATTATGTAATCAAATTACCTCCAGGTGAAGGCTATTACTTGATGGCTGTTCAGGATATCCGAGGTGGCAGACCAGAACTTGGTAGTTATATCGGCAGCTATGGCGGTCAATCACCCGATGATGTTCAAGGAAAAGATAAGTCTATGCCCCCGTTATCCACTGGCCGTAAAAATGTTTTTATCACTGGAGATACCCTCAGTGGCAAAGCTGGTGGTACAATTTCAAATATTAATATTACCATGTACAAGATGCTAGATCCGGCAGAGATCCGACAACTCAAGCTCAAAGAGGCTAAGACCGAACAGCCTTTTGCGCTAGAACCAAACACCACTAAAAAATAATGTTGTTAAAATTCCTGGCAAGAGTGAGACATAATTGTGTTGTCCCTTTATCTTTAGTCATTTTTATAGTTGTCCTTTTTGCTTCCGGAAAAACTTGGGCCATCACTCTAACAACTGACACTATCTGGCAGGGGGTGGTTGAGGTTGAAGAAGATATTTTAGTTCCCAAGGGCATCACACTTACTATTCTGCCCGCTACAACAGTCAAAATCCATCCTGCTGAAAGCACTAAGACCGACCCGGAATATCTCTCACATCTTACAGAAATAACCATCCGTGGCACACTCTTGGTGCAAGGCACCAAAACTCATCCAGTTATATTTACTCTGATTGATCCTCACCCTGAAGAAACACAGTGGGCCGGAATTATCATTGACCAAGGAACAGCCCATTTCACTTACAGCAAAATTCTCCGAGCAGAAACCGGTCTACAGGTCTTTAGCGGCCAGGTGAATGTTATTGATTCTATCTTGGAGAACAATCACTATGCTATTACTGCCCATGGCCAGGATAGCACTATCACTTTGCGCAATACCATTGTGCACAAAAATGATTTTGGCCTTTTATCCATGGCTGGGGCCACCATTAAACAAGAGAACTGCCTGGTATCCAACAATCGTAAAAAAGATGCAATGCATCTTGAAACATACAAACAACTTCCCTTATTAGACACAGTATCCAAACCTGCCAACGATCTAATCAGCAGGATCTATAAAAACGATGTCTTATTGGGAACTACTGTTTGGCAAGGAAAAATCGTCATTGAAGGTTTAATCCGCCTACCACCCGATGCACGCCTGATAATCCTACCAGGCACCTTAATAGAATTTACTAAAAGAGACACCAATGGTGACGGACTTGGTGAAAACGGCATGATGATCCAGGGCGTGCTCATCGCCAAAGGAACTGCTGAAAAGCCAATTATTTTCCGTTCTGCCGAAGACAACAAAACCCCAGGTGACTGGGACTCAATCAATATCTTAGGCAGTGACCGTACTCAAAACCTGGTGGAGTTCTGCCAGATTCAGGATGCCTACCGGGGCATGCATTTTCATTTTTCCAACGTCACTGTCAACAATTGCATCCTGTTTAACAACTATCGAGGAATCCAATTTCAAGAATCGTTGGTAACAGTTAAGAACAATTCGCTCTTTGCCAACAAGAGCGGGATTAGAGCTAGGGACTCACAAGTTATTTTCACAAACAACAAGGTGTATAATAATCTTAACGGAGCCCATTTTTTTAGGCTTGACCTTCAATCATCAAACAACACGTTGGCAAATAATGCTGAAAACGGAATGCGCATCCGGGAAGGCGCTGCCTCTGTATTACACAATACTTTTGTCGGTAACCGAGTAGGTTTATTGATCAACCAAGCCGAATTTGGCAAATTTAATCAAAACTTAATCAGCCATAACTTAGAAAATGGCATTGCCATGCGAGATTGCGACCATCTAGAAATCAACGGTAACAGCCTGCAGGCAAACGGTGTTAACGGCATTATTGTCAGAGACTCACGGGCTGCAATCAGGCATAATCTCATCACAGATAATGGTGAAAGAGGAATTGGGGCTATCTCCTTCAGTGGTGAAATATCGCAAAATAATATTACAGAAAACCGACTATATGCCATTGGACTTGACGGAGCAAACAACTTGGCTGCACCCCAGAACTGGTGGGGAAATAGTGACCTCAATTTAGAAATATACGACCGAACAGACGATCCGGATCTTGGTATTGTTGATGTCAGCAATCCTAATATCAAACCAATTTCTTTTCCTTGGCCAGTGGCAAATATTCCTGTAGACCTCACCTGGCATGGTACAATTATGGTACCTCAATCTCTCACGGTTGACCAAGATGCTACCCTGGAAATAAAGCCAGGAACCAATGTTGCCTTTGAAAAGAAAACGGGCTTGGAAATTTTTGGCAAAATCCTGGCCCTGGGTGCGGAAGACAAACGAATTCGTTTCAGCTCCGTTGCCCAAAAAGGGCCAGAAGACTGGCAAGAAATTTCCCTTGATCGTGCTACTGGCAGCCAATTTATTAATTGTGACTTCGAATATGCCACCTGGGGAATTCATTCTCATTTTGTCGATTTAATTATACGAGGGTGCACCTTCAGCAATAATGACGGTGGCTTGCGTTTTCGAAGTGGTCCCATGCAAGTTACTCAATCAATTTTCAAAAATAACCGCATTGGTATCCGTTCATTTCTTGGCAACGGCTCTATCAACAATAACACCATCTCCGCTAATGAAATTGGTATCTTTGTAAGGCAAGGTGGTAGCGGCATAAAAATTCACCAAAATAATATCACAGACAATTCACGCTATGGAATACGGTTAGGTGATTTCAACAGTGATAATGTCGATGCCGCTCATAATTGGTGGGGAGATGTTGCTCCACAAAACACAATTTTTGACGGACAAAATGAATCATATATTGGCCGGGTGCAGTTCAACCCTATACTTAACAACCCTGTGGAGGTGCACGGCTTTGAGTAACAAAAAAATAACCCTGTATTCGCTGACCACCTGTGCGCATTGCAAGGCCATCCAAAAATTGCTTGATTCCTTTACCATTCAATACCAATGCCTTGATGTTGACCTGCTCTCTGAGGAGGATAGGCAACAGAGCATGAACGAACTGCAACAAAAAAATAACCGATGTTCCTTCCCCACTCTGGTTATTGATCAAAAAGTGATCATTGGCTTTATGGAGCAAGAAATCAAAGATTATCTTGGTTTGCGTACCGAAGTGGACGATCTTCATGATAGATTACAAAAACACCAAGGGGAAAAGGGCTATTTCTTCAACAACTATAAAGAAAAAACCTATGACTTGCTCCAGGCCTTACTAACCAACAAAGAACGCTATGGCTATCTGTCTTGCCCATGCAGACTGGCATCCGGTGACCGAAAAAAGGATAAGGATATCATCTGTCCATGCACGTATAGGGAGGATGATCTCAAAGATTTTGGATGCTGCTATTGTGAATTGTATGTCTCAAAAGAATGGAATGCTGGAACAATCACCCGCCGACTTGTTCCGGAGCGCAGAGCATTATGATTTTAAGAGTGCCTTGAATCAAATGTAAGGCCAAAGCCTAACACCCCTGCAATGATTCTTTTTGCAAGGCCGAGCCTTGGTTAAACTAGTGCCGAGAATAGATCGAACAAATAATGGCAAATCAAATACTTAGTGGTTAAAATATTTAAGATAACTACTTTTTTGACTAATCACGTAAACTGTTAATATTATGAAAAGAAACGAAACCATTTTTTTATTATTTTTTTTAATCATTCCAAACCTTTGGCCGCACTCAACTTATGCAGCTGACTTGCAGATTTTGCAAGGAATGGTTTCCGATGTTTTCAACAAACCGGTCTCAGGGGCAGAAATTCACCTATACACCTCCAGCAACGTGAAGCGCCCTGCCGATTTCTTGTCCAAGAAAAGCGACAAAAAAGGATTCTTTCAACTGACATTGCCGGTTGGTAATTATTGGGCAGTCGCAATTCTCAGAAAAGATGATCGCCGATTTGGGCCTCTGGGTATTGAAGACAAGCATTCAGGAGAACCTATAGCCTTTGAGATGCAGAAAGAAAAAACTCTTAAAAAAGACTTTGTAATTTTTAACTTGCGAGAAGCAGCTTTATTACACAATAAAAAAAGCGCCGACCTTATTAAAATTACGGGAAGAATTTTAGATAGCAAAGGTGAGCCCATGGCCATGGCCTATGCGGCAGCCGATCTTAAAAAAGAAATTTCCGGCATTCCCAAGTACATCTCAGCCTGGACAGAATCGTCAGGGGAATATATTCTTTATCTGCCACTAGGCCAGTTCTTTTTAGGTGCCGCCCAGACATTTCCACCAAACAGACAAAATTTCCTGAATACTGCCATTTCTACAGAGAAAACAAAACAGATTGATCTCATTTTCAAGAAACTTAAGTAGCAAGAGAATATGCTTTAATACTTATGGACAAACTAGACAAAATAACCTCAGGAGCACTCGTTCTGTTAATCACTGCAGTTCTGATCCTGATCATAAGACATCAGCCAGATCCCCAGGCAGCGATCCAAACAGGACGAAACCAACTTCAAACAAAAGTTGGTAACCTGACTCTGGCTCCAAAGATCAAAACTGCCAAGACCTTACTGCTGACCAATAATCTAGCTCAGGCTGAAGAGCTAATAAATTTATTGGTGCAAGATTTTCCCTATGAAAGTGAACCACATATGGCACTGGCCGATCTGCACATGCGCCGACAAAACCCAGTGCCAGCCATGCTGGAATATCGAAAGGCAATTGACTTAAACCCTGATTACCTAGACAAAAAGACTCCTCTTTTCCAGGGGAAAAAAATAAAAAACAATGTTAATGAGGCAAAAAAAATCATATTTTCCGGCTTACGAAAAGAACCAGGAAGTAAAGAGCTTAAAACGTTTCGCAAAACCCTTTATTATATGCTGCGCCGTATAGCTGGCAGTTGTGGATAAGAGAATGAACAAAGCAAGTACTATTGATAACACACAGAATAGCAAACCTAGCCTAGTTACCCGGCTCCGTCAGTTACCCAACCTCGAATTTATCTTAACGGGCGCTGCCATCGGTCTAGGCGGGGTGATGCTCGCCTATTATGGCAATCCTGCTAATTCGGGAATCTGTGCCTCCTGTTTTCTGGAAAATATTGCAGGATCTATTGGCCTGCATGGTAACGTCAGAATGCAGTATCTGCGCCCAGAAATTCCCGGCCTTATTATTGGGGCATTCATAATGGCATTGTATAGGGGTGAATTTTCCTCCACCGGCGGCAGCTCACAACTCTTACGTTTCCTGGTTGGAATCCTCTTAATAATTGGTTGTTCAGTCTTCATAGGCTGCCCTGTTAAAATGATCCTGCGTCTTGCTGCAGGTGACATATCGATCATCTTTGGACTGCTTGGTCTCACTGCCGGCATCTACATCGGTCTTGAGTTTGTAGAAAACGGCTTCCAACTTGGGCAGGCACGTCCCGAACCAAGGGCCGGTGGGCTGATTATTCCTGGAATAATGATTTTCCTGCTTGTTCTGGCTCTGGCTAAACCAATCTTCCTTGCTGAAAGTACAAAAGGAGCCGGTGCCCAGCATGCCCCGTTTCTCCTTTCTTTAGGAATTGCTCTAGCAATCGGTGCTTTGGCTCAACGCTCCAAATTCTGTATAACCGGAGGCATTGCCCGAATCTTTCTATGGGGTGGCAAAGAGCTTCTGAACTGCCCGAGGTCCACCGGTCTTTTAATCAGCATTGGTTCATTTTTTAGTGTTGCCCTCATTGCCAGTCTGCTAACAGGTCAGTTTAACTTCGGCCTGCATGGTCAACCAAGCTCCAACGACAGTTATGGCTGGGCCTTTATGGGCATGGTAATGGTCGGTATGGGGTCGGTATTAATCAGAGGCTGCCCATTGCGACAATTCATTGCTGCCGGCCAGGGTGATAACGATGCAGGTGCTGCTGTCTTTGGCATGTTGACAGGAGCTGCTCTGGTACAGAACTGGAACCTGGGTGGTAATGCTGCTGGCACCCCGGCTGAGGCCCAAATAGCAGTATTAGTTGGAATTGCTCTCCTATTACTAATCGGTTTATTAAACAGAAAGAGAGGATATGGTATTGCTCCAGAATATCAAGTGGGTTTGGATTAATCTGTTTATTCTACTTATTTTCCTACCCTTATGGGGTTGCGACAAAAAGCAATCCATGGAAATAGGTGCAACAACGCTTAAAAAAGATACCACCTGGCAGGGGAACGTACTGGTAAAAGGTGATATCCTTGTCCCACCCGGCATTACTTTGACAATAGAGCCAGGTACCATCATCAAATTTAAGCGAATTGATGAGAAAAGTGATCAAAACTTATTTGGAGTTGACACCCCTTATTATCCCGAAGCTGAACTCATCATCCAGGGCAGGTTGCTGGCAGTGGGAACTGCAAAAAAACAGATTGTTTTTTCCTCGGCAGAAATTGATGCAAGACCCGCCGATTGGGGGGCCATCAATTTCCTCGGCAGCCAAGAAAAAAACACCTTAAAACACGTTAAAATCTTATACGCCTATAATGGTGTGCACAGCCACGGTTCAAATGTCGAGGTCTCATCCAGTGAGTTTGCTAAAAACGGGGTGGGAATCAGCTTTAAAATGGAAGAAGAGACACCAGGTGTCCCCTGGTTTGGTAAAATCTCGACCTTTACCATCAGCCACAACCGATTCTACAACAATAAAGGTGGGATTGGATTTCGCAATTCTAAGGCTAAAATCAGCTACAATATAATTGAAGACAACAAATTCTTTGGTATCTTTCCCAAAGAAAAGGCCGAAGCAGTAATTAGCTACAATCAGATAACTGGCAACAAAAAAGGCATATATCTATACCAAACCCAACTCGTTCAAATTGAGAATAACAATATATACGACAACGCAAGCTACAACATTGGGGTAGCAGAAGCCCAGGACTTTGATGTTTCTGCCACCAACAACTGGTTTGGCACCATCAATAAAGAAAAGATCAATGCATTGATCTTTGATAAAAAAGACGATCCGGACCTTGGAGAAGTGCTCTACGAACCATTCCTCAACAAACCGGTGCCGAGGCCCACTCATTGAAAACTGCCTCACCAAATACCATGAGTAAAAATGATCGAAAGTTGACCATGCTGGTCAGCTTTTCGCATTTTTTCACCCATAGTTTCATGACCATACTTCCGGCAATTCTGGCCACCATCGCCAGTGAATATTCCATGAGTTTTTTGGAAATCGGCATCATTGCCAATATAGGTTATTTCCTTTACGGTCTTGGGTCTTTTCCGGCTGGATACCTGGCTGATAAATTTGGTGCAAAAAGAATCCTGACAATTGGTATTCTGGGGATGTCCATCGCCTCGTTGTTAATCGGCCTGACCGGAGGCACTGTCTCCTTTGCCGTAGCCTACAGTTTACTGGGGATTTTTGCCAGCATTCATCACCCTGCCGGGCTGGCATTAATTACCGGCACTGTAAAACTTAAGGGCAAAGCCCTCGGTCTTCATGGAGTCTGGGGGAATATCGGTCTCTTCTTCACGCCCCTGACCGGCGTTGTATGTGTTATGCTTTTTCAGACCTGGAGAGCGGCATATATCGCCTACTCCATAATTGGCTTCTGCTTTTTCCTGGTGCTGTACTATACTAAACTCGAAAATCAGCCAGACCTCTCTTTCAAAAAAATACTTCGCCGTGCAAACGGCAAATCTGGTCAGCCAGAACAACCAAATGAATCAACCGAAGTAAATGGCAACACACTACCTACAAACTCGGTGGAAAATCCCAGATCTGAAACAATTCTACCGGTTGCCTTGCTCCTTTTGTATATGGGCAGTATCTTTTCAGGTTTTATTTTCCGAGGATCTTTGACCTTTTTCCCAGCCCTTTTTCAACAGGAAATTAACTTTATCGCCTCCCACGACGATCCTGTGGTCATAGCCGGTTTTGTTACCACAGCAATTCTGTCCTTGGGTCTGATTGGTTCCTGGTTTGGCGGTTATATCAATGATAAGATAAAAAAACCGGAGCTAGTACCGATTGCCATCTTTGTAATCACCGGCCCTGCCCTCTATTTTATCAGCCGTTTCACAGACATACGCCTTCTCTGCTTTAGCGGCTTATTCAGTTTGGTTTATTATGCATGGCAGCCATCTCACAACTTTCTGCTGGCCAAATACACACCAAAAAACGCACTTGGCAAAGGTTTTGGCGTAAACTTCTTTCTTATCTTCGGGGTGGGCTCCATTGCAACCGCCTTAGGTGGCTATGTTGCAGATCATTACGGAGTCGACTATTTCTATTTCATCATCGCAACAGTCGCCATTGCATCCCTGCTGACTGCCTTGGCAGTACTTAT
>PJEL010005335.1_pt1 | contig 10391 bp, 10 predicted proteins | sample 1853271 | NCBI WGS metagenome assembly PJEL01 (sample SAMN08108733, study PRJNA415343) | Invertebrate metagenome, whole genome shotgun sequencing project. | host: Globobulimina | place: Sweden: Gullmar Fjord | collected 2015-08 | reverse complement strand
GTGGTGACAATGTTGTCAAAATTGTGCGTTCAATGACCGCACAATTTGACATCGCCGATGTCAAAATTAAACTATTTGATTTTCCGCGCACGGCACGGAAAATTATCTGCACGCCGTCTATATAGATAGCTGAATCTAAATAAATATGCCCAAGAAAACCTCATCCAAAAACCTGGTCGCAAGAGACATGGATTACCAGAGCCTCTTAGCCGAGCTCAAAAGCATTATCGCCAAAGGCCAATTCGGGGCCTATCAGGCCGTGGACAACATCCGGATCCAGACCTACTGGCAGCTCGGGGAACGGATAGTCCGGGAGGAACTGAAACAAAAAGACCGGGCGGATTATGGAAAATTTTTAATTGAGAATTTAGCTGTTGATTTAAACATTTCAAGACGAAGATTATATGAAATCGTTCTGTTTCATCGGGTTTACCCAATTGTGCGGTCACTGACCGCACAATTAAGTTGGACACATTATGTCTGCTTAATTGAGATAGAAAATGAGCATCAAAGAACTTTTTATGAAAACAAGGCTATTTCAAATTCTTGGAGCGTCAGAAAATTAAAAAAACAAATTAAGGCTAAACTCTACGAAAACACGCCAAAAAAAGACATTCAGGCCGTATTCCAAACTCAACTGCCGGCTATCAGGCCCCAGGAGGTTTTCAAAGACACTTATGACTTCGATTTCATCGAACTCCACGCCGATCCGGATGAAAAAGAGCTTGAAGAAAAGATCCTCTCTAACTTCGAAAAATTTCTGCACGAGATCGGCGAAGACTTCAGTATCTTAGGCCGGCAGATGCCGATTAAAATCGATGGCCAGACCCACTCGATCGACATGGTACTATATCATCGTGGAATCCCATGCGCCGTCCTGGTGGACTTGAAAATCGGTATGTTGGACAGTCGGGACATCGGCCAGATGAACAAGTACATAGGCTACTGGCGCCGCCACAAGCAATACGAGCATGAACAACCTACTATCGGCCTGATAATCTGCCGGGAAGCCGGCCGGGAAGAAGTGGTTTATGCACTGGACGGGCTGGAAGAAAAGATCTTTATTGCAAAGTACAAGGTCAAACTGCCGAGTGAATCTAAAATTAAAAAGGCCATCAAAAAATTTTGAAATCCAAAGAAATTCTCGCTTATGGCATCGGTGGGTTATTCACCCAGTTAAACCTTTTTTTTGTTTAACCGGGGTTTACCCCGTTAAACCTTTTCTTACTTTGTTTTACTGGGGTATGCCAGACATGGCCGAGGATATAACGCCTTTTTGCACGAGCCATTTTTGGTCGACTCTCTTAATAGGGCAGTTTTAAGGGGAAAACCGATGAATTAAGGCCGTTTCAGAGACGTTTTTATGCCATTTTATTGGCAATGTCAATTACTTTAGTGTGGCCCGACCCCAGCTGCGACCCCAGCTGTCAACGAAAGGGTTGATGGTTATCGAACGCTGTTTTCGCTCCTTGAAACGCACCCAGATTAAAATGTGTCCAATGTTCCACTGGGTTCCTCGTCGGATCGAAACCCATGTAAGGATTTGTGTACTGTCATTGCTAATCGAGCGGGTTGCAGAAATTGCCTGCCAACAACCTTGGCCTCAGATCCGGCGCAAACTGCAAACGCTGCAAGTGACAGAGTTTTTAACTTTAAAACATCGTTTTTATCGGCGAAATGAACTGACGCCTGAAGTGTCTCAGATGCTGAAAACCCTTGCTGCTCCTGCTCCTAAGAGTATTTTGGCAGTTGAAAATCTTAGTTGAGCCAAAAATTTCGGGTAGGCACACGCTGAATTTCATTCATTATAGCAAATGCACCACTGGTGCCGCTTTGCGCCGAATCGTTAACTTACAGATCCCAAACCCAAGTTATGGGCAGCTGCCTTTTCTATCGCACCTTCCACTTGGTCCGGTTCCGATATGAGCTGGTAGGGTATACCGTAGGCACCGGCTATCGCTCCGAAATCCGGATTTTTCATGGGGATGCCGGAAAATCGACCATCATAAAACAGTCTTTGCCACTGCCGAACCATTCCCAGATAGCCGTAGAATTGGGGCCGGACCACGGTGAACGCCTGACAATTAAGGATCTATGCAAAAAATAGCCCCGTTTTTTAGGCTTAAAGCGATGTTTTTGACACCCAAAAGGGCGGTTTAAGGAAAAGCCAACCACTGGATTTTCGCCAAGCTGCCTTTTTCCTTAAATGCATCTTTTCGGCGGTAAAAAGGGCATTCTAAGGCCAAATAACGGCATTGTTTTTAAGCGCATGCCTTAATTGTCAGCATTCTCCCTTGGTCCGACCCCACAAGAACTATTCTTGGCAAATTAGTCATTGTGCTATCTATAAAGCTGAAATTTTGATTGAAGTTGCTTCTATAAACGAGCCTGGTGGCCATCTCAAGGCATCTCAACCATAGTAATTTCGCACGCGGTTTCTTACATTTTGGATTTCAGCGGTGCTCAGGATAACCGGTTTGCCTACTTGCAGCGCAAGAACATACTGATGCGCAAGGGTCTCCAGCCGATGAGACAGGGAAGCCGCCGTTTCCAGGTCAGGCGCATGACAGATTGTTCCATGATTGGCGAGTAGACAGGCGTTCCTGGTTTGTAATTTGCTGATGGCGCTTTTTGCAAGCCCGGCTGAACCGAACGTAGCATAAGGAGCGCATGGTACATCATCCCCCCCGAATGCTGCCATCATGTAATGAAATGCAGGGATCGACTGGTTGCAGCATGCGAGTGCGACACAGTAGTTTGAATGGGTGTGAATAATGGCATGCGCAGCTGCAATTTGTCGATAGACCTCAGCGTGCATCGGCGATTCGATTGATGGCTTCAAGGGACCTTCGAACTTACCGTCCGGAGACATGCGGACGATTCGCTCCGGCGTCAGGTTATCTGCATTGGCCCGGGCCGGTGTAATCAGCATTCCATCCTTGTACCTGCAACTGATATTGCCGGCCGTGCCCTGGGTAAGGCCCAGTTCAGTAATGTGATGATAGGTTGCAACAATTTTCTGGCGCAGGTCGCTCGAAGCAATTTCCGGGTTCGTCATTAATTTATTCTCCCACCGAAGGAACTTAGTTCGCTTCGCTCATAGTTGGAATGATGGAATGTTATTGATTCTCTATGGCCGCATCTTTTCTAAAGCACTCCCGAACAGATCAATTGCACCCACCTTCCCTGGTTTCAGCAATATCGAAATGGGTTGCGGATCCACCGCAACACAGTATCCTTCACCCGGCGCATCATAGGGAGCAACCTGCATTCGGCGCACCCCGAGAGCATCTACGACGGCACCGGAGGTCTCGCCGCCGGCAATAACAAAGCGGCGTACACCTAGATCCAATAGGCCTGCTGCGATCTTGCCGTTGATGTCCTCTGCTAATCGTGCTGCGTAATCACGTCCGAGATATTTTTGAATAGTTGCAACTTCATCGGGAGTGGTTGATGTGCTGATGGCTATCGGCCCGCGTTTTAGCCGGACTGAAGCCCAATCGATTGAATGCTCGACGACCCGATCGTCTTCGGCAGCTTTTAAAATGTCGATTCGTAGAACCGGATGGTGTTTTTCAAAAAAGTCAAGCTGTTCTATCGTCGCATCAGCACAACTCCCGGCAATTACAGCACCGTACCCCTCAATATGCTCCAAAGGTTGGGCCGCATCCGGGTCGCAAGAAATTCCATCCCGCTCACGCCGTAACCGGGCCAAGAAGATGGGAATCGCATCGCCACCCGTCATAAGCGGCCAGTCTGCAGTTAACTCGGCACAGCGCCTCACATCGGTGTTGTCGATGGCGTCGAACATAAAATAGCGAACGCCGTCGCCGGCCTGGGTTTCAACTTCGCGCCGACACACCGCCACGCCCTTTGCCAGCACATCATGTGAAATGAGTCCGACCTTGATTTGGGTCTGGCCCTGCAGGACGCTTACCAGATTAGGATTCAGCATCGGCATCACCGGATCGAACCGTTTGGGTGAATCGGATACCAGCTGGCCCCTGAGAAACAAGTATCCTAAATAAACATTTACGTTCCAATCAGGATAAGCAGGGCAGAATCCGACATAATCCGCACCGATTTTTCGTTTTAGCAAATCTGTGCAGGGTCCTATATTACCATCGTCATTTGAATCAAAGGTTGCGCAATATTTATAATAAATTTGAGAGACCCTGGCATCCATCAATGCTGTTGCAGCGCGGTCGAAATCACTAACCGCATCCTTTGCGGGTATCAGCCGCGTGCGTCTGGCCACCACGACCGCCTCGGCTTTGTTCAGTGTTGGTACAATTTGCGGTGATGTCACAAGGGGGCATCTGAAGCCCTCCCGCTCAAGGAGACTGGCAATAATCAGCCCGCCGGTAAGATCATCGGCAATGACGCCGAACCACATTTGCATCTAGTTACCTCCATCATCAAATCAAAACATTCGGACCCGGTCAAAGGGCTGCGCTGCCGGTGCAGTTTGCTCACTCTGGAAAATGACACGCAACCCAATGGCCGTCTTTTTTGGTTTCGAATACAGGCGCCTCCTCCACACAGCGTTCTTGCACCTTCCAGCAGCGGGTGCGGAAACGGCATCCTGAGGGCGGATTCAAAGGGCTCGGAACATCGCCTTTGAGCACGATGTGTTTACGCGCTCTCTCGCGTTTCGGATCCGGCATGGGTATCGCCGACAGCAGCGCAGTGGTGTACGGATGCATAGCATTTGTATAAAGGTCGGACGCCATCGCGAGTTCGACGATCTTTCCCAGATACATTACCGCCACGCGATTGGATATGTGGCGCACTACGGAAAGGTCATGGGCAATAAAAAGATAAGCGACACCGAAGAAATCCTGCAGTTCTTTGAGCAGATTGAGCACGCCGGCCTGGATCGAAACATCCAGGGCTGACACCGGCTCGTCTAGGACCATAACTTCGGGCTTGAGTGCCAGGGCTCTCGCTATCCCAACTCTTTGTCGTTGTCCTCCCGACAGTTGGTGTGGATAGCGATCCGAGTTTTCAGCCCCCAGTCGAACGAGCTCAAGAAGTTCATTAACACGATCCGTCTTTTCGCTTTGAGTCATCCCAACAAGCCGCAAGGGTTCAGACACGATGGATGAGACCCGCATACGGGGGTGAAGCGAGGCATACGGATCTTGAAAAACAAACTGTAGATATTGACGTAAACGGCGCATCTCACTTGCCGGCAGGTCTAAAATATTGCGCTCATGAAAACATACCTCGCCGGATGTCGGCTCGAGCAGGCGCAAGATACAGCGCCCGAGCGTCGACTTTCCGCAACCCGACTCGCCCACAAGACCCAGTGTTTCACCTGATTTGAGGTCGAAAGATACATCTGCAACCGCGCGAACATTGGCAACCACATGATCAAAGATAATCCCTTTGCGAATCGGAAAATCTTTAATAAGCTTTTTCACGGAAAGCACGTTTCGGCCGGCTCTAGGTTTAACTTCCGCAATATTAGACGCGGTCATTGTATCTCTTTCCAATCAATCAACCCGGGAAATTGTATCCGCCATGGGTACAGACTTATGATTTCTAAAATTTTCCGCCCGGTGACAGGCTGTCAGGACCTTGTCAACTGAACGCAGAACGGGTTCTTCATTCAAACAGCGCTCGGCAGCGTAGGGGCAGCGCGGGTGAAAAGAACACCCCGCGGGCCGTGCGAAGAGGGAGGGCGGGGCCCCCTCAATGGAAAATAGCGTCTCTTCCTCGCCATCGAGTTTCGGCAGCGATGCAAGCAAGCCGTGAGTATAGGGGTGGCGGGAATTATAAAACACATCATCCACACTGCCAAACTCGACTACGCAGCCTCCATACATCACCGTAACTGAATCTGCGGTGCCGGCAATCATGCCAAGATCATGGGTAATCAGGATCAATCCTATTTGGGTGGAAATACGCAGGTTTTCGAGCACTTCTAAAATCTGGGCCTGTACCGTGACATCAAGGGCTGTTGTCGGCTCGTCAGCGATCAGCAGTTCAGGATCATTGGCGACTGCCATTGCGATCATGGCGCGCTGGCGCATACCACCCGAAAACTCATGCGGATATTGATTTATCCGTTGCAAAGGTTGTGGAATGGCCACCCGCTCAAGGAGTTCCACAGCACGCGCAAGCGCATCCTTTTTCGATATTCCGCGATTGTGCAGACGTATGGCTTCCGTGATCTGTCCGCCAACCTTTATCACGGGATTCAAGGCTGTTAACGGGTCTTGGAAAATCATCGCAATCCGTGCGCCCCTAATTCCGGCCATCTCCCGCGATGACCGGCCTAACAGTTCTTTACCGTGGAACTTCACCGAGCCCGAGACCATGGCATTGGGTGGCAGCAGTCCCATTGCCGCCAGCATGGCAACGCTTTTTCCCGAGCCGGATTCTCCAACGATGCCGGCGACCTGACCCTCTTCAACGACAAGGTTGACTCCGCGCACCGCTTCGAGTTCACCCTGGGGCGACTTAAAAGTCACCCTCAAATCTCTTATTTCTATAAGGGGTGTCGTTTGGTTCATCTCCGGTTCCATTATGCGGTCGATCGGGGATCAAGAATGTCGCGTAGTCCGTCACCGAGAAAATTGAATCCCAGCACCAGCGCCAGAATTGACAGCCCGGGGCCTAAAGCTATCCACCATTGGTAGAAGTGAACGGCCCCGTCGGAAATCATAGCGCCCCATTCGGGCGTCGGCGGCGTTGCCCCCAGGCCGATAAAACTCAGTGATGCGGCCAGAAGGACGACCTGGCCAAAGTCCATCGTGGCATTGATGAAAACAGGTGTCCAACACAGGGGCAAAATGTGAATGAACAACAGCCGGGAACGCGTTACCCCGCTGGCAATTGCCGCCTCGACATGATCGCGCTCTCTAATTTCAAGAACTTGCGCTCGCATGAGCCGGGCATAGACGGGCCACCAGACCACAATCATCGCAATGGCGGAATTTTCGATGCCGGGCCCCAGTGATGCTGCTACCGCCATAGCCAGCAAAATGGGAGGAAAAGACAGGGTGATGTCGACCAGACGCATAATAACCGCGTCGACCAATCCACCGATGTATCCGGCAATGGCGCCCAGAAGCGAACCGATCGATACCGCTGCGAACACCACAATCACGGCCACGGGAATGGAATGCCTGGCGCCATGAAGCGTACGGGACAATACATCCCGTCCGAGGGCGTCAGTCCCCAGGAGGTGTTCCGGGCTGGGCGGCTTGAGCCTGCGGGCAACCATCTCCAGTGGATCATAGGGAGACCAAAAATTGATGGTTAACGCCACGGTCAGCCAAAATGTGACGATAATTAAGCCGATCACCACGGGCAGGGTCAACCAGTGGGCGTATCGTCGCATAAAGGGTGCCGGTCGTAATATCTTCACAATGGTTAACCTAGCCCGGATAAACCGGAAAAATGAGCTAATCCGCCGTAGGCGGATAAAATGACTAAAATTAATGCACAAAAATAATTTCTAAGATACTAACCTAGTCTGATTTTCGGATTTGCCACGGCATATGAAATATCCGTGACAAGATTGGTGAATAAAAAGGCGGCCGCCCCCACGATGGTCACGCCGATGATCGCTGGATAATCAAGGGAACGGGCAGAGCCGACGGCGTAGGACCCGACACCGGGCCATGCAAAGATCGTCTCGGTCAGCACGGCTCCGGTGATCAGGTAAGCAAAGGAAAATCCAATGATCGTCAGGGTCGGAATCATGACGTTTCTGAGCGCATGGTTGACGACGACCCGTGGTTCCCTGGCGCCCTTGGCACGGGCTGTGAGAATATACTCCTGATTGAGCACGTCAAGCATACTGGCCCGCACGATGCGGGAGATAATACCCATCACGGCCCAGCCCAGAATGCCGGCCGGTAGAATCAAATGGCTGAGCGCTTCCAGAAATTTTTTAAAATCCCCCGCGATCAGCGCATCGAAGGTGAACATCCCGGTCACAAAAAGGGGGAGTTCCGTACTGGCATCGAGTCGGCCCGGGCCCGGTAAAATGCGCAGCTTTACGGAAAATATGAAAAGCATAATGAGCCCGGACCAAAAGATAGGCATCGATGATCCGATGAGGGCAAACAATCGTGAAAAATCGTCAATCCGCCGGTTCTTATAGTAGGCCGCAATGATGCCGAGGGTTATACCAAACAAGCTGCCGAAGATCATGGCGGCGATAACGAGTTCAAGCGTGGCCGGCAAGCGCTCGAGAATATCCTCTAATACCGGGCGCTTCGTTCGGAAAGAAGTCCCAAAATCGCCCTTCAGCAAATTTATGATATAAGCGGCATATTGTTCCGGCAGGCTTTTGTCCAGGCCCCAACGCGCTTTTACGGCAGCCACGACCTCGGCGTTGCCCATCTGTCGCTCTGAAAGGAGTGAGGCCAGGGGATCCCCCTTAATACCGTGTCCAAGAATGAACGCCAATGTGGCCACACCCAGGATCAGAAAGGGTATGGCCAACAGACGGCGGACAATGTACCGCAGCATCGATTGTTCTCCCAAAATTTAAAAAAGAAGATACGGCAGACCTCAGGCAACGCCTGGGGTGGTGAATATATGCCAAATCTGCATTTACAAATTCATCCCGTTTTTATTCCTATTACGTCACAAGTTATAATTTGGGATTTTAGATTGCGGATTTGACTATTTCTTTCCGAATTCACTCAAAGGCAGTTCACTGCTGATATCAAAACGAACGCCGGTCATATTTTTCCGATAAACGAATATTAAATCGGGATTGACCGCGGGGATGATGATCCGGTCTTTGATCATTTCGACACCGAGTTCGTGATACAGTTTCTGTGCCTGCTCAGCACTGACCTGCGAAGCCTTCCCTAAAATCTCGGCCGCGCGTTTGTTCAGCAATTCGGGCAATTCTTTTCCGCCACCGGCTCGACCATACCAGCGAACTCCCGGAGTCATTGTAAAATAGGTGACATATTGGGCTGTGCCATAATAATCCGGCGCGTACCACAGGCCTGTCATGGGTATGGTCCCTTTTTTAATACGATCGATCCATACGGGGAATGTGACGGGCTGCAATTTGACCCGAATATTTATTTTTTTCAGATCCTGTTGAACCTTTTGCATCATCGTTCCAAAGTCGACCCCGTATTGGTTCACGTTGGGGTAGACGGATTCGATCTCGAAACCTTCAGACAAGCCCGCTTCCGCAAGGAGTTTTTTAGCTTTGGCCGGATCGTGCTTCGGCCTGGGAAGATTCTCGGTGCCCGGAAAGCCGTTGGGGATAGCTGTGGACTGAACCCTGCCTTTGCCCCCCACCGTGACTTCTATAATGCCCTCGTAATCCAGTGCGAGGGCGATCGCTTCACGGACTTTGGGAGTCAACGGAACCTTGTTGTTCTTTGATCCCGGAATCAGACCGACATAAACGAAATTGAATGAAGGCAGGGATTCGACAACCACATCATCACTCTTTATCGATTTGGCCGTATCCGTATCGATTTGGGTTGCAATATCGACCATTCCGCTTTCTATCATCTGGGCCTGGCTTACGGCATCTTTCACCTCCTTGATCACGATCCGGCGGGTGGCGGGCTTGGCGCCCCAATATTTGTCGTTGCGCTTGAGACGCAGTTCCTCGTCGGGGCGATAGGTATCGAGCACAAAGGCCGCACTGCCGGCCGAGTGTTTCAGAAACCAACCCTCGGCAGTATCTTTTGAAGCCGCATCAGGCCCGGCAACAGCACCGTTGGCGATGGCGACATCACTATTCATAATGGATACATAAGGCACCGCTACCTGGCCGAGAAATTCAGAGCCCCACTTATCAATGCTGACGACAACCGTATGGGCATCCGGGGTTTCTATATTCTGGATACCTTCAACGAACATCGAAGGACCTTCTTTGAGGTTTTTCAGCCGTTCCAGCGACCATTTGACGTCTTTGGCCTCCACCGGGCTGCCGTCGCTGAACATGGCCCGCTTATCGAGCTGAAAGGTAAATTTCTTGCCATCCGGGCTCACCTCCCAGCTTTTGGCGAGTTTGGGTTTTATGGTTTTGTTGTCCGGTGCCAGACCGACCAGGGTTTCGTAAACAGCCCCGACATAAATCTTGCAGGTATCGCACCAGGCACGATTTGGATCCAGTGAATTTAAATCCATCGCCCGGGCAATAACAATGGTGTCTTTTTCGATTGCATTCGCGCCTTCGACAAAAATGCCGCCGGCCAGAACAGCGATTGCAACCGCCACCAACAAGGTCACCCGACTCTTTTGAATAATGCTTTGTGTTGAAATTCTAGCCATGTGTTCCTCCTTTCCAGATAAAATGATTTACGATTTTACTCACCCCGGCATTGTGCCAGGTCCTGTTCAGACGTCGACATTTGAATAATCAGCGCCTTTATTTCATTTTCAAAATTTTT
>PJEL010005334.1_pt1 | contig 10393 bp, 8 predicted proteins | sample 1853271 | NCBI WGS metagenome assembly PJEL01 (sample SAMN08108733, study PRJNA415343) | Invertebrate metagenome, whole genome shotgun sequencing project. | host: Globobulimina | place: Sweden: Gullmar Fjord | collected 2015-08 | reverse complement strand
GTTGGCAATGGGAACAATTGCGAGGTTGCAGGGTCTCCGGTGCGAATGCTTAGGGATTATGACGGTTGGCGAAACAGGTATATCGAGCATTATGGGGCTTGTTTTTGAAGCAAAAAAATGTAATCGAGGTATCTGGCGAGAGAGTTTTGTGTTAGAATGCGGTTGTCGTTCCTGCTAGAGATGCTCGGAATGCGCTCTGGACGAGGAGTGGGATAGGAATCGGAAAGAGAACAAGAATTGTAGGAAATGAAGGAGTACAAGAGATGAAGATGTCATTTTGCGCGGTTTTGACTGGGTGCTTGGCGGTGGTTTCGATGAGCGGTGCGGCGATGGGAGATGAGATCTTGGCCGTTTCGTGGTCCGGGAATGCATACTCGATTGATTCGGACACCGGTGGTGGAACGCTGCTTGGGGGTACTGGGTATGGTAGTTTAAACGCGATGACACAGGACGGCTCGGGGCGTTACTTGACACAGGTGCGTGGGACCGATCAGTTGCTTGAGATCGATCCGGTTACGGGTGTGGGGTCACTGCTTTCCAATCTCTCGATGTCAATGGATGTCCGCGGATTTGCCTACGGCGGGGGCACCCTGTATGCCGTTCACGAACCCTCCTTTGGCGTTCCTGACGAGCTCTACAAAATTAATCCGGATACGGGATCAGCGACCTTTATTGGCACGACCAATCACAACGGCATTCAAGGGCTGGCCTATGCGCCCGACGGTACTTTGTACGGCTGGGATGTTGACGCAAACACCCAAGGAGGGCTCATAGTTATCGATAAATCGAACGGCGTCAGCTCGACTGTCGGTGGCCCGACCAACGGTGAGATTCAGACGATCGCTTTTGATGCCGACGGTACGCTGTGGGGTTGTCGGAATGATCTTTATTCGATTAGCCTGGCCAGTGGTAATTATACCTTGGAACATTTGGGCAATGGTCGCTACAGCGATGTGCGCGGGATGTCGTTTATTGGCGGTGCCAGTGATTGTCTGACTTTGGATGTCACCGCACTCAACGCTGGCAGCGTTGCCACTTGGAGTGTGAGTGGTGCTACACCCAACGCTGAGGTCGCGGTGGTTTACGGACATGACCCCGGCGACACGGTGATCAATGGCTATGCGGGGTATTGTGCGGACTTCGGGATCCGCGGCGTGAATCAGAATCGTGTGATTTGTCGTAAGAGAGCTGACGGCGGTGGTGAGCTTACCTGCCGGGTTAACATTCCCGATAATGCCAGTGGTGTGCGGGTCCTGTCGCAGGCTGCGGAGCGAGATACTTGCCCCGATACCTGCATGTCGAATCTTGATGATCAAGTGGTTGGTTGATCGATTGATGTGTGAGATGGCAAGATGAGTAGGCGTTGCAGGATCAGCTTCAACTCCGACTCATTGGACTGAAATACCCCCCGCTGTCGAATCTTCGGCAGCGGGGTTTTTGTTTGGCTGGTACCAGAAAAGAACGATCCTGTGGTAGTGCGAGAGTAGGTTTTCGGAATTGATTTGTGCAAGACTGTGACGGGGGGTTGCGTGGCATGTCTAAATCAATTAGAATAAAGTTGGTGGGTGGGATTGAAGAGTGAATTTGCCGCAGCCTCATTGAATCGATTCGTTCGAAATCGAGCGTGGCTGGGCAAGGAGAGAGTTGTTGATCTTCCGTGAAAGATTCCAGATATCTGATGGATGATGATATCGTTATCGTATTGGTCTCATGGCTCGAATTGAGTTAGCTGCGAGTGATCTGGGAGCAGATTGCTTGTTCAACATTTTTGATGCATTGGCAAGATGATTGATTGCGGTCATTCAATGCAAGGTGGAAGAGTAGATTTGGAATGAAGGAGTATTGACGATGTTGTGTAGAGTAATTTTGGCAGGGTGTTTGGCAGCTGGTGCCAATAGTGTGATGGGTAGTGAGCCGGTAGCGCCGACCAGTGTGCCGGTTGGCGGCGTCATGACCGCTGATGGGTTGTATTCGGCACCGCCCGCAGTTCAGCTTAACAAGGATGGGGATATCAATTCTCCGGCTGATGAGAAGTGCATTGATTTCGAGGTGGGGGCACCTTGCAGTTTCGAGGATACAGGCCCACTACGGGATCTATTTGCTGATCAGGGGATCCACTTTGAAGGACCGGACAGCCTGGACGGGGGGGGGATCCTTGATCAATGCGGGAATTTTGGAATCGACGCGCGAAGTGGTACGAATTTCCTGGCCTTCAACCGAAGATCTGGCTATCCAAATGGGGGTGAGCCCATTGATCCCGAGTTGGTTCGTTTTGATGACGATGCATCATCCGTGTCGGTGTATGTATCAGGTGGTCGTAATAATGCCCGTTGGCGGATGGATGCATATGACTCCGGTGGTGGTCTGGTGGACTCACACACCATTAGTACCGCTGATGGAGTGTGGGGCAAACTAGCAGTGAGCGGGAGCGGCATTCGAAGTGTCGTCGTGACGGAGACTCTGGATGCGTGGTATTTCGTCTGGGATGATCTATGCGTCACAATGATGAATTGCTTGGACCTCAGTGTCAATGAACTGATTGCAGGGCAGTCGGCAGTGTGGTCGGTAGGCAGCGCTACACCGAATGCAGAAGTCGCGATTGTTTACGGTCATGACTCCGGGAACACATCAATCAATGGCTTTGCGGGTTACTGCGCGGACTTCGGGATCCGTGGCGTTAATCAGAATCGAGTGATCTGCCGTAAGAAGGCTGACGGCAATGGTGATTTGACCTGTCGGGTGAACATCCCGGATAATGCCAGTGGTGTGCGGGTCTTGTCACAGGCTGCTGAGCGTGGTACTTGTCCAGACACTTGCATGTCAAATTTCGATGATCAGGTAGTTAATTAGCTGACGGGGTTGAGGAAATAGGAGGGGTAGGACATTTGGGATCTGTTTGATTGAGCTCCGCGGTTGCGTGGTCAACGTCGAGGTTTTTTGCTCAGTGCCGGTTTATAAGTGCAACGCGCCATTCTCCCAGACCCAGATGTCTATAAGAGATTTGTGGTGATGGACCGTTGGAGGTTTTCTATTGGCGAACCAATCGGAAGAACGATGGAAAATACCGAAGCGCTGCTTTGACCAACTAATCTAAGAATTTTCAAGATATTTGCTTTTTTTGTGCGGTTTAGAATTGTTATACCATGTATACTTTGATGTAGGACAGAATCTCGGTAACCCCAAGTCAACGGTCATAATCTTAGACCAAGAGAGGATTTGTGCATTACCGATCTTTTGAGTTTATCAGCAAGCCCTTGGAGAGCGAGAAAGAGAGAGAGATTAGGAATGACAGGGTGGCGAGGCGTGCTGTATATACCAGCACCCTTCAATTGACTACAAATCTTATTTCATATTACGTTTATTATTTTAACGATTTCGTTTGGGGTATTTAAGCGCTTTCGACGTTCGGAAGTAGTATCTCATTTGAAAGCTAAGGAGAAATAGAATGTTGCGAAGAACTGCATTTGTCGGCTGTGTTTTAATGAGTGCTGGCTGCTTGTACGCGGACGATCCAACTGAATCGTCTGATGCCCTTACTTACACCTCGGGTATGGCTGACACGACACCAACAAGGAATCTTGGTTTCCAGAACATCGATGAGGATCTACAAACCCCCGCGGGCATCCTTTATGATAACGGAACCCCAGATTATGCCAATGGTAACGAGATGACGGCTTGGACTCAAGCGAATGACTTCACCCTCAAGGGCGAGGCGATGATTGAGCATGTCAATTTTAGTGTTTTGGACACGGCTGCCGGCAGCAATCTGGCGAATTGGGATGGTACCGGAAGCTGGGCGATTTGGACTGATGGTGGTGCCGGACCTGGCAGCGTGATTGCCAGTGGTATTGGTACGAACTTCACCACGAATTTTGATTCGAATAACGGTTCCTGGGATTTCTGGGATTTCGGTATGGATCTTGATTCACCAACCTGCTTGGATGCGGGTACTTACTGGCTGGCTTTGCACTTGAATCGCGATTGCACTTTCCGCGCTAATCTCTATTGGTCAACGACGGCCGGTGGCAGCGGTTCGGGTCACTATGAAGATGGTGGTTGCGCTGGCGTATTCAACGGCCCCGCGAATGAGCATTCATTCAATCTTGAGGGTTCCGACGGCTGTGGTGGTGGTGATGAATGTGTTGATTTTGAAGCGGGCGGCCCCTGCATTTTCAATTCGACCAATCCGCTACGCTCACTCTATTCAGGTCAGGGGATCAACTTCAGTGGTCCGGCGAATCTTGATGGCGGTGCCATTCTTGATGAGTGTGGTAACTTTGGAATCGCCCCTCGTAGTGGCACCCAGTTCTTGGCGTTCAATCGCGCCCATAACGGTGGCGTGCAAATGCTCAATGGTGGTTACCCGGATGACCCTGAAACGGTGACCCTTTCGTCACCAGCATCGAGAGTATCAGTATGGGTCGGATGCGGTGCCCAAGCGGCGCGCTGGCAGATGGATGCATACGACGGCGGCGGAAACCTCCTAGGCTCGAATGCGATTGGTACCGCCCTAGGGGTTTGGGGCGAACTTGCGGTCAATGCTGCGGGGATCCGTCGCGTGGTCGTTCGAGAGACCACGGGTGCACCCTATTTTGTCTGGGACGATCTCTGTGTGAGCTTTGGTGGAAACCAGGATTGCTTGACACTAAAGGTTGATCGATTGATTGCCGGCAGCAAGGCCGATTGGAATGTGAGCGGCGCCTCCGCTGGTGAACAAGTGGCGATCGTGTACGGCTTTGGTCCGGGCAATACCGTGGTGAACGGTTTCGCAGGTTACTGCGCTACCTTTGGTATCCAAGGCGTGAATCAGAACAAGGTGATTTGCACCAAGGCAGCAGATGGTGGTGGTAACGTCACGTGCACGAAGCCGATCCCTGCTGGTGTCAAGGGTATGCGTGTGCTTTCACAAGCTGCGGAGCGCAACACCTGTCCGGATGAGTGTGTTTCGAATCTTGATGATCAGGTTGTCGGTTAATTGATGACCGAGTTTGAAGGTTTTCAGGTTGTAGTTCTTCTGGCGAGCCTCTGATTTTTATCAGGGGCTCGCCCTCTTTTTTGCCGCCAGGGGTGTGATGACCGGTGAGTGAATTTATTGCGCCACGAAACTACTCTGGCTTGAATCGGAGTGCCAAGCATGGGTATGAAAATTGCATCCGAAACGGATTCGGACTGGAGGATAACGAGAAGCTCACGGAAGTTTTGAAACATACGTTTGGATCGTAATGTTGGCATCATACTGTTGGGCTCCGCCGTGGTAACCTTGGGCAACAATCGATTGCGCGGTTGAGTCTTGTGATTCATCCGTACCACAAGGATCTATCAACGAAGGAGTTTCGTATGTTCAAACCGATGATTAACAAGAGAACGCTGCTGGTGGGTACTGCGCTGGCGATTGGTGTCGCCGTTTCCGCCGTACCGATGGTGATTGCCCAAGACTATGACAAGAACTTTACGAAGGATTTCGACATCGAGAATCGAGAATTCTGTGATGTGGGTCGAAACACCTACTTTATTTTGGAGCCGGGTTATCGCATGTTGCTCAAAGGTGAGGAAGATGGGGAGGAGATTGTCGTTTTGATTCGAGTGCTCGATAAGACCCGCATTGTGACGATTCAGACAGAGGACGGCCCACGGGATGTCGTAACGCGGATCGTCGAGGAGCGGGAGTGGGTTGATGGCGAGTTGTATGAGATTTCCAAGAATTTCTTTGCTCGTTGCAAGGAGACGGATGATATTTTCTACTTTGGGGAGCGCGTCGATTTCTATGAGGATGGCGAGATCATTGGGCACGAAGGCTCATGGCGGGCGGGATTGCGTGGATTTACGGCAGGGATTACCATGCCAGGCTCTTTCCTGTTAGGAGCACGATACTATCAAGAGCTAGCCGTGCCACTGGCGGCTGATCGCGCCGAACATTTCGCGATGGGCATGACGTTGAAGGTTCCGGCAGGGGAATTCGAAGATTGCGTGGTGATCGAGGAGACGTCGTTGTTGGATCCAGAGGAAAAAGAGTACAAAGTCTATGCGCCGGGGATCGGCATCATCAAGGATGGACCGCTAGAACTGGTTTCATATGGCCCGTTGGATCCTGAAGAAGGGGAGTGTGATCAGTAGCATTTGAATGACTTCAATGTGGAGATCCGAGTCGGACTCCGTCGATCAAGGCCATCCAGTGATCGGCGGGGTCCTCTCCGTTTGTGAACGGCCGATAACGAGGGAGTGCCGAATGAGAGCAGGTCGTTTCCGGAGTTTGCCACTCGATTGATCCGGCAAATGCTCGCAAGAAATCGGAATAGCAAAGATCGTGAAAGGACAAAAATCGCTAAATGCGAGGGTTTTGGTTGCGGATGCTTTCGGTCTTCGATTACGATTAATGGGCGGCTGCGTAAGCACGTAATGTTAGCGTCATGTATAACGGGTGGCCCATGATATCGTAGAGCTAGATTTGAGTCGAAGTCGGTGTGATCCGTGCACCGCAATCTGAGCGCACGTTTTTGACGAAGGAGAGCAAAATGTTGAGTCATCATGCAGTTAGGAATTTGCTTCTATGGGGCGGTGCTATCGGTTTGGGATTGGTCGGAACGATGATGCTGAACGCATCTGGCCCGGGATGGGACATGAATTTCACCAAGCACTTCGGGATGGAGAATCGAGAATTTTGTAATGTCGGGCGGAACCATTACGTCATTCTGGATCCGGGGTATCGGATGCTGATGCGTGGTGTGGAAGATGGGGAAGTGATCACGGTCTTGACACGCGTGCTTGACCGAACGCGGAGGGTGACGATTCAGACTGCCGTTGGCCCGAAAATTGTCGACACGCGGGTATTGGAGGAACGAGAGTGGATCGATGGTGAACTCGCGCAAGTTTCGCGGAGTTTCCTGGCGCGTGATCGAAGAACGGATGATATTTTCTTCTTTGGTGAACAGGTGGAAGTGTACGAGAACGGTGAGATTGTCAGCGATGAAGGATCGTGGCGAGCGGGATTGCACAAGGCTCGGGCTGGCATTCTCATGCCGGGCTCGTTCTTGCTTGGTGCTCGCTACTATCAATCGTTGGCTCTGCCGGTGACGGCTGATCGGGCAGAACATTATGCGATGGGGGTTTCCAAGGAAGTGCCCGCTGGCGTGTTTGAGGATTGCATTGTGGTGGATGAAAGTTCCGGAATCGAGCCTGATGAGAAGGTTTACAAGGTCTACGCGCCGGGAGTCGGATTGATTAAGGATGGCCCCCTTGAATTGGTTTCGTATGGCCCGCTAGATCTTGCAGAGGGCAGGTGTGATCAGTAGATGATCGTGGCAAGGAAAGGTAATGCGTCTCGTGGGACCGAGCGGCGCTGATTCGTGATGATTCGCGTGAATTGTCATTGGCCAGGCTGGAGAATCTCAATTCGTCAAATTGTTGGAGGCGTTTCATGCGATTGTTAGTAGTGGAGGATTCGCGGCGCATCCGGGAGGCGCTGCAACGGGGTCTGGAGGCAGAAGGGTTTGCTGTTGACACGGCAGATACGGGCATGGAGGCGCTGCGGAGTGCGCGGGCTATTGAATACGATGTCATTGTGTTGGACCTCATGCTTCCGGAGCTGGACGGGATTTCATTCTTGCGTGAGATTCGAAATGAGGGGGCGAATACCAACGTGATCGTGGTAAGTGCCCGAGACACGGTGGATGATCGAATCGAGGGGTTGCGTGCCGGGGCTGATGACTATATGGTGAAGCCCTTTTCGTTTCTTGAGTTGGTGGCGCGCGTGCGGGCATTAACGCGGCGGGAATTTGGCGAAAAGCAGCCCAATATTGAGATTGGGGATTTGACGATTGATCGAGCACGACGGAGTGCCGTGGTGGGCACGCAAGCGGTTGAGCTTCCGCGGCGTGAGTTTGCGATTCTGGAGTTCCTAGCGCTGAACCACGGTCGCCCGGTGAGTCGGGAGGCGTTGGAGGAGCACATTTATGATGCCCAGAGTCAGGTATGGAGCAACGCCGTGGATTCAGCGATTTCATCGTTACGGCGGACCCTGCGCGCCGCGGGGCTCGATAATCTAATTCGTACTCGGCGGGGCATTGGGTATCAAATTGATTCGTAGGCAAGCAAGGAAAGGCGAGGATTCAGCAGTGTCATTAGCACGGAAACTGGCGTTTTCCACGAGCATCGGAACTTTGCTGGCGTACGCGCTCTGTGCCTCGGCTTTCTTTGTGTTGATTCGCAATTTCGTCCTTAGCCGATTCGATGAGACCTTGCAAACGAAGGCGGATTCGTTGGCGGCGATGTTCTCGTTCGAGGACGGGGCGATCGAATTCGATTTTAAACGTGAGTATATGCCGCAGTTCGAAACAGCAGCGGAAACAAGCGGGATCAAGGGTGAAGTCAAACGGGAGTACTTTCAAGTCTGGATAGCGGGTGATGTGGCCTTTGATCGATCGGATTCGTTGGGTGACCGGGTATTGGCGCTCCCGGCGGAATCGACAGCCGACAGCGCAATGTTCTGTGATTACGAATTGGAGAAGAGTACGAATGGAAACGACGGCATACTGGGCCGAGCGATATTATTGAGATTTCAACCTGGCGATCTGGGTGCCGATGACGCTGAGGGCGCGGTTGAGGATGAGGATGAAGATGAAGATGAAGATGAAGATGAAGATGAGGATGATGACGACGAATTGCGACAGGAGCCGACAGCCGCGGCGGAAGTTGATGTCTGGCTGATGATCGTCGTTGATCAGGCGGAGGCTCGAGCGCATGTGAACCGTGCGGGCTGGTTGCTGGGCGGACTGGGGCTTTTGCTAACGGTTGTGAACTTGCCCATTGGCCTATTTTCAGTGCGCTCGGGATTGAAACGTCTAGTGCAGATGAATCGGCAACTAGCGGAGATCGAGATCGATCAGTTAGACGCACGGCTAGAGACCGCGAATCTTCCGGTGGAATTGCAAGTGACGGCGTTACGGATCAATGAATTTATCGCGCGCGTAGAAAATGCTATGGAACGTGAGCGGCGCTTCACATCGGGGGCCGCCCATGAATTGCGGACCCCGCTCACCGAGCTGCGGAGTGTGGCAGAAGTGGCGTTGGCGCATGGGCGGGATGTGGATGAACTTAAATCGGCGATGGGTGAAGTGGTGGGAGCGTCGGCGGATCTGGAACGCTTGCTCGAGGTGCTGTTGCAGCTAGCGCGGGCGCCGCACTTGGGGCAGGAATCAATTCGAGTTGAGGCACTGGATTTGCTGGGATTGGTCGAGGATCAGTTGCGGCGAAAACGTAGGAATTACGAGATACGGCAGCAATTGGTGGTTCTAAATGCGGTGGATGTGGACGCTGAAATTCACAGTGATGGGCGAGTTGTAGCGGCGATCATTTCGAATCTGTTGACGAATGCGATTCGATATGGACCGGAGGCCAGTACGTTAGTGATCGACCTTCGGGTTGAGGGATACTGGGCGGAGTTGTCGATATCGAATCCGGCACCCGATCTGGCACAGGATGATCTTAGAAACATATTTGAACCACTGTGGCGGAAGGATTCATCGCGGGCTACGCCGGGGTTCGGGTTAGGGTTGGCAGTGGCGCGTTCGCTGGCTGAGGCACTGGAGGGTGAGCTGACTGCGACGTTGGCAAGTTCGACGTTGACGGTGCATTTACGATTGCCAATCTGAGTGATGAATCGGGTGTTCTTCAGAGTCTGGAGTTTTTTGCCAAGAACTCAAGGATTTCGTGAGCGTGGTTCTTGGGTTTGACTTTGTCGAAGCGGTGCATGATCTTGCCTTGGGGATTAATGATATAGGTGGTGCGGGCTACCCCCATGTACTTTCTGCCGTACATGCTCTTTTGCTGCCACACACCGTACTTGTGGCAGGTGGGAGGGGTGTTGTCGTGAGTGACGTCTTTGGGGTCAGCAAGGAGTGTGAAATTTAGGTTGAATTTATCGACGAATTTGCGGTGCTTGGGGGTATCGTCCGGCGATATGCCCAAGATGACGGCGTTGATTTTTTTGAAGTCGGGAAGTTGGTCGCGGAATTCACAGGCTTGCACCGTGCAGCCGGGCGTGTCATCTTTGGGATAAAAATAAAGGACGACGGTTTGCCCCTGATATTGAGAGAGTCGGTGTTTGGTGCCGTCTTGATCAGCGAGGTGAAAGGCCGGTGCTTTTGTTTTTGGTTCGAGGAGAGTGGGCGTCGGCATCGCATGATTCTCTGTATGTTAAGGGATCGGGATTGCGTAAAGCTGAGGCTTCCACGCTGAGGGCAAAATGGTAGGCAGAGCAAGACCGAATTACGATTGTGGAGTGACAGATGGAGGTTGCTTTCGCGCCCAGTCGAGGAAGCACGCCGTCATGGACTAGATGTGGTCGGGGCCGTGAACTCCTGCCAATGTGTGATCACGAAATCGGTGGATTCAGCAA
>PJEL010005333.1_pt1 | contig 10394 bp, 13 predicted proteins | sample 1853271 | NCBI WGS metagenome assembly PJEL01 (sample SAMN08108733, study PRJNA415343) | Invertebrate metagenome, whole genome shotgun sequencing project. | host: Globobulimina | place: Sweden: Gullmar Fjord | collected 2015-08 | reverse complement strand
TATTTACGTAAATAGCTAGGATGGGCACACGTGTGCAAGGGGTAACGGTGTGTGTTATGCCTGTGCACACTTTAAGTGTGTGTGAATTGTAACATTTATACCTGTTATTTTTTGCACACATAGAATAGCTAACGGGAAAGAATGTAGTGAGGGAAGTATGCAAGGTTTTCGCTTGATTACTCTTAACTTCAGGGTGTGTCAGGTATTTAACTTCTCTTTCCACTACTTCCTTTATTGCTTAACTCATTGTTATTAATTGAGTTTTAAGCGGAAATAGGGAAATAAGCCATTTAACAGTCACAAACAACCAACGCTAGAAGCAATAGACTTACCAAGGAAGCCTTTAATTGTGACCTATATCTAAAAATCAATCAGGTTGTAAGTTGTCAGTTTTATTTGTAGTTGCTCTTTTTTGTTGTTTGGTTAATAATACTAAGCAACCAATAAGAAGCCAGGAGAAACAATGAACGTATCAAACCTTATGAGGGACTGCATAACCGCAGCAAACGACTGGAGCTCTAACCGTGCCAAGGCTGTATTTGGTGATGATTCACCAGAGGCACGCAAGATTAAGCGTAGGTTCAAAATTAATGCAGCAGCGAATTACATCGGTGTATCTCGACAAGCGATAGAGAAAGCTGAGAAAGAGGGGCGACTGCCTCCTGCTGATTACATTGATAGTAAAGGTGATAACCCTCGTCCTATTCGTGAGGGCTACACGTTAGACCAAATCGAAATGATGCGAGAGTGCTTCAACACTCAACCATATCGACCTGCAGACAGTGAAGCCGTTGTGCTGGCCATTCCAGGTGGTAAAGGTGGCTGCTACAAGACAAGCACTGCTGTCAATTTTGCACAGTGGTGCTCGCTACAAGGCTATCGAGTGCTAGTGATAGATATCGATCCACAATCGCACCTATCTATGTATTTTGGGTACCATCCAGAACTGAACACCACCATTAGCGATACAGTGCTGCCATTCATGCTTGGTGATGAAGATGATCTGAGTTACTGCGTGAAGAGTACAGCATGGCCAAAGCTTGAAATCATACCGAGCCACTTGCAAATGCAACGCTTAGAACGTGAGTTGCCGGAAGCGGATATCCCTTATCAAACTCACACCATGCTGCAAGCAGGCATAGCAACCATTGCAGATAATTACGACATCATCATTATTGATGGCCACCCTGACTTGGGTATGGGAACCATGAACATGATCTGCGCGTCGGATGTAACGCTAATAGCAACCTCAACCGAGGTGAACGACATCAACTCGACCACGCAACTTATGGCCCTTATTGCTGATATCTATTCAGACAATTCGATACTAGAAACAACGCACGAACCAGTTGTTCGCGTATTACCAACAAAGCTTGGTGGCGTAGGTTCATCTAGCCAAGCAAACGTGAAAGACATTAAAAAGATATGGCCAGGTCTGCCATTGGATAACGGAATAAGAGTCACTGACGAGATCGGAAAAGGTCAGCGTCGTATGGCTTCAATTTACGAACAAGCCGATGAACAACGCTCTAGCCCTGCTGCTTGGAAACGTGCCAATGATATCTTTGAAGCAACGTTTACCGAAATGCTAGAGGACTTAATTAAACCATTCTGGAGAGATGAAGCATGAGTATGAAAAATGATGTAGAAGTGGACGTAACTCCAAGCTCTGTCTCGGTTCAAGCAGCAGGAAAGCGCAACAAGAAAACACTTCAAAAACTGGAAGAGAAAGCTGCTGCTGGCAGCACCATGACACATAAAGTTATGGGTAAAGAAGTGGTGTTTAAGCTGGTGGAAGTACCAGCAAACAAAATTGAAATGAGCACCATGGTATGGCTTGCCAACGAACGAGCACAAGAACTACTCGATGCACATGCGGTTAGCGACCTATTAGAGTCATTCCGAGACCAAGGTCAGCAGGTGCCAGCCTTTGGTCGTGACATCTGCGGTCAAATTGAAATTGCTGATGGTAGTCGCCGTCGTCATACAGCGCTAGAAACCAAGAAACCATTTTATGTATGGGTAGGCGATCTAAGTCCTGAACAAATGGAATACCTATCTGAGATTGGCAATCAGTACAAAGAAACGTCGGCATATGAGAAAGGTCTGAAATACAAGAAGCTACTCAAGAACGCGACACAAGAAGAAGTATCTGAGGCTGTTGACGTGACACGTAAGGCAATGATGCGCTGTGTTCAAACTGCACAACTACCGCAAGCTTTTATCCGTAGCTTCACTTCACCAAATGAACTAAGTGCGCGGAAAGGTGAAGCTCTATACAAGCTTTACAAACCACTAAATGAAGAACAGCAGTTAGAAATTATTAACTTTTGCGAATCTTGGTTAGTGCCGGAGAAGGGAAAGCACACTACGGAAGAAATTATCAACCATTTCATTACCAAGTGTGGTGCAACGGGTGAAAAGCCTGAACCAGTAAAACCTCGAGAGCTTGCTATGGGGGCCACGGTCGCATTGAAGAACGGCAATGCCACAATCAATATCCCGAAAGTATCAGATGACTCTCTGAAAGCTATCGAAGAGTTCATTTCACAAACACTATCGAAAGAAGCGGTAGAAAACTGTTAAAGGTGATTTCATGGTTACTTTTGAACTACACAAAGATTCTAATCAAGATCAAAGGCACATGATCATGTTTAAGCAAGATGGAGAGCTAATCAATATTGTCTGGTTTGACAGAGCTAACATTGATGGTGATGGGTACATATCGCTTTATCTATCTAACCGCTATGTATCAATCATTAACGTACAAAACAACCAAGCATTAAATGATGAATTAATAAAACTAGCTCAATAAAAAAAAGAAAACCCCGACTGCAATCGGGGTTCCAACACAACCAAATCCGCCAGGAGACGATCATGTCTAAAAAGGACTATAACAAAATTCGTAGTGCCTCTCTACAAGAACTACTCACTATGCCTGCTCATCTAGTTATTGAATGGCTGGAAGGGCAAGGTGATTTCATGGGTGAAGCCGTTGCCAAAGCCTGCTACCAAGAATTAGCGAGGGCATAACCATGATTAAAGAAATGCTAAGCGAAGCAATCCCAGTGATTGTGGTAACTATTCTGGGTGTGGCCATCACTCACTTTTTCTTTTAATGAGGGCGCTATGACAATCATCGACATCAACAAGCCGTCACTAAGCAAGAGGTGGTTCGGCTACAGAACTGAGTGTGGGTTACTTGCAAGATTCGCTTTACTGGTGAACTACCAAAGCAGAGATGAAGGTGGTGTAAAAGCCTTTATCTATGCCACCGAAGAGTTCTTTGAGGGAGAAACCTGCGAGGTGCTGGCAAAGATAAATGCCACATTAAACAGCGAGTTTGAAAGGCAATTGGAACAAGCTACACCACCTAATGACCGTGGGTTCTTCACCCAACCATGGCAAGGTGAAGCAAGATCTACAGCATCCGGTGAATTATTTTACGTTCCACCATGGCAACGAGAAAGCTATACCCCTCCTTGGAAAAAATAAACAAACGGCACTTTCGAGTGCCGTTAATGTTTCAAAACATCAGCTAATTCATCCAAAAATCGAACGATTACCTGCTTAATTCTAAGTGGAAACTTTCTGGCCATTGCTGCCACATCTTTTTCAGTCACAAACTCATGGCTGAATAATGAGATAGAAACGTCCATATCCGACATCTCAAGCGCTGTTAGATAACTTCTATACTGGCTCAACTTCATGTCAGTCCTACCACTTTCAATTCTTTGAATCGTACTCACGCTAATGCCTGTTAATGCAGACATTTTATCCTGAGAAACACCCTGATTTTCACGGTATCGTCTTAATACGTAGACAATAGGATCTATTTTGCTCATAAATTACACGTCATTTCTGATAGGTATTAGCTGCAAACCCGTCATTACTGACGTGGTTATCATTAATCTGTCTATGCGATCAATTGCAACAAAATTTTTATTGTTATTATGCTTACCAACAAACGTGCCATAAGAGTGCGCTGTTATAAAACAACGTCTTACGTGTAAAAGGGATCGACTTGCGCATTTCAGAATTCATGTATTCTTAATGTGACATGCAAAATGCACAATTTAATAATAGTTAGGCTTAGGTTGTATGAACAAAAATTTAGAAATAAAAAAATTGATTGGGGATTTAGAAATGATGGCGGCTGCGGCTGAGCCTGGAGTGGTGGTTACTGAGGAAATGAGTGTAACTTGTTGTGTTACGCTGTTAAAAGCAGCAAAAGAGTTAAGGTGGCATCTGAGTGGTGAGAAAGGGGCGTGCACCCCCTAATTTAACTTTGCGTGAGAGTGGCGGTTAACTGAGCGCGTGCGCCTTGCTTACCGCCATTCATAATAACCCTATCCAATGACCACTGCCCTTGCATATAGAGCGGAAATTGACTTGAGGTTTTTACTATACCCTCAGCATGAAAACGTGGATTGGCAGGAAGGTCGAGACGAATCTGAGCTCCAGTTCGCTCGACTTTCCTTAATTCATCCTGAGCAGCCTGTTTTGCTTGATCTGCATTCTGATAAGTTTGAGTCAGTTTTTTAAACGGTTTCATCCCCACCATTTCAACCACTTCCTCGCCTGTACCATCGTTCCACCAAGCCGCTTTAATTCCCTTAAAACTCTTGCGACTTGGCATGCTCAAGCTGGCATTGGTAAAGCTTTTCTCAGTTGGCTGGTTGTTAGTCGGTAATTCAATTTCAATAGGTTCGACCGCCTTACCTGAAAGGCTCTTTACTTTACCTCGACGCGCTAATACATAAAAAGATTCAACAGGCTTGGCCACTGCATCATACTTTCTGGCTAACCTCGTCAAAAATGACATATCCGTTTCATCAGTCTGGTCAATATGCTCAACAACAACGCCATCCAGTTCTTGATCTACTCTAGGGCTCAATCCATGACGACTAACAACTTCACGAAAAATGCTACCCAACGTGCCGCTGTACGTCTGCGAGCGCCGCTGTTTAAATTCCGTCTGGTCATTAACCTGAAACGGTGCAACAGTGGCTACAATAGTGAACACGTGCGGAAAAAGCTGAGGCGTAATGCGAGTAATTGTAAACTGCCCACGACCAAACCACTGAATAGGCTCTTCATCAGCAATACCAAGTTCAAAACCGATAGTGACTCCCTCTGGTGGCAAAGAATCCAGACCAGGCGCTGCCACTTTCAGTTTTATTTGATCTGTTTCTTCACCAGACACGTCGGTTAACTGCCAAGTTTGAAGAAACTGGTTGATTATTTTACTACCTTGTCCGGTTGTTCTGGCAATAATCCGAGTTGCTAATCCCATATCGTAACCACCCTTTCTGGCTCTGGTTCTGATTTAGCCTCAATAGTTGGCAACTTGATAGCGGTTCCGGTAGGTAGGATTACGGGTAACTGATTAAGATGAGGATTTAGAGCGTACAATTGACGCTCTAAATCATCGCCATCGTCCTGAAAATAACGATATAGCACATCACCAACCGTATCCCCAACCACACTTGATGCGACTGTACTCAATTGGCAAACTCCTCAAACGCAATCGTAAAACTCACAATCATCGGTGTACCATCGTCAATCACGTCTTTCTCATCATCGTTGAGTGACATGATCTTCCATAGCCCCATGTTGTAACCATAATCATCAGTAAGTAGCACTGGTGCTCGCATGCGCTTGATCTCACGCAGGCGACGAATAGAAGCTCTACCCTCTGCACCAAACCACTTCCCTTTTATCGTTTTGCCATCAAGCGGTTCGTGTGTGTTCTGACTGACCGCCTTACCATCCATAATATCTAAATTTACCCAACCTCCTTGGCTAGTAGTCGACAGCGTTTCGTATTCAGTGCCATTTGCGACACCAAATACAAAAGCCTCTTCATTTTTAGACGGGACAGATAAGATTAGCTGCTGCCTCATACATCACTCCTATCGGATAATGAGCCATCCATAGTCACTGCTAAGGAACCAGAACCCATCATCCCCTCTGCCATCATCATATCTTTCAATTTAGCCACCAAACGATTCAACATATCTTCGTCCTGCTGGGAATTACCCGAGGACTGAGGAATATTCAGGTTAAATTCAATTTTGCGGTTATCTTGAGTCGACTGTGTGAGCGATTTGGCAATGTTATCTGGTGATGGCAATACACTTTTTGGTTCAGGTAGCATTGCCAAACTTGATACGCCATCAGGACTATCCAGCAAAGCATCAGCTTGCAACTGGTTAGTAGACTGAGTTAAGCCATCTTTTTCTTTGTCCAGCGTAGCTGCTTTAGCGGTAAGAGTTTCCTCTTCATCACTAGAAAATAAACGAGCAACTTTCGTCCCTAGCCAATCACCAAGCTCGCCACCGGCTAACCCACCAAGAGCACCACCAACGACGGTACCAATACCTGGTAAAATTGCAGTACCAATAGTGGCCCCTAGCGCTGCACCACCTAAACCGCCTGCCATATCACCTGCAGTGCCACCAATCTCTTCTGCACTACCGTTATTGATAGCAGAAGTTAATGCCGCACCCTGCAGCATAATATTGAGTGGTTTAAAAAGTTTCCCTGCAGTGCCAGCCATGCCTGCCATCATGCCTTTCAATGGCAAAGAGCCAGCCACATCACCTGCCACTGTTGCAGCATCTGCCCCCATAAGAGCCAAATCCGCCGCATTCGCACTTGATGTGAGCAATGATAAAGCGGTACCGCCACCAAGAACGGCAGCACGTTTACCCCACTTCCCTTTACCCATACCTTTGGAAGGAGCAGCTGCCATTGCTGGTGCAGCCATACCGCCCATAGGAAGGAAATCAGTTAACCGACTACCAAGATCCAGTAAACGTCCAAACTTACCACCGCGACGCGATAGCCTCGCTCTTTTCGGGCGAGATTTACGGCGACCTGAGGTAGATGCACCTTCACGCTGATAACGATTACGACCACGACCGCCATTGTTACCAAGGTTATCGAGAGTCTGATTCAAACGAGAAAGGCGTGATGTCGCTTTCTTGGCTGAATCAGCCGTACCATCTAAACCAATGCCAAGCTTAGCCTTACCTAAATCGGCATAATTCTTACCCTGACCAAGTAACAACTTGCCAGCTTTAAAGGCTAATGCCGCACCTTTCACTGCCACCAAAGCAGCAGGAATAGCCATTAAGGCAGCAGTAGCACCTGGTGCCGATTGGGCAGCTTCCGTTAGCCATGCCACTGCTGGCGTTACGGTATCAAGAATATCGCCCACAACAGGCAACATACTTTCACCCAACACTGTAAACAATCCAGTAATGGTCGCGGTAAACGCTGATATTTTCCGTGATGCTGTAGCAGACTGAACATCAAACTCTTTCTGCATTGAACCTGCAAAGTTTGTGTCTTTCTCGACTAACTTGAATGCTTTACGGAAGTTATCAAGGTTTTGCAAAAGAGGTGCAATTGAGCCGATTGATTCAGAACCAAAAAGGCTTTTCATCAAGGCGGTTTGAACATCAGCATCCTGATCTTTAATCGCCAACAACACCTGCTCGACTGTCTTCGGTGCGTTATCCTGCATGTCACGCGCTAAGTCTGCTGGATCAAAACCCAACGTCATTAATGCATCTTGTTGAGCTCCACTGGCTGAGTCGCCAGCCGTTAAACTCAGTAACAGGTTTTTTGTCGCTGTTGCCGCAATTTCAGTACTTGCAGAGCCGGATAACACAGCTGCAGATAATGACGCGGCTTGAACCTCATCAAGACCTGAATTAGTGATCACCGCACCCTGACGAACAAGCACTTCAGTGACGTCTTTCGCCGTAGTTGCCATGTTGTCACCAACATAGTTCACAGCGTTCGCCAGATTAACCGCTTGGTCCTGACTAAGATTCATCGTCGTGCGCCATTTCATCATGGCTGCACCAGCTTCATCCGCCGTCATATCAAAGGCAACGGACATCTTAGCTGCTGATTCAGCATAGTCGAACAGCTCATCTTTTTTGATGCCGTTACGAGCACCTTCAGCAATAATTCCTGAAAGACCTTCTTGAGTAACACCCAATTTAGGCGCCTCAATCACGATCTTTTGTTTCATTACCTCCAGCTCTTCATCACTGGCATCGTTAACCGCTTTTTTCACATCAGCAAACGCTGATTCAAAATCCACGGCAAACTTAATAGGCACGGCAAGCACAGCGCCTTTCATTGCTAAATCTAACGCCTCTCCCCCTAATTCAGAGCGAGCCATTTTATTTGATTCGATTTTTGCAGATGCGGCCCGTACTGATTTCAGTTTGGCTTTCTGCTTATCCAATGCAGCGTTCGCAGCCGTAATATCTCGCTTAATCTGGCGTTGGGCCTCACCAAACTTATGCGCCTGAATACCAGACTCGTTTAGCTTGGATTTCAGCCCATGAAGCTTCGTTCTCTGAGCGTCATAGTGCTTGGTTAGTTGGGAAACTTCATGCCGAGATTTACCATAAGCAGACTGCATTTTATTTAGCTGCTGCTGATGTTCGCTTAAATTAGCTGTGTTGAGCTTTAACTCTTTCCGAGCTTCTTTGATAGACAATCGAAGAGCTTTACTCGGATGTTCAGTCGCACGCATTTGAGCTTCAAGGCTTTGAAGCTTGTTTTCTGAACTTACAACCGCTGATTCATAGCCTTTCGTTTGCAGGCTAAGCTCTTTGGTTGATAAAGCCAATTGCTCAGTTTTAACTTTTGTCGAGCTCATCTGAGCTGACGTTTCAGTTAAATCACGCTTAATATTCGCGTAAGAGTTTAAGCTGGCAGCATTGGTATTGAGTTTTTTAATCTCAGCTGACTGTGCTTTTACATCTTCAGTTAGCGAGTCAAACGACGCACTAGCTGCCTTGAGAGGTGCTGAATATTGATCGACCGCTGCAATGGCAACTTGATATTTAGATTGATTACTCATTGTTGCTTCAACCTTTCAATTGCCAAATAAAAACGGCGCACTGCCACGTCTGCTGGTAGTGCGCCTATTTGCTCATCGTTATATGGATAAACGAGCGGCAGGTAATCGCAAAGTGCTTCTACATCTTTATCTGAAAGAAGCCTGCCTGCTTGTTTAAAAAATTATCAATATTCCCCTGCGCTTGATTCCAATCTGGCATAAAGAGCCGGCCAATTTCAGATTCACTCAAGCCAGTGCACGCATGAGTAATAAATGCCTGTTTCTTTTCATCGGTTGGTTGTGCTTTGTAAATCTTTCGGGTTTTTACTGATGGCACTTTAAATTCAATTTCATTAATCAAACGACCATCATCACCTTTAATCGGCAAGGCAAGGTGGATCTTATCGTTACCAACATCAATACCTGGTAACCAATCTGGGGATTTATTAGTAACCAATCGAAATATGATTTTTTCCACAGAGTTAAAGTCTGGCGTTTTTAATGCATCAAACGCTTTTTGTGAAATGCCTGTAAGTGCAAGCGTGAAATCTTCAACAACAAGGTCTTCATCTTCTTGGTTAACGTCAACCTTGCCATAAATACTAAACGTCAAAGGTTCAAACGTAAGTTCAGTTATTTCTTTACCATCAATGCTGATAGGGTGAAGTAGGACGTGCTTAATCGGTTCAAGTTTAAGTTCTTTTTTCTTTTTATTTTCAAGCTGCATATTCATAAATTTTCACCAAAAAAAGGCCCCCTTACGGGAGCCAACTAGCTAGGAATTTGAAATGGGTCCACGGTCGCAATTAACCGCGACCAAGGTTCGAACGATGTTTAGCCATAATGTCACCTTTACCCAAGTCAATTTCCTGAGTATCAAGGTTTATGTTGTAGCGTGTTTTACCATCTTCAGTGTGCTTGTAGATACGAGGCGAAATTTCAATCGTTGTTTCAGGCAGAGTCTGGGAACCTCGTGAGCCATCATCTACTTTATTGATATCGCCTGTGTATGAACAATGCTCTGCAAACGTATTACCATCTTCATCTTGGTACGATGCTTTAACGTCAATCTGAGTTCGAACATCTTCTTCAACGCCATAAGCTTGCAGCGCCTCTACAGTTGCACCTTTCAGTTTGATGGTGGCATTACCTACCACAACACCAACACGCTTTTTAGTGGACGCATAACGACCACCTTTAGCATCTTCTGTTTTACGCTCTACCACTGGTGGCGTATGTTCTTCTAACTCACCGAAAAACTTGTGACCTTCGATCACAACTTCGGCCATAACTAATGTGCGTTGACCTGCCATTACAAGATCTCCGAGATAAAGTTGTCAATAATGCCGATATCCTCAATGAGGTGGTAAACCATGTGCTCATTAGGTGGGAAGCCAGCGTAACGAATAGCAATGTACCAGGTACCATTGCGGTAGGTTTCAGCCGTGTTCAGCTCTGGATGAAGCGACACTTCCATACCAATCACTTCTTCATTGGCCTTCAGTTGAGCGCCCCAAGCATT
>PJEL010005332.1_pt1 | contig 10394 bp, 7 predicted proteins | sample 1853271 | NCBI WGS metagenome assembly PJEL01 (sample SAMN08108733, study PRJNA415343) | Invertebrate metagenome, whole genome shotgun sequencing project. | host: Globobulimina | place: Sweden: Gullmar Fjord | collected 2015-08 | reverse complement strand
GTTCTTCGGCAATATCTCCTATAGATTTAAGCAGATCTATGATTCGTTTATCCAGCATATCGACGAGAAGAGAACTTAAATTCCTTGTCCTTTCAAGGGATGGATGTTCCGATTCATGAAGCAGGTCTTTGGGGAAATGGGCTGGATCATTGACCAGTCTGTTGAGTAGATCGGTTCGGGTAATGATACCACTTAGTTTTCGGTCATGAACGATGGGTACTAACCGTTGCCTGTTTTCGATGATCAATTCCTGGATATCGGCGAGTGTGGCGTTGAGTGATAACACTTCAAGGTCTGTGGTCATATAGTCACTGACTTGAAGATCTCCGAGATTGTGATGGATTGCTTTTTCAACGACTCGGCGTGATATTGTGCCAACAATGAGAGGTTCAGCACCGTGTGTGTCGGTTGCAGTTTTTCCCTGAAGAATAGGGATGGCGGTAACGTTATAACGGGTGAGAATGTCGCGAGCCTGATGAATGGTTGTGTCAGTTGGGATAGAAATAGCAGGGCTGGACATCATCTCTTTGGCAATAGCCTGGGGGCGGACATGTTTATGAAGTGTGTGAATGAGTTTTTCCTGGGCCTCCGGCATTGTCGTATCACGTATGGTTGCAGAGGCGGCTGTTGCGTGGCCACCACCACCGAGATCCCTTGCAATGTGACCGGCATTCACTTCGGGAATCCGGCTGCGGCTAATGAGATAAATTCGCCCGGCCATGGAGATCAAGACAAAGAGGGTATCGAGATTTTCCATATTCATGAAGCGCTGAACAAGAATGGCAAAGTCATCGATATACCTCTCATGTGTCATGGCTACAACAACGATCGAAATGTTTTGAATCGTATAGCTCGATGCCGCTCTCATCAAGTCATGCAGCAGCTCCACTTGATGACTGGTTAGATCGTGACTGATAAATTGCGAAATGACTTCAATGTTTGCGCCTTGTTCCAGTAGCCAGGCAGCAGCTCGCAGATCATCAGCAGTTGTTGTTGAGAAGGCCAATGAACCGGTGTCCTGATAGATGCCTAGTCCAATAATGGTTGCTTCTTCTGAGGTAAGGTTGATATTTTTTTCCTGGAAAAGTTGGGTGAAAATTGTTGCCGTGGAGCCAACATCGCGGATTCTTTCAAAGGAACCCTTAATGGCTCTGGTGGTTGAGAGGTGATGATCAAAAAGATGAACGGATATACCGGGATTATTGAGACATTGAGCTAGAAGCCCTAGACGTTCAGGATCTCTGGTATCAACGATGATCATGGATTTTACTTTGTCTAAATTGATATTTCGTATCCTTTGAAACTCATAGCGATAGAGAAGTGTTTGTGCAATGAAGTCACGGACAATTTTTTCCTGTGAGCCGGGAAAGACAAGAAGGCCGTCTGGGTAGAGTTTTTGAGCTGCTATCATTGATGCTAAGCCGTCAAAATCAGCGTTTAAATGAGTTGTAATGATACGCAAAAGATTATCCCCGAGGGTGAAACTTCTTATGAATATTTTTAAGACGATCTTGGTCAATATGTGTGTACACTTGTGTTGTTGTAATGTCAGAATGGCCCAGCATAAGTTGTACGGCACGAAGATCGGCCCCGTGAGTGAGCAGGTGTGTGGCAAAGGAGTGGCGGAGAATATGAGGACTGATGTCTTTATCAATTCCGGCTATTCGCCCGGCTTCTTTAATAATCTGCCAGAATCGTAACCGGGTCATTTCTTTGCCTCTGTTTGTGACAAAGAGGATATTGGTTCGTTTGCCGTTTAATATCCGGGGCCTGCTTTGTTCCAAATAGGTGGTGATATGGTTTTTGGCGATTTCTCCAAAAGGGACCAGCCTTTCCTTATCTCCCTTTCCGATAATTCTGACAAAACAAGAGATTCGGTTGATGCCGGAAAGAGAGAGGTTGACAAGTTCGGACACTCTTAAACCGGTGGAGTAGAGAAGGTGCAGCATGGCGTAATTACGTATGATTATAGGTGAGGTGATAGGGGGCATACTCAGAAGCCGGTTGACCTCTGCAACAGATAAGGCTTTTGGTAAGGTGTGACCGCTTCGCGGTAAGTCGATGGTGAAAAACGGATTGTGGCTGATGTAGTTTTCGGCAGTTAAATACGAAAAAAATGTTTTTAATGCGGAAATTCTTCTGGCGTTGGAGCGGTGAGAGATCTTGTTTTTTTTACATTCAGTCAGAAAACCGTGGATTAAATCAACTCCGGTTTCATTGATATCAGTGATATCCCGTCTACAGGCATAGAGTAGGAATTTGGAAATATCGGATTCATAGGCCTTGACGCTGTTTTCTGATAGTCGTCTTTCTGTTATGATGTGGTGGAGAAACAGCTCTTGCAGTGCTGAAAATTCTTTGGGGAGCTCTCTTGATGTGGTGGCCCTGGTCAATACAGTGCCCTTCTCCGATTTGATTTAACAGCCTTCCCGGCAGGGGGTGGGTATTACGGTAGCCGATTTTCTTGTATCTTTTATGAGAACAGCGAAAAAAACCGGGAAACCATTACTTCACACCCCTGAAACGGAGGCCGAACGTTTAAAGCGAATTTAGAAAGATTTTCTGATTCTGTTGAATTTTCGGAGTTTTCTGCGTGCCTCCGCTTGTTTTCTGCGCTTTTTGATGGATGGTTTTTCGTAGTATTCACGTCTTTTCAGTTCACGTTTAATTCCGTCAATTTGCAGCTTCTTTTTTAGCTGTCGTATCGCATATTCGAGATCTCCACGAACTTCTACTTCAATCATTTGCAGCTCCGTTGTCGATAATGATATCTGGTTAATGCGGCCTGATTTTAGGGGTAGAGGATGTTTCGCACATATCCCTTGTCTATCAAGTTATGTCAGTAGCCGCAGAAATATTCTGTATATATTAACAAACTTCTCTTTATAAAAGCAAGCTTTGGTTATGTCAATGAATATATTGATCGTGATGCTCTCAATTTTACAGCAGCTACATTGAAATGAGCATAAACAAGGAAGAACAAGGCGTTTCTGAGTCGTCAGAAAAGTTCTTACGTAGGGAATATTTTTCCAGGGTTGAGAATGTTATGTGGATCAAAGAGTTTTTTTATGTTCTTCATCCATTTTGTTGTTGTCTTGTCGAGTTCTAGTTCTAAAAAAGGAGATTTTGTAATCCCGATGCCATGTTCACCTGATAAGGCACCTTTGAGGCCAATGACAGTCTTGAATAGATGTTCGCGTGCGAGTTGAGAGTTTCTTGACTGTTCGTCATCACCTGCGTCGTACATGATATTGACGTGAATGTTGCCGTCTCCGGCATGCCCGAAGGTGAGTATAGTCAGGTTGAGTTCATTTCCCAGTCTTTCGGTAAAGTTTACCAGGTCAGGAATTTTTGAACGGGGTACAACCACATCTTCACTTATCTTATTGGGATGAAGCTTGAAGCTGGCAGGAGATATGGCGCGCCTCGCCTTCCAGAGTTCATCAACCTCTTTTTCATTTTCAGCTTTATGAATATCAATATCATTTTTATTTTTGACGAGATTGACTAATTTTTCACTTCCCTGAGTGACGGAGGATACTGTTCCATCGAGTTCAACCAGTAGAATTGCTTGAATGTTGGAAGGAATGGATTCGGGCAGTAGGTGAGACACGATCTGAAGAGCTGTTGCATCCATGTATTCAAGAGTGCAGGGTAAGATATTACTATTGAGTATCGTGTTGACAAGTTTGGTGATACTGTTCAGTGATGATGACTGCAGCAGAAATGTTTGTTTAGTTTCCGGTAGGGGAATGAGTCGTGTGATAATTTTGGTAATAACCGCAAGTGTTCCTTCCGAACCTATAAACAGCCGGGTCAGATCATAGCCGGTGACCCCCTTTTCGGTGCGCATGCCGGTTGTCATGACTTCACCCGAGGGCAAAACAAGTTCTAGACCGATGATATAGTCCTTGGTGACACCATACTTTACAGCAGAAGGGCCTCCTGCGCATTCGGCTGCATTTCCACCCATGGTGCAGAATTTAAGACTCGCGGGATCGGGTGGGTAATAGAGTGAATGCTTTTTCACCTCTTTTTGTAAATCACCATTAATAACACCCGGTTCAACGACAGCAATATGGTTTCTTGGATCTATTTCGATGATACTGTTCATTCTCGACATGGCCATGACAATTCCACCGGCAATGGGTAGTGCACCCCCAGTGACTCCTGTTCCGGCACCTCGTACAGTGACCGGAATTTGTGAGCACGAGCAGATTTCCATGATTTGGCTGACGTCAGTTGTCGTGCCTGGGAAAACTACTGCTTCAGGCATGTAAACTTTTTTTGAACCATCGAATGAATAACAATGCAGATCTTCAGTTCGGCTGGTACAATATTTTTCTCCGACAATGGCGGCTATTTTTCTTAGTTTGTTTTGATCCATTGACTGGTTTTTTGGGCGTCGTAGAAAGTGTCTTCTCGTTAATGCATTAAGGTATCGGTAATCTAACGGGATTATATGAAACTTAAAACAGAAAATTGAAATGAGTATCAAGTTTAAGAGGTAATGTGCTGATGAAAACAAGAAAGTTGACTGTAGCGTTGATTGCAGGAGGTAAGTCCGGGGAGAGGGAGGTGTCATTAAAAGGTGCCGCTGGTGTGGAAAAAGCACTGAATAAGGAAAAATTTGCTGTAAAACGCTATGATCCTGTAACCGATCTTGGTCTCATTATTGATAATGCGGATCAGATTGACGTTGCTTTTATTCTACTTCATGGGCTATGGGGAGAGGATGGGAGTGTGCAGGGGTTTCTTGATTTGTTAGAAATACCCTATCAGTGTTCAGGGGTATTAGGTAGTGCCATGGCTATGGATAAACACGTAGCCAAGACCATGTATCGTCAATCGGGACTCCCTGTTGCTGATTGGAATATCGTCTCTCAAACTGGTTCCTATGATTCAAAGGAGTTAGTAGGGCATCTTGGTCTTCCCCTTGTAGTCAAACCGGTGCGTGAAGGATCCAGCCTAGGTATGACGATTGCCAGCAATGAGAAAGAGCTTGTAAAGGGTATCGAAAAGGCATTTGAACATGATTCACGGGTGATGGTGGAGAAATTTATCCAGGGACGAGAAATTACTGTCGGTGTCATCGGCAACGATTATCTTCAACCGCTGCCCGTTGTTGAGATTATACCGGGTAAGGAGTTTGAGTTTTTTGACTATACCGCAAAATATGTTCCCGGGGCTTCGGAAGAGATCTGTCCGGCGGACCTTGCTGATGATTTGACCGAAAAAGCCCAACAGTATGGTGTTGCAGCTCACCGATGTCTTGAGCTGAAAGGGTATTCAAGAACGGACATGATGATTTCAGATGCTGGTGAATTGTATCTGCTTGAAACTAATACCATTCCAGGCATGACACCAACCAGCCTACTGCCACAGGCTGCAGCGGTTTTTGGTCTTGATTTCCCAGAGTTACTCGAACGCCTCATCGAACAGGCGTGTGAGCATGAACCTCATGTATGAGCCCGTTGATTTAATACCTTTTTGCCCGATCTCTTCGTTAAACGGAAAATTATATCCTCAGAGGTAAGCGAGCTTGTGAGACTCCGATATCAGTTATATGCCTTCGGTGAAATTTTTCATTTGCCTCGATATCGAACAAAAATGCTATTAAATCAACAGACTCATGTGTCTCAATGCTGAATAGTTATAGGAAGCGTATTCAGGATAGTTGACTCCCTCTGGGAAGTTGTCAGGTTTGATTTGACCATTTTTTCCCTGTTATCATGTAGAGAAGTACTGAAAGGAGAATCAGATATCCAAACATCTGGACATTTTTCGTTTTGAGAACCAAAGAAATGATGACGATAATGGTTGCGCTTGACAAGAAAAAAAGAGGCTTGGGGATTTGTTTCAGAATGACGCGGCCAAAATGGGCAAAACGAATATGGCTTATCATTAATCCAACAGACAGGGTTGCAGCAGCCCATAGCACACTTGGATGAGCGACTAAGGAAGCACCGAGAACGATCAATGCCCCCGCGGGGCTGGGAAGTCCATTGAAAATACCATCGGGCAGATCTGTCCGCTTTTTATCAACAGCAATGAAGCGGATCAGCCGATAGGCAACGCCGATGAGAAAGATAAGCCCAAAAAACCAGGCCATTGTGCCACCAGATTTGACGATGACGTATGAAGGAGCTATGCCGAAGCTGACGAAGTCTGCGATGTCATCAAAGTATGGACCATATTTGGTCCCGCCATGTTTTTCTGCCATTCGGCCATCAAATAGATCAAACAGTTGGCCGACTATTATAATGCAAATAGCAGAGGCAAAACGTCCATTATGGGTAAGGATAAGGCTCGTGATACCACAAATAAAATTGAGTATTGAAAGGATATCGGCATAGAGTCGATTAGGGATGAATTTGAAGATTATTGATGCTGATGCGAGGATAACGCAGGCCATCAGTACTTCATCACTTATGTCGATGATGCTGGAGTTCTTATCGAGAAATGCGCAAAAAATGACGAGTGCCATGCAAATGATGGCTTTGATTTTACCAAAATTGTTCGCTGCCCCGGAAGAATGAAGTAAGGAAAGAATGCGTCTGGCGAAAAATTGCCCTACAAGTTCAATGGCCACAAGAATCCAGACCAGCTCAATTGAGATAATCCCTGCGTAGGCAAAACCAATCAAGGGAGGCAAATAGGTGAGTTTGTCGCACATCGGGTCTAACCATTCACCCCAACTTGAACCAAGATTACATTTTCTCGCCACGATTCCGTCAACACCATCAAGAATTGCAGCAAAAGTGAAAATGAGTATGGCAAGGGCTTGAAATCCGACAAAAAAGTAGAGGATATAAGCGATTAACGCCATCGCGGCTCGCCAATAACAGATAGCATTTGGATGCAGAAGCCATTGGTGCGATAAGATATACTCTTGAGCGAATTTTTTTTGAATGACCTGGGAAAACCAGTAAAAAAAGCCGGTTCCAATGGAAACCGAGATAGTAATAACCAATAATCTTTCCATATTGTGCCTTTACAATATCTTACAATGAATAGCGCTTACTTTAGGTATAAAGAAGACCTAAGTAGTAGCACACCTTTTCTTCTTTGTTTTTGACATTTAACATATGCCATACGAGTAAACAGGTAACCCTGGAACCTGAAAATATGGTTCATCTGGTTCTGATGCACGTTGGATATAAAATTCACCCAGAATAGTATATAACAGAAGATAATACAGTATTAATTGTTCAGCTTTGCTATCCTTGTTCATTTCTTTGAAACTAAGGTGACAATTCTGTCGCTTGTTTTTAAATAAAATATCTAAGTATTTCAGGCGCTATAAAGTCAAAAGAAGGTTCAGTTGAATAACTGGAAAGATTCGACCGTAATATGGAGGGAGTTTGTCCGATTAATGATGTCAAGAAAGGCTGAGGTGTGAAATAGCTGCGAACAGTATAAATGTGAATAATGTGACCATTCATTTAATTGATTGATTCCTCATGCTTGTCATCCTTGGTGTTCATGGCAGTTGTTTCAGTGATTGGCAGTAATATTTCAAAGATTGAGCCTTTATCCAGTTCTGAGTTAACTTTGATAGTACCACCGTGTTTTTGTATGATGCCAAAGGCCACAAATAAACCTAAACCTGCACCTTTACCAATTTCTTTTGTTGTGAAGTATGGATCAAATATTCTCTCAACAATCTCAGAGTCGATACCAGGGCCGGTGTCGCTAATGGAAATCATGGCATATCTTCCAGCACACATATGAGCATAGGCTATCACATCACTTTCTGAAAGTATGATTTCATTCATCCGAATTTCAAGTTTTCCACCAGTTGTTTCCATAGCCTGAGTGGCATTTGCTTCTATATTGGTTATGACCTGGTAAATTTGGGTTTGATTGCCCATGACAACGCAGGAGTCATTGATTTGATAGGAGATGTCAATTGACGAAGGAGATATTGCTCTGAGCATCTTTATGGAGTCATGAATTGCTGGCACCAATTCGATAGGCGTCATCGATACTTCGGCCCTCTGATTACTGAAAGAAAGGAGTTGAATAACAAGGTCTTTTGCTCGAAGGGAAGAACTCAGGATGACTGAAAGATCGTTTTGGATATTTGTCTCGTTTTCAGGGACATCTGCTTTCACCACTTCTGTGAGGCAGATGATTGAGACAAGAATATTATTGAAATCGTGGGCAATGCCGCTTGCCAGGCTTCCAATCGCTGCAAGTTTCTGAGTTCTGGCAATGGAATCGATATTTTGAGTGAGTAATGTCTCTCGTTTCTGCAGGGCAGAAGCCATGTTGTTGAAAACCATAGCTAAACGATCGAAATGATCGTTCTTCAGGTTTGAGTGATAGATTCTGAAATCCAATTGGCCATGGCCAATTTTCTCGGCGCCTTTGACTAAACGATCAAATCGTTTAGTCAAAAAAGAGCTAAACCAAACCGAGAGAGCTATGGCAAGGAAAATAGCAAAAACAGATGTTATTATGAAAAGGTATTGCATGTAAGCGAGGGACGAAATTGCAAGTTGCTGAGTGGAAGCAATATCCTCAAGAGTTTTTCGAGTGAGCTCTTCCAAAAGGTTGAAGGCCTTTTTCTGGTAGATGTTGGCAAGAGAGGTGATTTCATCAAGGTTTGAGCCGGAAACACCAAGTTTCAATTCGTCGTCAAAAAGGATAATTGCAGACTTATAAGATCTAAGGGCTGCAATGAAATTCTTTATAAGCTCTTGGTTGTCAAGACTAAAACTTAGGTTATGGAAATTGTCGTATAGTACAGTGATATTAGTTTGGCATAGGTCAATTAATTGAAAAATGTCATCAGCAGAAGTATTATTTTTTTCGAAATAAAAACGTATTTGATTTTCAAATACGTTCATGAGCTGTGAGATGTTGCTGAATTGATCTGTGAGAGATGCTGCTTCCTCGTAACCTTCAGCATTTGAGAAGAGAATGTGCAGAAAGCTTCTGGTCGTATTGAATTCTTTCTGCAACTCCTCTAAAAGAGCCTGTTGGGTATTGTTTTTATCATTTCTGGCATAATTGGATTCTTCGCCAAGCACAGGCTGTAGCAATACCAGGATACGTCGCAGACTGGAAAATATTTGGATCTTGGTTGAATCGTAAGGTGAATCCGGGGCAATAGGGGTAATGCTGGTTTGCAACTTGTGCAGTATTGGAATGATTTCTTCGCCAGTTGAATAGTCATTTTCTTTGAACTCATTAAAAACAATGTTTGCATTGAGCATGAGCTCTTTGTTGAGCATGAGCTTTTCGCGGACGGGGAGGTGCATTTCAACTACGGTCTTTAGTTGTTTGGACAATGTGTTGATACTAAAAAATGAAGACCACGAAACGAGTAGCAATATAAAAACTAATAACCCGAGGCTTATGTTTTTGACGAGGTCGAGTCGCATGAGCAAAACATCCTTGCTAGGTTTTAACGAAATTCCAAAGCCATAATTTCACTGATATCACCAGACTCATAGTTTGGCTGTTCTAGAGACGGGTTAGGCTTTTTGTTGGCTATTTCATAGCGGGAAATACCAAAAGTGTAGGTTAGTTTTGTATTAAACTGAATATCATCGGGATAATCTGTTTGGAGCTTTCTTTGGAATTCAATGGTCCATGTTCCTTTGTGCCAAAGTCCTTTGGCTCGGACATCGGCTCGGCTACCAGAGGGGGGTTGATGTTCATAGCGTACAACCGTATCGCCAGAATAGTCATCGTATGCAATGTTTCTATAGGTTGATTTCCCTGAGTCTGAAGGTCGAAAAAGATACATTACCTTACCTGATGTAGTAATGATCTTCTTTGATTTTTTTATTTCATTCATACCGAAGATATGTTGCTTGTCGTCAGCGTAACCTACCAAGTCTGTCCTGAAGGATTTCCACAACCATAGGTCAGCGTAGTAGGGGGTTTCCGAATTGAGGCTGAAGTCTACTTGTACAGGATTCATGTTCCATTTGACAGAAAAAAGGTCTTCACGTTTCGGACCTGTCCTGTAGACCTTTAAAGTAGGGTTCCATTCAAGAAGTTTATGTTCCCGATTTTCTGTCGAATCGGGGAATTGTGCTTTCATGAAAATGTTGTCTTCAGTATAGACTACTTGTAGATTGATGAGGATTTTTGCAATCTTGTCAATAGTTACATACGTTTGAGCCGGTTGCCATGGCCCATCAGTTCCGATACCATCAATAACCGGTGGAGATGCCACTTCTCGGGCGATCACACGCTGATCTGCCATGGCGGGAAGTTGCAAAAGAAGGCACAAGGTCAAACAACCCAAAGGAACAATTTTCAACATATTTCACCTCCGAATAATTTGCATTCATCGAGTGGTACTTGGTAGACGGTCAAATGTTCTCTTGTCATTAAATAAATGTGATAAAGGGGCTGGAGAGAGATTGATTGTA
>PJEL010005331.1_pt1 | contig 10395 bp, 9 predicted proteins | sample 1853271 | NCBI WGS metagenome assembly PJEL01 (sample SAMN08108733, study PRJNA415343) | Invertebrate metagenome, whole genome shotgun sequencing project. | host: Globobulimina | place: Sweden: Gullmar Fjord | collected 2015-08 | reverse complement strand
AAAATGAAAGGAAAGACACTGGCACTAAAGCCCGCCCCCGCCACCATGCCGCACGTCGTTAAGGCACCACCATATTGCAACTGAGGCAATACAGCTGCAATCATATCGCCACCACAAGTATCAATACCCGCCTGATACAAAGGTCGGGTCATAGGCTTAGCCGCCATGGGCAAAAGCTCTGCGCGATTAAGAACTTCAGCTGCGCCAATGCCTAATAACCACTCTGATGCCTCGGTTTTACCCGTAACGGCCACCACAGTAAAACCAAGCTTAGCCAGCAATGCCACAGCAACTGAGCCAACACCACCGGTCGCACCGGTAACAATGATCTTGCCAGCATCAGGTTTAACATCTGCTTTTAGCAGCTTCTCAACGGATAATGCCGCCGTATAGCCAGCAGTGCCCCAGCGCATTGAATCTTCTAGGCTGAGTTCTTCTGGTTTAACGAGCACCCAGGCTGCAGGAACACGGATATATTCCCCATAGCCGCCGCAAGTATTCATGCCCAGATCATAACCAAAGACGACAACTTCATCCCCAGTATTAAATTGACCTGAGGCATCCTCAATGATCGTACCCGCGGCATCAATACCAGGGGTATGAGGGAAGTTACGAGTAACACCTTTATTTCCCGAGGCGCTGAGGGCATCTTTGTAGTTCACAGACGAGAACTGAACCTTAATTAAGACCTCGCCTTCACCCTTGCCATTACCAACAGTCGGAAGGCTGGAGTTATCGACTAGCTGCCAGCTAGACTGGACACCGTCTTCAGATTCTATCGCTCGATAGGCATGCCACTGAGTCATTTTTCTATTCCTTCAACACGGGTTGATTAACCCTTAGTATGAGTTTGCGCGTGTAATAAAGTTAAAAAGCGCGTTGCTGCTTTTTCAATCCCCATTTGCACTGCAATACCCAGTTTTTCTTGCAAGCTTTTCTTAAATTCATAGCTCACTTCAAAAACATCCGCGTCATTACACGCTTGAACCAAATAATCATCACTGGTGCCCAACATATCGACCAACTTATTTTCTAGAGCATCCTGACCATACCAAACATCCCCGGTTGCTACGGCTTCAATATTGAGGCTTGGACGGAAATGCGTTACGTGGTTTTTGAACAATACGTGAGTCTCTTCAAGATCACCTTTAAATTTCTCTTTCGCTTTAGCGCTATTATGACCAAACATCGTCACTGTGCGCTTGTATTCACCGGCAGTGAACATTTCAAAGTCAACATCATGCTTTTTAAGCAGGCGATTAAAGTTTGGTAATTGAGCCACAACACCAATCGAACCTACGATTGCGAACGGCGCAGATACAATTTTATCGGCGATGCAGGCCATCATATAGCCACCACTCGCAGCGACCTTATCGATACAGACGGTTAGGGGAATGCCACGATCACGAATTCGTTGCAGCTGGCTAGACGCTAAACCATAGCTGTGTACCATGCCACCGCCACTTTCTAAGCGCACAACAATCTCATCTTCTTTACGCGCCATGGTTAATACGGCCGTGATCTCTTCACGCATAAGGTCAGCAGCACTGGCTTTGATATCACCATCAAAATCAAGAACAAAAACTCTTTTCTTAGTGACTTCAGGCTCTTCAGCTTCTGCCTTCCCCGCTTTTTTGTCCGCTTTAGCTTTGACCTTAGCGGCTTTCGCCTTCTCTTTGTCTTCTTTAGCGCGACTTTTTTCTAGTTCTTTCAATTCTTCTTTATCAAATAAGCTTTCTTCAAGTACTTCTTTGTAGTCATCGAGATCATCATTAACCTTATTAACCGTGATATGACCATCGTGATTGGTTTTTTGCTTACCACTCACCGCTGCAATACCCGCAACCACGAGAACAATCGATACTACAATCGTTAATGCTTTTAATAAGAAAACGCCGTATTCCGCTAAAAATTCCAAGTTTGATACCCTTAAAGTTCAAGAATTTATGAATTAAAAATTTATTGAGCGCAAGAATACCGCATAATTTCACTCCTGTAAGCCAAAAAAAATTCAAACAATCGTATGAATTTATTTGACACTCACCCTATCCCCTCATAAAGTGACGTCTCTACATTCAATGCGTGCTTTTAATCGCATTGAGAGAAGCAGTTACATAACAATTAAATAGGTAGCATCTCATGGCTAACATCATTGAAACAATGCAAAGCAAATTCAACGCAAGCGCTGCTGAAGGCTTGGACTTGATTTTCCAATTCAACATCGAAGACGGTGAAACTTATCACCTAATCGTTAAAGATGGTGCTTGTGACTTAGCAACTGGCGAAAATGACGACGCTAACGTTACTTTGATCATGAACACTGAAACTCTTGAAGGCATCGTTTCTGGCGAAACTGACGGCATGCAAGCGTTCATGGCTGGTCAACTACGTGTTGAAGGCGACATGATGTTGGCAACTAAGTTGGGCGAACTTTTCCCAGCTTAATTGGCAACTAGATTGAGAAGGCCTATGCCTTCTCAATTTTTTCCTTTTCAATCTCTCCTTTATTTACCATTCCTCTCCTAATAATCGCTTCGCAATATCATTAACAGCACGCACATTCATACCTTTCGCGGTTAAATGCACAGAGTACACAGCGCCATTTTCCATTGGCATATAGACTGCACTGCCATAGTTTGCATCAATCCAGAGTGGAATTTTTTTCGCTACCTGCCAAATATCAACATAGCCAGAACGTTCGAGCTGATAAATACTTTGACGGGCATTACGCGCTTGCTCTAAAGAAACATAGCGACCACTGACTCGATCCAAGCGATACAAGGGCTTACCACCCAATGCCGCCAAAGGCCCTACCCAAGTAATTAAGCGTGCATCTAATTGCCATTGGTCACCGAATATTTCGAAGCGCTGCTCCATACCATCGACTGTTGCCAGCGTGAGGTCATATTGCTGATCTGCGCGTTCGAAAACGCTGATAGTGGCAATAGGTACTTCCGCCATTAACTGCTGATAACTTAGAAGATCAAATAAAGACAGGATCGAGGCCGCAGCCAAGATAATTAAACTCATTGCAAAGCTGGCTTTAAGCCAATTGATAAACCAACCACGACGTAGAAGAAAATAGCCAGCGCCGGCAATGGCACTGAGGCCAATAACCACTAAGAAAAAAATGATGCTTCCTTGCAACATACCGAGGTTTTAACTCCTTTTACTTCAAAATAACCATATCAACACGATTTATTTAACCAAGTGCTGAATACTCTCTTTCGCCAAAGCGACGGCTTCTGTTGCCCCCGCAGTTTGGCCAGATAACGAATCTATGAAATATTCTACCGCTGAGATAGCGTCCGCTAGGGCTTCAATCTTATCTTCAGTCGGGGCAACATCCCCTTCAACTACCTTATCTTCGACAAAGCGCTGCAGATCTCTCATTAGCTCAGAGACATCTTCCTGATCTAAGAAAAACAAAGCGCCACTTACATCGAGCAGTGTTTTACCAACATTTTTAACATGCAGCTTATCGTTATTGGAATCGACGTACGAACCGATAGCGCGCTTGGTCACTGATAGTGCAGTTTGTGATTCGGAAATGGCTGCAATTCGAGCTTCTAACAAGCTCAATGGATCAACTTTCGATGTATTACTCAATTCAGTATTCACCGAAAGACCACGAACATCTTGCTCTACGCGTAATACTTGATCAGCGACTTTCTGCATTTTAATATCAAATGCTTCTCCATCAGCACGCAAGTTTTCAGCAATGGCCATGGTTCGCTCAGCCGTTTTCGGTAAGTTAACCATAATCAATGTATCGGCAATGCGGCGTAGGCTTATCGATAGATCAGAGAAATTATCATCGAATCCTTCTGTTCTTTCCGCGAGATCCAATAAATCTTTAATACCATGCAGCTCATCCTGCAGCGCTTCCGTTAAAGAATCCAACGCAGACTGATCTGGCCCACTCAATTTGCGACGTGCGTCAGCCAATTGTACTTCACGCAACTCTGTTGGCAGGTTGAAATCGGTTTGTGCTTTGTTAACCAGAGCTGTTTCAGGCTCGGCTAAAGAAATTAGGTAAAGAAATTCTTTTAGTAGCCAATCCGGTTGTTTTTCAGATAATAACTGGCCGTTGCTCGCTTCTAGCTTATGAATCTGCTTATCCAAAGAACGCATCAATAAGACGCGAGATAAATCAATTTCGAAAGCTTCTTGGTTCAGTGCTTCAAGAGCCGCTTTAACGGCATTCCAAAACCCCCAAGACTGCTGGCCTCGAGCCGATTTTTCAATTCGTGAGACAGCACGCCCCATTACATTCAAAGCCCCTTTACGACCTTGATTGCGCATAACTCCCAATAAGCCAATTTGAAATAATTGACGTACACGACGGTACGGAATAGGAGTATGGCGAGCTGGTGCGGGAGGAACATCTAGCTTAGGTCGCAAGTTGACCATAAAGAAGTAGGCATTAGGTAAGGCTTTTTCTTGACGACTTTTTCTTACGTCATTGATCACCTCAAGCAATAAACCTGGGGCAACTAGCTGCCCATTGGCAACTAACTCCACATAGCGTTTCAGGATCATGATGGATTTGCTGAAAGCTTCTAAAGCATTCTGATTTTCGCCAACGGCTTGATTTAGCGTGCGTCCAGTATCCGCCAACTCTTCACATAAGCGTTCACCAGCACGAAAATCCAACATTTTAAAGGTCCCACGGACCTGCTGAACCTCGCCTAAGAATCCTTTCAAATCATCAGCATTAGCACTCTCTGCATAATGTTCTAAACGAACAGCAGCTTGATCTAATGCGCCATCAACCTCTTTGCGCACTAAATTTAAAGTCGACGCCAAGTTGGACATGGTACTTCCTGTGAATGTAGTTACAGCCATTTTGTCTTCTATTATTTCTTGTTATGCATCATACATTCTAACCACTATGGTCGCTGGAAAGAAACGTTATCTTATGGATACCCTAAGTATAGACTGGTTGCAAGGCAAATAATGTCTGATAGACGGCATTAGTTTCATGACCCAGTTCTATTTTTTACAAAAGACCTTTAATTAACGACGCCAAATGGCACCATCACTTTTCTTATCTAATAGATCTAGAATCACATCGTGAGCGATTATTTCATCTTGGGTTGCAGGTATCACTGACAAAGCCTTTGCATCGATCTGATTAAACTGGGATAAATCAAGCCCCTGCTCAGCCCCTTCTGCTTGATCTGCTTGATCGCCGCTGAACATTAAGTCAGTTTGCCCCCCTGTCATCATCAGATAAACATCAGCGAGAATTTCAGCATCTAATAATGCACCGTGTAGTTCACGATGACTATTATCAATGCCATAACGACGACATAAGGCATCCAAACTATTACGTTGACCCGGGTGCATGTCACGAGCCAATACCAGAGTATCTAAAATGGTACAGAAACTCGCCGTTTGAGGCATGTTTAAGCGCCTAAACTCCATATCCATAAAACCAATATCAAACGGTGCGTTATGAATTACCAGTTCAGCGCCATCGATAAAGTCATAGAAGGATTGAGCTATTTGAGCATATAAAGGTTTATCTGCTAAAAACTCATCAGTAATGCCGTGAACCCCAACCGCTTCTTCATCACTTGGGCGTTGAGGGTTAATATACTGATGGTAATGACGCCCCGTCGGTTTGCGATCGAATAATTCAACACAACCGATTTCAATTATTCGATGACCCTTCTCAGCACCAATACCTGTGGTTTCTGTATCCAGTACAACCTGTCTCATAAAGTTCTCAATATCTAAATTTCATGTCAAATAGACAATTTACCATTTAACCGCTTTTAGAATGACGGTTACTGGTCATGGTTTTTGCCCAGCCTAACTGAGGCTCTATAATTTGCCAACGCTTTGATCTTAAGGCTGTCATGCCCAGCTGGGTTTTCTGCGCTGTAATCATATAAAAATTACCCATTAAAAAAGGTCCGCCTGCCAGCACACTATCAAAACGCTGAGAAAAGCGCTGTGGAAAGAGTGTTATTGGCCATAAATGCCCAAGAGTTGCTTCATCTCTAATGGAATAATCCAACAAGATCAGCCAATCCTTAAGGCGACTCATACTCACCATATTGGCTACCCAAGGCATATCCGACGCAAAAGGCATGAGTTTTCTCATGACTCCCCACCAACTCCAAGGATTAAAGCCAATGATAACGATATGGCCATCCGGGGCCAGTACCCTTGAGGCTTCACGGATCATTTGATGAGGCCGGCGGGTGAAGTCAAGGCTGTGCTGCATTACAACCACATCGACACAATGATCCGGCAGAGGCCAATGACTGCTCGACATCCATGCATCAGCAGCAATAACATTTTTTTGCCAAGGTAAACCCATGCGAAAACAATGATTAACTGGGCTTGTACTCAGGCAGTCAGTTTCCTTATCTAAGCCATGATACAGCAGATGCTGGCCTTTGAAGGAGACAATTTGGTTTTGTATCCAAGATGATTGCAACGTTAGCATTCGCTGAGCAGAATCCGACGCTAACCAACGCTGATAATCTTGTTGATCCAATTTATGAGGTACTGACTGCATATTTATCCTTGACCCTACGTAGCATGCCTAATTAGACTGGGCCCAATTCCCTAAGCCACAGTATTGTAATTGGATGAAGCTTTTCCAGCTATTATTATCTTTAACCTTGATTACCGCCTGTTCACAGCAGCCGTTAAAGACAAGCCCAAAACTAACAGAGCCGCTTGTGGCTAATCCTGTTGTGCCTGTTTTAGACCAATGGCAACCCAACAGTCTGCAAGATCAACAACTAAATGAAGACGATCTTTGGCAACGCATCATAAATGCTTATGGCTTTAATCAAAATATAGACAACTCTCGAGTCAGAGCGCATTTAAATTGGTTTAAGAAACACCAAGGCTACATGGATCGTGTTGCAACCAGAGCCGAGCGTTACATGTATTATATCGCGGAGCAGATAGATGTTCGCGATATACCAGGTGAGTTGGCGTTATTACCTATTGTCGAAAGTGCATTCGACCCCTTTGCTTATTCTCATGGCCGCGCATCCGGTGTTTGGCAGTTTATTCCATCAACTGGTCGTGACTTCGGCCTCAAGCAAGATTGGTGGTATGACGGCCGCAGAGACATCAGTGCATCGACGGTTGCCGCTTTGAAATATCTTGAAGCCCTGCAAAGAGAGTTCAAGGGAGACTGGTTATTAGCCCTTGCGGCTTACAATACCGGCGCTGGCAATGTGCGCAAAGCGATTCGTAAAAACAAACGCAAAGGTAAAGCTACCGATTTTTGGTCTCTTAAACTCCCTCGTGAAACCCGTGACTACGTGCCAAAACTCATAGCGTTAGCACAACTAATTAAACACCCTGAAAAACACGGCATAACCCTACGCCCGCTAGCCAATACTCCCTACTTTGCCAGTGCTAATACAGGCGGCCAAATAGACCTTGCGCAATTGGCTGAGGTTGCGGATACCTCATTGGATGAAATATACAAATTGAACCCAGGCTTTAATCGCTGGGCAAACCATCCTAACGGCTCTCACAATGTATTGATTCCTATTCAAAAAGAATCTATCTATCACGAAAATATCGCCAAACTTCCTAAAAACGCACGCATGAAATGGCAGCGTTATCAAGTCAAGCGTGGGGATTCACTCATTACCATTGCCAAGAAATTTCATACGACGACCGATGCGTTAAAAGATGCCAATAGCTTACGTCGCAATATGATTCGCGCAGGTGATCAACTGCTAATCCCATCGGCACACAAGTCACTTAATAGCTATTCATTCAGTGCTGGCAGTCGTCTGGCAAAGATTCAAAACTCATCCCGCAAAGCAAAAAATAGCGACAAAATTGAATACAAGGTACGTGGTGGTGATAGCTTTTGGGAAATTGCCCGCGATCATAAAGTCGGCATCCGCGAACTGGCTAAGTGGAATGGCATGGCGCCTGGAGATACGTTGAAACAAGGTCAGAAATTGGTCATTTGGGGGCAAAAGAAATTACGCCAAAGCCGAGAAGTCATTCGAAAACTTACCTATACCGTGCGCAATGGCGATTCGTTAGCCCGAATTGCGGATAAGTTCCGCGTTCGAGTTCAAGACCTGATTCGTTGGAATCGTCAGAAGTCAAAAAGCAAATATCTGCAACCTGGTCAAAAACTGACGCTTTATGTTGATGTAACAAACTAAAGCCTAAGCTTTAAACAAGGAAGGTGCATGCTAGGTTATATTTTACGTCGCTTATTGTTAGTGATACCGACTTTTATAGGTATCACTATCGTCGTCTTCACCCTAACTAGAATGGTCCCTGGCGGCCCCATAGAAAGGATGATGACGGCTTATCAGATGGCCAACCAACAACAGTCTTCGCACCACAGTATCGCGGGAAATACCTTATCAGAGGATCAGCTCGAGCAACTGAAGCAATATTATGGTTTTGATAAGCCCATAATTGAAAGTTATTTTGAATGGCTAGGTAAGTTAATAGATTTTGATCTTGGCCAATCTACCCGCTATTACGAGCCCGTTTGGGATACGATAAAAGAACGCCTGCCAATCTCAATTTTTTATGGCGTCTGCACGCTAATCATTACCTATTTAATTGCCATTCCACTAGGCATTTATAAAGCACTCAAACATGGCGAAGTCGAAGATTTTGCAACCTCTATCATTGTATTTTTAGGCTATGCCATCCCCAACTATATTGTCGCTATCGCTCTACTCTATACCTTCTCTTTTCATTTTGAATTATTTCCGATGGGAGGATTCAGCAGTGACGACTTCGATTACCTGCCTTGGCAAGACCAAGTTTGGGATATTTTAGAGCACGCAACCTTACCGCTTATAGCTTACATCAGTGGTAGCTTTGCCGTGATGACCTTTATGGTGAAGAATGCCTTATTAGATAATTTATCAGCCCAGTACGTTCAAACAGCCATTTCAAAAGGCATGACCTTTAAACAAGCTGTTTTTCGCCACGCATTACGCAATAGCTTGATCCCATTGGCGACACACTTCGGCAATAATATTTCCGTTATCTTAATGGGTTCTTTCTTGATCGAAACCATTTTTAATATTGATGGTTTTGGCCTACTCGGTTATGAATCCCTGATCGAACGGGATTATCCTGTGGTTATGGGAATTCTTGTTATTTCGGCGCTATTAACCTTAATAGGCAATATTTTATCGGATATTTGTGTCGCACTGGCCGACCCTCGAATTCGTTTTGGGGCTAGCAATGCATAGACAAATACGCTCCCCTTGGCAAAAATTCAAACAACTGAAGCGCGGCTATTTCTCCCTTCTCATTCTTACGGGCCTGATCGTTTTATCCTGCTTTGCGGAATTGATCTTTAACTCCAAAGCACTGCTCGTCAGCTATCAAGATGAACTGTATTGGCCAATATTCAGTGACTCCATCGAAGGCAAGCAATTTGGCTTAGACTACGAGTACGAAACAAATTACCGTCAGTTAAAAAAAACATGGCAGATGGATTCATCCAATCACAATAATTTTGTGATTTTACCTCTCGTTCCTTTCAATCCAACCGAAGTAGACCTATTGGATGGTTTATATCCGCCCCACGCTCCCAGTATCGAAAGTCAACATTACCTAGGAACCGATACCATTGGTCGCGACGTACTTGTACGCTTGGTCTATGGCTTTCGTATAGCCATTTTTTTTGCGATTACCTTATTAATTGTTGAATATCTAGTTGGGGTTTTTATCGGTTGCTTTATGGGCTTCTTAAGCGGGGCTTTTGATCTATTCTTCCAGCGTATTATCGAAGTCTGGTCCAACATCCCGTTCCTTTATATTGTTATGATCATGAGTTCGCTGATCACTCCAGGATTCTGGTCCCTTGTTTTAATCATGGCACTATTTGGCTGGATGAGCATGACCTGGTACATGCGCAGTGCAAGCTATAAAGAAGCGAACCGAGATTATGTCCTAGCGGCAAAAATGATGGGTGCGAGTAATTTTCGGATAATTTATAAACATATTATCCCTAATTCAATTTCTACTATCATCACCTTTATTCCTTTCTCAGTTGCTGGTGGAATCACAGCCTTGACGGCCCTCGATTTTTTAAGTTTTGGCCTTCCAGCCCCCGCTCCTAGTTGGGGGGAGTTATTAAAACAAGGTGTCGATAATCTCGACTACCCTTGGATTATTAGCTCAGTGGTTATTTCTCTTTCTTTTGTATTAATGCTTGTCACCTTTATTGGTGAAGCTATACGGGAAATATTTGACCCCAAGCATAAGGTTTATTATGAATAATACTCACACGGGACAGAACATGATCGGACTAAGTTTATTCGAGCCAAGAAATGATTCTAAAGATTATGGGCAATTGGCAATCATGCTCATTTTTTTAATCATACTTATTGTTCCATGTAGCAGACAAGCGGCAAA
>PJEL010005330.1_pt1 | contig 10395 bp, 5 predicted proteins | sample 1853271 | NCBI WGS metagenome assembly PJEL01 (sample SAMN08108733, study PRJNA415343) | Invertebrate metagenome, whole genome shotgun sequencing project. | host: Globobulimina | place: Sweden: Gullmar Fjord | collected 2015-08 | reverse complement strand
TGTTTTCTTTCCATTTGCCCGTATATTTATCGCCATTTGCCCATCTTATTGTTCCGAAGCTCATCATACCGGATTTCCAGTTCCCATCGTATTTGTCCCCGTTTGGCCATCTGTATGAACCTTTGCCGTCCTTCATGTCCAGCCTCCACTCACCGTTATATCTCGCTCGGTTCGCCCATGTATACAAACCCGTTCCATTCATCAAGCCATCTTTCCACTCCCCGGAATATTTATTGCCGTTGGCCCACGTTACAGTCCCCAAACTCATTTCTCCGCGTACCCACTCGCCATTATATCTGCTGCCGTCATTCCATGTATACACGCCCAGACCATTCTTCCTGTCATTTTTCCATTTTCCAGCATATGTCTCGCCATTTGCCATTGTAATGGTTCCCCTGCCATTTCTTTTGTCAAATTTCCATTTCCCGACATATTTGTTCCCGTTCGCCCAGGTCATTATTCCTTTGCCTTTTCTTTGATCATTTTTCCATTTACCGACATATTCATCGCCATTCGCCAATGTCATTGTTCCATTGCCTTTTCTTTGATCATTTTTCCATTTACCGACATATTTATCGCCGTTGGCCCATGTCATTGTTCCCTGACCATGAAGTATGCCCTTTTTCCATTCCCCAGCATATTCGTCCCTGTTTGCCCAAGTCATTGTTCCCTGACCATGACGTATGCCCTTTTTCCAGTTACCTAAATATTTATCACCATTAGGCCATTTCATTAAATTATGGCCCGACCAGGGCATGATATAAAAAAACCATTCGTTATATTTAATGAAATAGGTCACATTCACATAATAGTTTTTTGCAGCCGCAACATTCATTTTCCTGCTAATATTATTCCCCTCAGCCTGTGCTGATGGATCCAGATTCTCGTATGGTTTTACTGGTTCAGGATTAAGATAAGAAATGGTTATTTTATGATCACCGGGCGGCATATGTATTTCATCTATTTTAGTGCTGTCATACGTGATTTCTGTTTCGTCAATTGAAGTGACTACTGTCGAGGAATCAACATTCAGTCTGGCAACTTCATTTTCAGGCAGTTCAGGGCCGGAATAATTTCTTATTATATTTTTACTGCAGGATGTAATAAGCAGAAGGCTGACTGCAAACAGTATGTGCAAGATGGGAAGTCTTATTCTCATTATATTTCAGTCACTCTATGAAAAAGCTCATTTCTATTTTAATGTTCGTTCAAAATATTTGATAGTATTTTATCCAGATATGAATAAAATTGATACTTAAAGATAAAACATATTTTAAAAACCCCGATTAATTATACGACAAATTATAATTTATCTGTATTAGTTTTTACTGCATGTTATGAGAACAAATAAAATTAATTTCGGCATTTTGTTATAAAAATCCATATTTTCACCTTATCGGTCCCTTCCTGATGAACTTGTTCCAGCGTCCCCATAACTGTTGAAATAAATTTCACAACACTTGCCGCTTCTTTTACCCTGCCATGCTACATAAATATAATTCTTTTCATCAATTGCAATCACAGGCCATTGTGTATCAATATCCTTATCGCTTCTATCAACCCGAATTGAGGATAATTTAAACATAGATCCATAATCAGATGAATAGTTAATATATATATCACCTGAATCATTGTCAATATCCTGTCCAAAATATTCCCATACAATACATATGTATCCATTGGAGTTTATGTCCATCTCAAAATCATATGCCTTCAATCCTTTTTTTCCGGCAGGTCTACTATCTATTTGCTTATCCAGGAGCTGCCAGGTTGCACCGTAATCGTTCGAATAATTGAAATAAATTTTTTTCCTGTTTGAATTATTGATATAACGGTAATCATTCCAAGCTACATAAATATTACCTTTATCATCGGTCTTTATTTGCTGATATGCCGATGTAGCGCTCCCGGGATCATCTCTATCCAATCTCGTGTCATCTGTCTGCCATGTTACTCCAAAGTCATCTGAATACTGAAAGTAAATATCAGTGTTTCCGTTTCTGTCGTCTTCCCATATTACATAGACATGACCGCTACTGTCACTGCTTATATTTGGGTGAGTTGCCAGGTTATTCCGATCATTGTACATATTCAGCTGTAAAGCACTTGAGAGCCAGGTTTTTCCAAAATCAGTTGAGTAATTCAAATAAATGTCAGCATCACTTTTAATAAAATCATCCCAGACTACATAGATGTGACCGTTGCCGTCATTGCTGACCTGAGGAAGCTCGGAAAATCTCTCCCCGAAATTGCCCATATCCAGTCTTATATCATTTCCCTGCCACGTTTTGCCATAGTCACCGGAATAATTAATGTAGATATCAGAATTGCCGTTTCTGGTATCTTCCCATACAACATAGACATTACCCATGTTATCACTGCTGATATGAGGGTCTTCCGAATATGTAATCCCCGGGCTATTTGTATTTAGCCTGATATCATTTAATTGCCAGGTCTCTCCAAAATCATCTGAAGAGTTAAAATAAATATCAGACACTTCATTACCGGAGCTGCTGTTTCTATAGTCCTGCCATACAATGTAAATTTGCCCCTTATTGTTACAAGCAATTTTATGTTTTTCCGAAATTGATGCACCGGGAAAACCAGAATTCAGTCTTCTATCATTGGCCTGCCACGTTTTTCCGTTGTCAGTAGAATAGTTCAAATATATATCCGGCTTACCGTTTCTCATGTCATTCCAGACAACATAAACATGTCCATCGGGAGCACTGCAAATACGGGGCCGCAGAGAAGGCCGGGTTTCACCTGAATCCATATTTAATCTTATATCAGTCTTTCGCGGAATAGACTCTTCCGGTAGAGTAAAAACAACAATATACACGGCCATCAATCCAATAACCACCATGGCCAACAAAAGACCTTTATTCCTTAACATGCACTATTTACCTGTTTCATTTTTCTGTTTCAAAGCAGTGTGCAAATTATCTTTAGCATTCCGAAGCCCTGGATTCAATCTCAATGCCTCTCTGAATTGCGTAATTGCCAGATCAAGTTCCCCTTTTTTAGCAAGTACGGTACCGTAATTATTATGGCTATCTGAGCTCTCTGGATCAAGCCTTACTGCTTCACCATAATATTTAACAGCCCTGTCAATGTCTCCGGAATGCTCGGCCACAAAGCCAAGTCCATTATAACCGTCTGCCAGATCGGGCTCTATCTGGAGAGCTCTCCTGAAGCTCCTCTCTGCATCAGCAAATTCAGACAATCCTGCCTGAACAACACCAAGATTTGCATGTGCTGAACTGTTGGCCGGCTCAATACGGACCATTTCTTTGTAATGAACCATCGCCCTTCGGTGGTCACCCAGTTTAAAAAAAAGATTGGCTATATTATCATGGGACTCTGAAAGATCAGGATCAAACTCAAGCGATTTGAGATAATAGATAATTGCCCCTTCAAATTCACCCATTCCTTCTTTGGCTGAAGCAAGAAGGTAGTTCATACGGGCATTTTTCGGCATTTTGTTGATCAGATAAGCAAAATGTTCCGCAGCTTCGCTATGTAATTCCATTTCCAGGTACAGCTCCCCCAACGCATTGTGAGCATCAGCTGCATCAGGTTCTGTATCCAAGGCCCTTAACAGGAATTCAAGGGCATCATCATATTTTTTCATCCGTTTCGAAGAAAGTCCCAGCATAACCAGTGTATCCACATCTTCTCCGAGCAATTCCAGGGCCTGCAGAGTTAATCTGTGTCCTTCTTCAAGCTTACCGGCCCACCCCAAAATCCTCCCTAAATTGCGCAGGGCCATGGCATGGTCCCGCCTGCTTAATCTTCCTTCCACTTTCCGGGTAATATTTAAAACCGTATCTTTGTTCAAAATTTGTTTCAGCGTAACAATACCTTCGTCTTTCAAAAAACCTAAAAGAGAAATGCCCAGCAAACGATTAGCCTCAATAGTTGGATGAACATGATCAAGAAACATTTCTTTTCCGGCTATATTGTGACCGTAGTTTCTTATATAGTGCTTCTCGATCAGTTCCTGAAAATCTAACACAGGAAGATCATGCAATTCAGCAATTTCCAGTAATTCTCTGCCCAATTCACTTATCATGCGGATAGGGGCAATATCTTCATCTGCAGCACGCTGGAACGCGGTCCAGGCCTGATCAAAGCGCCCCATTTTATACAGTACCTTTCCCTTCATGAACCACAGTTCTGCATAACGATCATCCATGTTCAAAGCTTTATTGAAGATATCCAGCGCTCGCACGTAATCGCCTGCATCAGACATTGCAAGGCCCTGTTTGTACAAATACGTCCAGCGTTCAAGCTCTGTTCCGGTTAAGCTGTCCTTATGCTCACTCTTGAAGGGAGACATATCTTTCAGGTTCGAAGCCGGCATGATAAACATAATGTCACTTCCTGCCTTCCTTGAAATCCCGACCATACGGGACAGACCCGCCCTGTAGTGAGCTACAACATGTTCCCGACGCAGACCGTTGCGGGTATAAGTTTCCGGACCTATGGTCCGGTCAAGCTTCTCTTCTACAGTTTCGGGCATCTCATAGACCCGGAAATGAGAGTTATTTAGTGTACTCCTGAGATTCCTGACGACTTTGCGAAGATATGAATATGTTCGGGTCCGGCCGAGCAGTACATTCGCATTCTTTAATATGTCCGGGATTTCAATTATTTCCCGGAAGGTCCTCTCCTCAAGAAATTCATTATGACCTGAATAAACTATAAAAAGATCCGGCCCGTAACTGGCCAGCTCCTCCATTAATTTAGCTACCCGATAACTCGCATAACTAATACCCCCAACATTTATAATCTGCCAGTCCATGTCAGGTGCCAGTACATTCAGAAATTCTTCCAGCCAACCGCAAAAAGATACTTCATGTTTATAGGGCCGTCCATATGTTGTTGATCCGCCAAGACAGAACACACGGTATGTTTCAGGAAGTTTCTCTTTTACAAAGGTCTGCTTATTAAAGTTGTGCACTCTGGAATTTGAGGTCGTAAGGTATGTTCTCCCTTCATCATCAGTATATTCAACAAAGTGGGGAACAGATGAAGAAAATCCTACATAGGGATCTTCACTCACTATGAATGGTTCAAAGCCAGCAGTATAGAGAATCAGCTCAATTCCTGCAAAAAAAAGGGGAATAACAAGAAGGCTTAATAAAGTATTTTTTATGAGACGGGAGTCTCTTTTGCCAGAATTTTTATGCGTCATTTATGCATTGCTGATAATCAATCTTCCCATCCACCGCCTGAACCATCGTCATGCCTGTTGTGACAGGGAGATACTCCACTTCTGGAAAAACAACTGTTCCTCTCATAGCTCGATCCATTTGACTTCTTCATCTTGTTGACCTTCAGGTAACTGCCGTTATAATTATATGGCGCCACATCCGGGTTCGCAACACTTGGATCGTCTTCATACCCTATCAGCCTGGATCTCCTTGCACCATGGGGAATAACAATATGACAGTTAACGCAGTACATTGCTGAACCCACGCGGTCTTCGTTCATCCTGTCGTGGGGATAATTGGTCCAATTACCTTCACCACTGTCATAAAGCACATGGCAATTCTTACAGAACAGGTCATCATTGTCGGTTATGTCCGTTTCCCTCAATCGCCAAAGTGTAGTTCCATCAGATTTTGTGGGCCAATATTTCCCCGTCCCTTTAAGCATATATGGAATGGTTGAACCATGCGGCCCGTCCGCGCCTAAACTCTCATTATTTGCGCCATGACAATCCGAGCAGTACATGGTTTGCGTGCCATAATTTCTCCACGGTGTTTTCAATTGATGGTCTCCGCTCCAGCCGGTACCCAGTGATTTGGGAGAAAGTGATCCTGTCTGATTATTAAGAGAAACAACCACGGGATGGACGGACCTGTTGTTTTTATTAAACTCTCTTGCAACGTCAGTAGCAAAATTACCTGAAGGGCTGCTAATTCCCAAATAATCCGACTCCCAGTATATCCCGTCATCCGTACCCTGATTGTCAGCGCCCAGGCCATAGTATGAATGGCACTTAAAACATATCTGATATTCATATTGAGCTCCATCAGGATATGCAGGCGGCTTTCTTTCTGTAAAAGTGGTCGGCTGTGTCCATATTGACGGCCATGTAGTGGGTTCAACACCCCACATATTGAGCAGTATGTCCGAGACATTATTTCCGTTTGCACCTCCAACAGTATGAACATCACCGGTTGGACCCATTGCATGAGGGTTATGGCAATCTGTACATTCAGCATGTCTGTTTGCGGGACCAAAGCTGCTGCTGGTTTCAGGCAGGGCATGACGGTCATTATAAGTATGTGTTGGATGAGCATATAATTTGCTTAACTGTGTCTTAACGTCTTTGATACTTCCCGCCTGTGTACCGTCATGACAGGCCTCACAGCCTCCCCGCTCATAGGGCGGACTGTCACCAGTCTTCGAGTCCCTTGCAAAGAGCATGTATTCTATATTTCCATTGCCGTCATTGTATCCGTGAGGGTTATGGCAGTTATTACAGTTTCCAGCATCATTGTATTGAGGTCCGGGCGGCACAGGATCAGGACTCCATAACATATTGCTATCTAAAAAGTGAATAGAATCATTAAACTTCGTCTTGCCCTGGTAGATGCCCTGCCTGCCATATCCCAAACCGGCCCCGAAACTGAATGTTTCGTGACAGGCATAGCAAAGCTCATTTGTATCAACCCCGAGGTTTTCTTTGAAAAGAAAATATGAGTTTGGAGCATCCCCCACTGGAGCCGGCTCTGACCCCCCAATTGATGCATGCTGTTCATGACAATGTCCGCAATGTCCTGTAGGATAACTGCTTGAGTCAGGGTAAGGCATGCCCGTAACAGCAGATCGGTTAACACCGCTGGTGCTGTCACCATGGGCAGAATCAAGGTAAGTGCCTCCATCAGCGTTACCGGTAACTAACAAAAGCAGCAAAGAGCAAAGAGCAAAGAGCATAGAGTTGATTATGTTTTTTATATAATTGCAGTTCATCTTTTAGTAGTCTCCACCTTTAAACCATATTTAAGAACAATTAGTTCTTTCTCTTTGTCATATGATCTTTGCTAGTTTTTTGACGTATGACATACATTACATCCGGACAATGCCGTCGCGAGCGTTGAACTCTTATAGTCCCAACGCAGCATTTTATAGTAAGGAGAAGCATGTGCACGATGGCATGAGAGGCACATAATTATGTCTGTACCGGGGGTCACCTCAGCGGTATTACTTACACTATCCGGGTCAGGTCTGGCTAAAGGGACTGTCATGCTGTAATTTATGTAACTGGTATATTCTCCCGAATTCTTTAAGGCAATATCCGTGGGGTGTCTGAACCATGGAGAATCGGTACCAACCTCAGAAGGTCCTCCCACCCAGGTATGAAAATTATTATGGCATTTTGCACAGAAATAGCTTATGGTATTTGTAGAGTTGCTTGTAGAGCCCATATATTCGTTATGGCTGGTATTTGTATTGTCCTGCTCCCAGTCAGAATCTTCCTTTCCCAGTATCCCGTTTAGAAAACGGTAACTTTGATTAACAGTATTCCCGTCAATTGGGGCCCAGTCGTTCCTGTGATGAGCACCTTTTAATCCCTTAACATCATTATTTCCGGAGCTTGTATCACCGTGGCACCCGAATTCTCCGGCACATGATAACTGGGATAACATTGCAACACCACCAGGCGGGATAAGCCCCAATTCGGCATCCGGTGCTGTTATCTCGGCAACATTATGCCCATAGGAGTCATTAGTCAGCACATAGGAAAAATTACCGCCAGCCAGAGAATCATTAAAAGCGCTGGTATTAAAGATAATTGGAGTATTATTTACAATAGTATCATTGCCAATGGATGTATGGCAGCCGACACAATTGGTTATCAGCAAGCCTTCATTCGGAATTCCTTCTGGATATTCAGTCGATACGTTAAGAACAAAGTCCGAGAGGGAACTGTTTAATTTGTAAGCAACAGCCTGACCATTCTGTACATTATGTATTGTATGACAGTTAGAGCATTTTCCACCTATCATCGCCGGGGCTTCACTAACTAATAGACAAATCAGTAATGCTGTAAGAAAGAGAAAAATAAATTTGTTGCAGTTCAATGTTCAGCCCCATTCTTATACCTTATGACATTGTATACAGAGTGCCCGCTCTCTGTCATGAGTAAGAAAGTAGTCCTCTCTGGCATCATGCATGCTGTGACATGAAAGGCAGTCCATGGGTTGCCCATTGCGTGGGTCAATCGCATCCTCTCCAAGTGGATGTGTGATCTTATGCTGTGCTTCATGACAATTGGAACACAGCAATATTGAATCAGCTTTTAAATTCAAGGGCAAATCTGAATGCATTGGGCTATGGCATCCAAAGCACTTTCTATCTTTAATAGGTTTACAATCAGTAGATTTTAGAACCTTTTCCATAGCCATTGTCATTCTTTCAATCTTTTGATGACAACTGGTACAAAAAGCTGTTTCATTTATTGTTAAGTTCTTTTTACCTGAAGCATGGTGATCATGGCACATAATACAGGCATTCTCTTTGTCTTTCACATGCACGTCATCATCATTATATTGGTGCGCTGAGCTTTCATCTCTATGGCAACTGTAACATAAATCCGTTCCCTGTATCTTGGTAGCAATTTTTCTCTTTGCGACAATTGGCTCATGACACTCTTGACAGTTTTTGTTTAAAAATGCCTTATGGCCATAAGGCCCAAGAAGTCCTTCGTCAAGGGAACTATGCCCTGTATGGCAGGTAGTGCAGTCTAACTTCTTTGTAATAGAAGATATATTCACATTATCAGCCTTGCAGTTGGCCTGATGACATTCCTGGCAGAGTGAGTTTGGAGGAGCAATTAACAGGTCACTTTCCATTGATGCATGTGAATTATGGCAGGAAGAGCACTTTCCTTCTTTAAAAGGAGTGCACAGATAAGGTTTTTGCAATTGTTGTTCCAGGTTCTCATGGCATTTTTCGCACAGGTCCTTCTCTTCTTTGACCAGAAGGTTCTTAATATTCCCACTATGAGCATAATGGCAATCAGAACAGATTGTATCTCTTATTGCTCCATGAAGGTTCCCTTTTTCAATAAGATTCTTTATCTCTTCATGACAATTAAAGCATATTTTGTCCAGTTCATCTTCCAGTAATCCGTCAAACCTGCTTACATGTGAGTTGTGGCAGGTTATACATTTACCTTTTTTAAAGAGGAAATGTACATAGCGGTCCGACAGTCCTTTTCTTAAATCATCATGACAACTGTAACAGATCGCAGGTTCCTTTGATTTTAGTTTTAGCCGTGCATCCGCTTCATTCTCCGGCATAAAAAAATATGCTGCCATCATCATTCCTATCAAAGAAACAAAGAATATGGATGCACGTCTGTGCTTTGTCCTCTGCATTTTATGGTTACTCATGACAGGCCTCACAATCTCCGTTCCTAAAAGGGTCATGTCTTAATTTCTTAAGCATTCCCGGTCCCTCTGTGACATGTGATTCATGACAGCTGGTGCACCTGCCGATATTATTAAGTTTTTCTCTATGCGAATTCAAAAGCTTTTCTGTATCTTCCGAATGGCATTTCACACATACTGCCGGGTCCTTCTCAGTCAACAAATACCTGGAATCAGAATAGTGAGATATATGGCAGCTAAGACAGTCACCTTCCTTCATGGATATATGTCCTTTTCTATTTACTGTCTTAACTATTTTTGCATGGCAGCTAAGACACAGTTCGTTAGGACGGCTTAAAAGTTGTAAGTCCAGCTTTGAGCCATGAGGACTGTGGCATTTTGTACACTGTCCTATTTCTACAGGATAATGCTTTATAGCACTATCAGCCAACTTTTTCTCTATGTCTTTATGACAGTTGTAGCATAGTTCCTGTACCGGCTTAAGTGTAGAAGCAATGTAGTCACTTGCGTGAGGATCATGACAGGTTCCACATACTCTGTCAGAAAATGTTGGATGGGTTGATTCCTTGCTCATATCAAGCAGCATATTGTTATGACACTTCATGCAAAGTTCTGAAGGTGGACTGCTTAACAATTTCACATTCGATGAAGAGTGTGATACATGGCAGGAAAAACACTGCCTCTCCTCTACTGGCGTATGAATATATACCTTGAAGAAATCCTCTTCTTCTTTTTTATGGCACTGATAGCAAAGGTCCTTCAACTGGACTTTATACATATTCGGATTATTTGTACCGTGGGAATCATGACACTGAGTACATTCAACTTTAGTAAAGGGTTCATGATTAGATACTTTATCCAGCTCTTTCTCTGTCTCTTGATGACATGAAAAACATATTTCTTCCTCGGCTTTCAGCAAATAATACGGATTTTCCGATGCATGGGGGTTGTGACAGGCAGTACAGCCTTTTTCCTTTATCGGTTC
>PJEL010005329.1_pt1 | contig 10399 bp, 9 predicted proteins | sample 1853271 | NCBI WGS metagenome assembly PJEL01 (sample SAMN08108733, study PRJNA415343) | Invertebrate metagenome, whole genome shotgun sequencing project. | host: Globobulimina | place: Sweden: Gullmar Fjord | collected 2015-08 | reverse complement strand
GCGCCATGGTCCACTGCGGCTGCACCTTGTACATAGCGCTGTCATCGCCTTCGAGGGATGGCGCTCTCAGAGGTAAGGATGCTCGCTGAGCCTGAGCTTACGCTGGAATCCGAGAGATCGGAACAGTCCTGATTCAGAGCAGCGAAGTTCTCTATCCCGGCCCCCGCTCGTGCCTCAGCTGGCCGCATGCGGCGGCAATGTCGCGTCCGCGACTGGCTCGGAGGTGCGCGTTGACATGGCGCGTCCGGAGCGTCTCCAAGAACACCCTGACGTCTTCTGTTGCTGGACGATCGAACGGGAGCCCCTTCACCTCGTTGTACTGGATCAGATTTACGTTCGATCGGAGCGTGTGAGCGAGATCCGCGAGTTCCATTGCGTGCTCGTGCTGATCGTTCACGTTGCGCAGAAGTAGGTATTCGAGTGTTATCTCCCGCCCGGTTCTCGTGAAGTAGTCGCTGCAGGCTCTCAGTAGTTCCTCAATTGTCGCATATTCAGCCCAAGGGATGAGTTGACGCCGGAGATCATCGTTCGGAGCATGCAGGCTTAGCGCAAGAGTCACCGGCAGTTCGAACTCAGCCAACTTCCTTATCGCTTGGGGCAGACCGACCGTTGAAACAGTGATCCTCCGGGCGCTGATCCCCAGGCCCCAGGGTGCGTTCAGTGTGCGGATCGCATCGGTAACGGCTCTGAAGTTCGCCAGCGGTTCGCCCATACCCATGAACACGACGTTTGTGACTCGCTCGATTCCTTTCATCGCTGCCAGACGATGCACTTGCTCGACGATCTGACCGGATCTTAGATTGCCCTCCAAACCGCCCAAGCCTGATGCGCAGAACCGGCATCCGACGCCACAGCCAACTTGGCTGGAGATGCACGCCGTCTTGCGGCTTTCCGCAGGTATCATCACACATTCCGTCGCGCGAGCGCCTGGATCACTGATAACGGACAACTTCGGTTCGGTGTTGCGATCACAAGGCTGGGGCCAACCTACGAGCAGCTTCTGTGTTCCGTCGCCGGCGATGCGATGGGCGAGCACCGAACCGGTGTAGAACTGCATGGTCCGGGCGATCGCCTGTCGATTGCCCTTGCTGATATTCGTCATAGCGTCAGCGTCTGTGACGCCATGTTTGTAGACCCACTCCAGCATCTGCCTGGCCGCAAACCGAGGCAGCGACTGCTCGCTGCAATACGCCTCGATTTCGATCGGATTCAGGTCAAAGAAGAACTTCATGGCCAAATAGGTGCCGGCGCTCGGTGCACGGTCAGACACTGCCTCTCTCGTTCACAACGTAATCGATCCTGAACCCTCACTCCGTGGCTCCGACGGTCAGATCGACTGTTCGATTTGGGATGTTGTGACGGCACAGCCAATCAGTGATTGCTGCTGCTCTATCCATTGTGATCCGTCGACCGGTTGGATCCACCCCTCGCGATCGCATTAGCTCCTTGAGTGTACCGGGCAGGCCGAATTCGACAGCTTCGTGATGCAGGTCACGCAACTCGACCTCGCCGCCATAACGTTCGATCAAATCGAGTATCAAATCCTGCACGAGGTCTTCGGGCGCGCTTGCGCCCGCCGTAACCAGCACCGTTTCGACTTTGCTGAACCACTTGTCCTGCAATTCGCTCCTATCGTCGATCAGCTTCGCGGGGTTTCCGCTCTTCGCGGCGATTTCAGTGAGCCGTCGCGAGTTTGAGCTGTTCTTAGAACCGACGACGAGCACCAGGTCACAGTCGCCGGCGATCGCACGTACCGCCCCCTGACGATTGGTGGTTGCGTAGCAGATGTCCCCGGTTGGGGGATCCTTGATATGCGGGAAGGCCTGCGTCAATGCGTGAATGATCACCTTCGCGTCGTCCATGCTCAGCGTGGTCTGTGTCAGATAGACCAGACGGTTGGGATCAATAATAGTCAGCTTCTCGATGTCCCTGGGTGATTCAACGATTTGGATCGAGTCAGGCGCCTCGCCGCGAGTCCCGATTACCTCCTGGTGATCCGCATGACCGATTAGCAGTATCTGATAGCCCTTCCTCGCGTACCGTATCGCCTCAGCGTGGACCTTCGTCACCAGCGGACAGGTCGCGTCGATGGCTGTGAGCCCTCGCATTTTGGCCAGATCCCTTACCGCCGGGCTTACACCATGGGCGCTGAATACGACTATCGCTCCGTCGGGAACCTCGTTCATGTCGTCGACAAACACAACGCTCCGCTGGCTGAATCGATCCACGACGTGCTTGTTATGGACGATTTCGTGAAAGACATAGACAGTCTCATCCCCGCAGATATCCAGGAGTTGATCCACAACGTCGACCGCCATGTAGACGCCGGCGCAGAAGCCTCTTGGGTTGGCCAGAAGCAGTTTCATCGTGCCGTGATCCTGATTCCTTGACGGGGATGAGCGAGCTTGATGATAGCTGCCGGTTCGTTGTACGTCACAGATCTCGCAGATTGTGCTGGCTCGCCCATCGGCCCGACGTTACAGTGCCGTCTTCGAGAACCGCTGGGACGACCACTCTATGACCGCCAATCCCGTCGAACAGCTTGAAATCTTCGGCCCGGAGAGCTGCCGTACGCTGACAATCAGTGAGGCTCGCGCATTCTGCAGGCGATTGGCGATGGGTCGGTACGAGAACTTCAGCGTTCTCAGTTCGCTGGTTCCTCGCGATCGACGGGATGATTTCGCCGCCCTCTACGCCTTCTGTCGGTGGGCTGACGACTTGGGCGATGAAGTTGCAGATTGCCAGCGATCGCTGGAATTGCTCGGCTGGTGGCGGAGAGAGCTCGAAAGCTGTTATGAAGGTCGGCCGCATCATCCCGTGTTCATGGCACTGGCACCGGTGATAGAGCGGGCTGACCTACCGATGCAGCTCTTCGACGATCTCATCCGAGCGTTCGAGCAGGATCAGCAAGTCATGCGATACCGCACATGGGACCAAGTGATTGACTATTGCCGCCTAAGTGCCAACCCGGTCGGCCGCTTGGTGCTGATGATCATGGACGAGCAGCGATCCGACACGACTTTTGAGTGCAGCGATGCCATCTGTACAGCCCTTCAACTAACGAATCATTGGCAGGACATCAAGCGCGATATTCTCACTCGCGACCGGATCTATGTTCCAGGTGAGATGATCCACATCGATCGCTTTGAGGAGCGACTCATTGCAAGCGCAAGGCAGGGTTATGCGATCGACAGGCTTTTCCTGCCGGAATCACGCTTGCTAGTGCGCCAGCTTATCTTGCGAACGTGGGAGTACTATGAGGATGGGCAGAAGCACCTTTCGATGATCACCTCCCGATCGCGCCCGGTCGTCTGGCTTCTTGCCGCCGGCGGACAGAACGTGTTGCGATTGATCGAAATGTGGAACTTCGAGACTGTTCTGCACCGTCCGACGCTCAGCAAACCCGCGAAGCTGTGGCTGGTGGCGTCGGCGATGATGCGCCGGCGTTTCGGTGGATTCAACGGAGAGGGATAGAAGTGGCGACGGAAGGGAATGTTGACACGGCCCTGGCATTGCACCATTGCCGCGATATAACCCGCCGGCGGGCGAGGAACTTCTATTACGGCCTGAAGTTGCTGCCGGAGCCGCAGCGATCGGCCCTCTATGCCGTTTACGCCTGGATGAGACGCGCCGACGATCTGACAGACGACCCCGCTGGGAACCGAGACGGCGCTCGACGCCGATTGGCGGACTTTCGCGACGCTACCGAGTGTGCGATACTTGAGCGATCCTGTGATGGCGATCTTGTCCTGTTAGCACTTTGCGACACCGCCAAGAGATTCCCAATCAAAGTCGAGCACTTTCGAAGCATGATGGATGGTCAGTTCGACGATCTGGACGACCGGAGCTATGACGGCTTCGACGATTTGCACGAATACTGTTATCGCGTAGCATCAACCGTTGGTCTGATCTGTATCGACATCTGGGGCTATGACGATCCGCGAGCACCGGAACCGGCCTTGGACAGGGGCATAGCGTTCCAACTCACAAACATAATCCGGGACTTCGCCGAAGACTATGACAGAGGCCGTGTGTATCTGCCCGCCGAAGACTTTGATCGGCATGGATTGGATTCGTCCGCCTTGAGGCGATGGTCAGATCCCGAGCGAGGCAGGCGATTCCTGCTGGAGCAGATCGATAGAGCCGAGTCGTATTATGAATCATCGCGTGGACTGGACCGGATGATAGATCGCGAATGCCTGCCGACATTGTGGGCGATGACCGCGATCTACTATCGTCTGTTATGCCGGATCCGGAAGAGGCCGTCCGAGGTCGTCAGCGGTCGACGCGTGCGGCTGAGTGCGGCTGAGAAGGGCGCGATAGCATTGAAGGCTCGTCTGCGGTCGCGAGGGAATCGCGTCACCGGAGGTAGCGACCGGTGAAGAAGCGGATTGCGATCATCGGCGGCGGGCTGGCCGGAATCGCCGCCGCGATCCGACTGGCCGAGGCGGATTGTGTGCCTATCGTCATCGAGACCAGCAAGCGGCTGGGCGGCAGAGCAACGAGCTTCGAGGATTCACGCAGCGGCTACGTGTTGGATAACTGCCAGCATGTTCTGCTCGGTTGCTGCACGAACCTTATCGACTTGTACGATCGGCTGGGTGTGGTTGATCTAATACAATGGCATCGCACCCTCTACTGGACCAGGGGGCGAGGCTTGATCGACAAAATGCGAGCGGGATGGCTGCCGGCCCCCCTGCATTTGGCCGGTTCGATGCGCAGGATGAGCATCTTCAGCAAGGAAGAGAAGAGTAGCGTTCGACGGGCGATGTGGAGGATGATCCGGCTGGGAGCCAAGGGACGCTTCCAATGGAGGGACAAAACCTTCGTGGATTTCCTGATCGAATGCGAGCAGCCGGACTCGGTAATAACCGACTTCTGGAACACAGTGATAGTCGGCGCGTGCAATCTCGATGTTACACGCGTCAGCGCGGCCGTGGCGATGCAGGTGTTCCAGGATGGATTCCTCTCGAACCGATGGTCATATTCGATGGGACTCGCCGGCGTCCCGCTTGTTGAACTCTACAATCCGGCCATTGAAGTGATCGAAGCGGCAGGCGGCGAAGTACTACTCGGGGTCTCGGCAAACGCGATAGCGTTTGACGGTGATCGCGTAACCGGCGTTGTTACAGGCGACGGCACGATCGAGGCGGCCGCATTCGTCTCCGCCGTGCCGTCTGACCGCCTGGATAAGCTCGTCGGCCAGACCATGTGCACCGCTGATCGGCGGCTGCAATCACTTAGCAAGATCGAAGTAAGTCCGATCCTCGGTGTGCATTTGCATTTCGACAGCCAGATCATGGATCTGCCGCATCTCGTGCTCGTTGGGCGCGATGTGCATTGGCTTTTTAACAAGGGTGTCGATGGTAAAGACAGGCAGCACATTCATGCAGTGATCAGTGCTGCCGATGATTGGATGCCGCGAGTGGAGGCCGAGATCATTCGGCGAGTTATTGACGACATTCATCACGTTCTTCCCGGTTCAAGAGGTATCGAGCCCATCTCCTCGCGAGCGGTGAAGGAGAAGCGGGCGACATTCGCCGCGACGCCTGAAGCGATGCAATATCGGCCCGCGGCCGCTCCGGGTTATGTCGGCATCGGTGGCGGGGGCGTAGAGAACCTGTTCCTCGCCGGAGACTGGTGCGACACCGGCTGGCCCGCGACGATGGAAAGCGCCGTAAGAAGCGGTTACGCGGCGGCGCAGGCGATCACGGGCAAGGGTGGGGTGGTCGAGGATGTGCCGGCGGGTCTCCTGTCGAGAATGCTGGGATTGAAATGATCGGTCTGACCGGTTGCCGCCAAGCGATGCTTGCGGCTCAGCGGCTGTCAGTTGCTCGGTTCGACATCTTGATCATCTCCTGATCCCTCCAGCATCTCTGGCACGTTGAGCACAAGTACTCGGCTCAGCACCGCCGCCATGAGCACGAAGAAAATCCCCAGACCCTTGTTAGCGCTGAACATGAGATACGCGCCTGCGCCGCCGAGCAGCACGGCCGCGAGGATATAAGAGCCGGACTTCATCACGTCAGATGTGTCTCTATCTGTACTTCACGGGCAGTCTCATGTCGAGATTGTCCACCAGAAACGACCATTCGTCGGCGACCTCCTCGATCACTTTTGTAGTTGGCTTACCGCCGCCGTGGCCTGCGCGGACATCAATGCGGATCAGTACCGGCGCATCGCCGCTGTGTGCCGCCTGAAGGGCCGCGGCGAACTTGAAGCTATGCCCGGGTACGACGCGGTCGTCGGTGTCGGCGGTGGTGACGAGAGTGGCGGGATAGGACACGCCTAGCCTGAGGTTGTGATAGGGCGAGTAGGCGTACAGAGCGGGAAACTCATCGGCGTTGTCGGCGCAGCCGAAATCATCGACCCACGCCCAGCCGATAGTGAACTTATGAAATCGCAACATGTCCATCACGCCGACGGCGGGCAGGCATGCGCCGAACAGCTCCGGGCGCTGCGTCATGCAAGCGCCGACGAGAGTCCCGCCGTTGCTGCCGCCTTCTATCGCCAGCTTCTCAGTGCGTGTGTACCTGTTATCGATCAGCCACTCTGCGGCGGCAATAAAGTCGTCGAACGCGTTCTGCCGGTTCTGCTTGACGCCGGCCTTGTGCCACTTCTCGCCGTACTCGCCTCCGCCGCGAATGTTGGCCACGACGAACACGCCGCCCATATCGAGCCAGGCCAGGCGCTTGATAGAGAAGTAAGGCGTCAAGGGGATATTGAATCCGCCATAGCCGTAGAGAAGCGTCGGATTGTTTCCGTCGAGCTTGATGTCCTTGTGATGGCTGATGAACATCGGGACTCGAGTGCCGTCCTTGGAGCGATAGAACTTCTGAGTTACGACGTAATCATCGGTGTTCATGTCGATCCTGGCGCGATCGATCAGCGTGCTCTCGCCGGTGATCATGTCGTAGCGGTAGATGCTCGGCGGGGTTGTGAAACTCGCGAATTGGTAGAACGTCTCGGTGTCCGTGCGCTTGCCGCCGAATCCGTTGGCGGAGCCTATCCCCACCAGCTCGACGTCGCGAATGTGTCTGCCGTCCATAGTGAAGACGCGAACGAGGTCATATGCATCACGCATATAAGTTGCGATGAACAGATTCCCCACAAGGCCCACGCTACTCAGTGTGTCTTCGATTTCGGGGATGATCTCCTTCCAATGTTCACGCTGCGGCTTGCGGATGTCGATCGCGAGCAGTTTGCCCAGCGGTGCATTGAAGTTACTGTCGAAGTAGAAGATCGGGCCGTCGTTGCCGACGAACGTGTACTCCGCTTCGAACTCATCGATCAGATAGACCGGCATGCCGTAGGGATCGGTCAGGTCCTTGTAGAGGATCAGGTACTGATCGGCGGTACCTGCGCTGACGGTAATGACGAGGTATCGCCCATCGTCAGTGACATCTGGGGACCATCCCCAGTCCGGTTGATCACGACGTTCATAGACGAGGACGTCATCCGTTTGCGCATCGCCGAGACGGTGGTAGAAGAGTTTCTCGAACTTGTTCACGGTAAGGTGGACGTCGCCTTCGCTTTCCGCCGGAGCGTCATAGGCGCTGTAGAAGAAACCCTTGCCGTCAGCGGTCCACGCAACGGACGCCCATTTGATCCAGTGGATCTCATCCGGCAGATCGCGGCCGGTCTCGATCTCTCGCACTCGCCACTTCTTCCAGTCGGAGCCGGCCTCTGCTACGCCGTAGGCGACGTACTTTCCGTCGTCGGTAAAGGACGTTGCTGACAGTGCGACCGTTCCGTCCTTGGACCATGTGTTCGGGTCGAAGAGAACTCGCGGCTCTTCGTCGAGCGAATCCATCATGTACAGCACGTACTGATTCTGCAGCCCGTCGTTCTTATTAATGTAGTACCTTCCGCCTCTCTTGGCCGGAGTGTTGAACCGCTCGTAGTCCCACAATTCGGTCAGGCGCTTCTTGATCCCATCTCTCTGAGGGATCGACTCGAGATAAGCGAAGGTGACTTCGTTCTGGGCCTCGACCCAGTCAGCGACATCCTGGTTCTCCTTGACGCTGTCTTCCAGCCATCGGTAGTTGTCCGCGACCCTGACGCCGTGGAGTTCCTCGACGACGGGTTCGATCTTCGTGGTCGGCGGGCCGAGAAGGGGCGACGCGGCGAAAGAAACAGACAGAATCAGGTTCGCGAGCATTCAGGTCTCTCCGGTGATGATGGTTGACGGGTTGATAGCCAACTGGCCTATTCTGGCTACCGATAATACCGTCGGAAGCGCATTGGGCTGCTTGTGAGCTTCTAGCCGACGATGTCAGGCAACTGATCCATCCCCTCGGTCAGATTGCGAGGACCCTCCTCAGTGATCAGTACGTCCGCCTCATAGTGCACGGCCAGCGAGCCATCGGGAGTGAAGATCGGCCAGTTTCGCGATTTAGTGAGAATCTGGTTACCACCGACCGCGATCATAGGCTCGACCGCCAGCAGCATACCGGGCTTGAACGTCGACCAGGCGTCGGGCCATTCGGTGCGGTGCTTCGGCATGACATTTGAGATGAACGGCGGGCCGTGGAGTTTGCGCCCGTAGCCGTGCCCACCCAGGCCCCGAACAAGATGGTAGTTGTGTTCTTCTTCGACGCACGCCTGCACCTCGCGAGCCCAATCCACGAGCGGGCGACCGGCTATCATCGCGCTGACGCCACGCCTAAGCGACTCGCGGCCGCACCTCAGCAATCGCATGACCTCGTCGTCGGCGCCCTCGATCACATACGTCCACGCTGCATCGCCTATCCAACCATGATGGACGACGCCGATATCGATCGAAAGCACATCGCCCGTCTTGATAGGATCATCGCTCATGGTGTGGGTACCGTGGACGATGCAGCTATTGGGCGAGAGGCAAGAATGGCTGGGATAAGGTGGGTGGCCCGGGATCTTGTACTTGAGGAAAGCACTCTTGCAGTTCAGATCCTTGAGCACACCGGCCACGAACTGGTCGATATCCGTCAGCGTCTGCCCGGCGTGGAGACTTTCCGCCAGACGTTCATGAGTGCGTCGGACGCATTGGGCCGCATCAGCGGCGCCGTCTATATCTTGCTGAGCATTCACGACCATTCGGCGGATCGTAGGGCCTGGGGCGAGTGAGTCAAACTGCTTCGACAGCTCAGACTACCTACCACTAGCTGTATTGCCAGGATACGGGACTCTGTGGTCGATCGAGTGTTACGAGAGCAGCCACCAGATCAGAAACGCATTGGCGGTGATTGCTGCGACCACGGCGGCAACCAGGCGAAGCCAGGTCCACGATCCGCTTCGTCGCACGTCGGGGCGGTGGACCAAGGCGAGCGTTGACGCGGTGCCGCCCAGAGCCTCACCGCGGCGTGCCGCATCCTGGACGATGGCGACGATGACGTTAGCGTCGAACGGACGGATCCCAAGGTGTTTGGCGGTCTTCATTACGCGTTCCCGCCTCTCTGGCGTCAGTGCGCTACCCTGAAGCTGAGTCTGGGTCCTCACCGCCAGAATCCAGCGAGGATCGGTCGGATCGAGATCAGGGTTCTGAGCCGCTTTCCGATTCTCGCGAACGACCTCCAGCCTGGCGTGCCGACGGTTCCCCCACGTCGCGCGGGTTTCCGGGCCGTAGGTGCCGGCGAGCCTCAGGCGCCGCCTGGAGGCGGCCGATGAGATATCCTGCTCACGTCTGATAACAGATAACCTCGGTATGCGCGCTGTGACGCTTCCAATTGCTAATCTACATCGACGTGGGGCCGATGCTAGCCATTTGGCAGGTTTCTCAGATCCGAAGGCAAATGCGCATCCATCTGGGAAGGATGCACAAGACCAGTCATCCGTCAGCGTGGAGTGATCGCGGGCCTGGTTGCTCACATCCTGATCGCACGAATATCAGTGGACGCCGTGAAGCGAATAGCCAGACAGGAGCCGAGGGGGCATCAGGCCGGACCATCTACCGCGAAGGTCTGAGCGCTCTTGGTCGCTTGCCTTCGTTGTCGTAAAGCGTCAGCTCCCCGGAGTCTTCCGTATTGGATGTGGCATGTATTACGGGTATTCCGCCGCCATTCCGTATTGACATTGCTCCACCAAGCCCGGCCTGAGAGTAGCCGGCGACGAAGACGGGAACCTCATGCTCGTTGTAGAGGTTCATCAATCCGCCTTCCGGCCGTGTGCCGATGAGAAGCGACTTCCTACCTTTCGTATTAAACATGGCCATCAGCGCTCCGGCGTCAGCTACGCCATCCACGGTGAAGACTGGCCGATCACCACCCGTGTTCCACAGGTCCAACCGCCCGCATCCATCACTTTCTGCTGCTGCGGAGAAGATCCGCGTGCCGTGCTCGTTTCCTATGTCGATGAAGCCGCCGCCCGTAGGACCTGATACACCGGCAGAGAGTACGGCTTGCGCTGTGTCATTGAAGAAGAC